>ERZ839947.2119-NODE-2119-length-15271-cov-2.896293_pt1 | contig 15271 bp, 12 predicted proteins | sample MGYA00519908_ERZ839947 | MGnify/ENA primary metagenome ERZ839947 (study PRJEB31850, sample SAMEA3708857) | human gut metagenome | biome: human gut; feature: human-associated habitat; material: faeces | place: China | collected 2014 ... | reverse complement strand
AATAAATAAAAAATGTATTACTTTTGCATGAATTCTTAATGACCTATGGTATGGAATATATCAATGAATTTCACAATGACTGAAATTCCAAAGAATATAAAGGACACGATATGAAAAAGAACTTACTATTATTACTTTGCTTGTTTTGTCTGGTCAATGTTTGCCATGCAAAAGCGAAAGACACTTTTACCGTTTTCCAATTAAACCTGTGGCATGGATGTACTAAAGTACCCAACGGAGACCAAGGCATTATTGATGTACTGGATGAGATGGATGCGGATGTCGTTTTTCTGTGCGAAATCAGAGACGGAAAACAGTTTATCCCTCATGTGATCGAAGAGCTGGAGAAGAGAGGAAAACACTATTATGGAGAAACATTTGATCTCGCAATCGGTGTTTTGAGTAAATTCAAGCCGGACAGTTGGACCAAATGCTGCATCGTACCCGGTGACGAAGGTCGTGCTATGGTGAAAATGGTTGCAACAATCGAAGGCCAACCCGTATCTTTCTATTCTTGTCATTTGGACTATCGGCATTATCAATGCTATATGCCACGCGGATATAATGGTACTACCTGGAAGAAGATGGAGATGCCGATAACGGATGAAGAAGAAGTCTTGAAAGCAAACAGACAGTCTTTTCGGGATGAAACCATCCGTGCTTTTATTCAGGAAGTACAGTCTGACATTCAACAAGGCCGCCCGATAATCATGGGAGGAGATTTTAATGAGCCCTCTCATTTAGACTGGCAGGCAGATACAAAGGATTTGTGGGATCATAATGGGGCTATCATTCATTGGGACTGCTCAATGATGCTGAGCAAAGCAGGATTCAAAGATGCTTATCGTGAAAAATATCCCAATACAGTTCGATATCCCGGTTTTACATTCCCTGCCGGAAACAAACTCGCAGAAGAGGCTAAACTGGAAAAGTTGGCTTGGGCGCCTGAGGCAGACGAACGTGACCGGATTGATTTCATTTATTATTATCCATTGGAGTCGATGCTTTCCATGAAGGATAGCAAGTTGGTAGGTCCCTCCGAAACAGTTGTCCGGGGAAAAATAACAGAAAACGATTCTAAGGATAAGATTCTGACGCCTTCTTGTATTTGGCCCAGCGACCATAAAGGGAATCTTGCTACATTTAAGATTCGGAAGAAACGGTAATAGTATATTGAATAGGGTGACATCTACAGGATAATATACATACTCTGTTACTACAGTCTCCTTTATCTCATCCGCCAAATAGCCTACTGGTCCATGCTTCTCTATTTGAACTCATGTTAGTGTTAATGTAAAAAGGTTGAATCTGACAACTTCCCCATAAACAAGATTGTTAATTAGAAACTAATTCATTATCTTTGCATTGAAAGGAGACAGCCACATGAAACTAATAGAGAACAATATCCAGAAGATTATAGACTTATGCAAGAAACATAAGGTACATAAGCTATTTGTGTTTGGTTCTATCCTTACAAATCGCTTTAACGACAACAGTGATATTGATTTAGTAGTAGATTTCAATAAAGCAGAAGTAAGTGATTACTTTGATAATTACTTTGATTTCAAATATGCTTTAGAGAATCTGTTTGGCAGAGAAGTTGATTTACTGGAAGAACAAACGATTAAGAATCCATATCTGAAGAAGAATGTGGATGCAACTAAAACTTTAATCTATGGATGACTTAATAAAGAAACACTTGCAAGATATTCTAACTGCCATTGAAGAAGTGGAAGGTTTCTTCGGCAATGCTCCTAAAGTTTATGATGACTTCTATAGTAACCTATGCCTTAGACGAGCCGTTGAAAGGAATATAGAAATCATTGGTGAAGCTATGAATAGAATACTAAAAGTTGATAAGGATATAGCTATAACCAATTCTCGTAAAATAGTAGATGCCAGAAATTATATCATACATGGCTATGATAGTCTATCTGTAGATATACTTTGGAGCATGGTTATTAATCATCTGCCAAAGCTTAGAAATGAAGTCATAACATTACTAAAGACATGAGATTAGTTACACAAAATTGTGGACAGTGCCGTATATCTGTTCTTTCGCACTCACACAGATGTATACTATTTGCACCATTAAAAATAGAAAAAGCCAGATTAAACCACCTGTTGATTTGCAACAAATGAGCTATCGTTCATTTCCGGACAACTTATCGATTAAGACAGCATCGATATCTTTTGCCAATTCTTGATAGGTCGCCAAAGGATCATCTGTATATACAGCACGAATAATCCCCTCCTTGTCTGTTATCAATATACGGGGAATGGTATGGGAAGCAAAAAGCGAAAAGACAGCATCATCATTCTGAGCGGAAAAAGGCAAGGTAAACGAATGTTTTTCCCAATAAGCCTGTACTTCGGAACCCGATTCCGAACGGCTGATACAAGACAATAATACATCCGGATTCTCTTTATACGTATCATAAACTTTCTGAATAACCGGAAGTTCTTTCTGACAATCCGGACAATCCGTATGAAAAAAGACAATCACTCCAACCTTCCCGCTAAATGACTGCGTATTCAACATTCCCCCATCACTCATCTCTACCGAAAACTGAGGAAGGGCGTCACCGGCAACAAGAGCAAAGTCTCCCCTGTCATCATCATCGTCCGTGATACAGGAAGAAAAAACTGCCAGAACGATACATAGCAATATCACCACTTTGCTTCTTATTTCCACTTTCATATCTTTCTTCGTTAGTTATGCAACTCCCAAAAGCTCTACCTCAAATACCAATGTCGAAAAAGCCGGAATCGGACCGGATGCACGGGTTCCATATCCCATCGTGTAAGGTATATAGATGATCCATTTATCTCCCGCACGCATCCGTTGGAGCGCCAGTTGCCAACCATCTATTACATCGCAGAGGCGGAAAGCTTCCGGACAATTACGTTCATAAGAATTATCGAACACCCGACCGTTAATCAGGCTCCCTTTATAATGAACGGTAACAATACTCCGCACATTAGGAAAAACAGTCCCCGTACCAGTCTCCAAAACCTTATAATAAATGCCGCAAGGCAAGGCATAAACACCTTCCTGCGATGACAATTCTTTTAAGAACTCCAAATTCGTCTCTTTATATTCTTGCTTTCTTCCCATAAATACATGATTTGAATGTACAAAAGTAAGCAGATTTAAGAGAATTCTTCCATAAAAACTGTATATTTGTTTGTTGAATCATAAAACCTCATCGCTATGGGACAAATTAAAACCAGATGCAGCACTGCTGCCGGACTATTCTTGATTCTTTTGACAGTAATTGCGGGATTTTCGTCCTGTAAAAGTAATCAGAAAGATATTATTCCTTCTGCCGAATACGCTCCATACGTCAATGCTTATACGGGAGGAGTGATTTCGCAAAACTCAACGATACGCATAGAACTGACACAGGACCAGCCGATGGTAGACCTGAATCAGGAACTGAAAGACAATCCGTTCAGCTTCTCTCCTTCATTGAAAGGAAAAACGTATTGGGTCAGCAACAATACCATTGAATTTGTCCCCGAAGAAGGGACACTGAAACCAGGCGCCTTTTACGAAGGAACCTTCCACCTGGGAGATTTCGTCGATGTAGACAAAAAGCTGGAAGAATTCAACTTCTCCTTCCGCGTGCAGGAACGAAACTTTAGTATTCATACCGATCCGATAACCGTCACAGCCACCCAGCCCGACCAAGTGACCGTAACGGGTGAAATACGTTTCAGCGATGTAGTGAAAAAAGAGGAAGTAGAGAAAATGCTCACTGCCGGAAGCGAAAAGAACAAAAGCTATCCGATTGAAATCACCCAGACAGATCACCCGACCCGATACGCATTCAGCATCAGTCAGATAACAAGGGAGGCGGAAGATTACCAACTGGAAATTACCGCCAAAGGCAATCCGGCAGGTATCGACCGTACCCAAAACGAAAGTATTCTGATCCCGGCAAAGAACAGTTTCCGCTTCCTGTCCGCCGTACGCATCGACCAACCGGAAAACGGAATTGAAATCATATTCTCCGACCCTGTATCCAACACACAGGACTTGAAAGGACTCATCGACGTGCCGGAAGTTTCTTCCTCTATTTTCCAGATCAAAGAGAATAAAGTATTCGTTTACTTCGAAGCCGGCAAACTGAACAAACTGACGCTGAATATCCATGAAGGAATAAGAAACAGCCAGGACAAACCGCTGGGCACTTCCCATTCCATCTCATTCAGCGAACTGAACCTGAAACCGCAGGTAGAAATGGCTACTTCCGCTGCTATCCTGCCCGATTCGAAAAGTCTGATCATCCCCTTCCGTGCCGTCAATCTATATGCGGTGGATTTGAGCGTGATCCGTATTTTCGAAAACAACGTATTGATGTTCATGCAGAACAATTCGCTCTCCTCAGCTAATGAATTGCGCCGTTCGGGACGACTGGTTTATAAAAAGACATTGTGGCTGGCGAAAGATTCTTCCAAAGATGTGCACCGTTGGGAAGACTATTCGATAGACCTTGCCGGATTGATTCATCAGGAGCCGGGAGCCATTTACCGTGTCATCCTCTCGTTCCGCCAAGAATACTCCGCTTATCCTTGCGGGGGAAGTGAAAACAAGGAAATGCAGTTTGCCGACAACAAGTCTTCCGACAACCTGACCAAAGTCAGCGGAGAGACATTGTCGGAAGACGATGAAGCGGTATGGGACACTCCGGAAACATACTATTATTATAACGGCAGCGTGCCGATGGACTGGAGCCAGTACCGATGGACAGAACGGGATAATCCCTGCCATCCGTCCTACTATATGAATTCCGACCGGATAGCTGCCTGCAATATCTTTGCCTCCAATCTGGGAATGATTGTGAAACGTAATTCACTGAATAAGTTGTGGATTGCGGTAAATAACATTCTGGATACGAAGCCGGTAGCGAAAGCACAGGTAACGATTTACAACTTCCAGCTCCAGCCGATTGGAAAGGGAGAGACGAACGGTGAAGGGCTGGTAGAAATCACTCCGAAGGGAGTTCCTTTCATAGCGGTAGCCGAAGCGGACAAGCAAAAGGCATATGTACGCGTGGTCGATGGCGAAGAGCAGTCGGTCAGCCGGTTCGATGTGGGAGGAAAAGACATTCAGAAAGGTCTGAAAGGATTTATCTATGGCGAGAGAGGCGTATGGCGTCCGGGAGATACACTGCATATTTCCTTCATGCTGGAAGACCGGGAGAAACGCATTCCGGACAAACATCCGGTAGCATTGGAGATTTACAATCCAAGAGGACAGTTCTATACCAAAATGATCTCTACGCAGGGTACAAACGGATTTTATACATTTGCCGTGCCCACACGAGCCGACGATCCCACCGGATTATGGAATGCCTACGTGAAAGTAGGAGGAACTGCCTTCCACAAGGGGCTGCGCATCGAAACCATCAAGCCGAACCGTCTGAAGATTACACTGGCTTTACCAACCATCCTTCAGGCTTCGAGCAAAGACGTATATGCCCCGCTTACTTCTTCATGGCTGACGGGAGCCACCGCATCGCGACTGAAAACAAAGGTCGAAATGTCCTTATCAAAGGTCAATACGCAGTTCAAGAACTACGGGCAATACCTGTTCAACAATCCGGCAACGGACTTTACGACCGTCCGGGCGGATGTGTTCAACGGGGTACTGGATGGGGAAGGAAGAGCAGGCGTCAACATACAGCTTCCGGTAGCAACGGGTGCTCCGGGCATGCTGAATGCAACGCTCACCACCCGTGTTTTCGAACCGGGAGGAGATGCAAGCATTTACTCGCAGACTGTTCCCTTCTCTCCGTTCACATCGTATGTGGGCATCAATCTGAACCAGCCGAAAGGAAAGTATATCGAAACAGACAAAGATCATGTGTTTGATATCGTGACGGTCAACGATCAGGGACAGCCGGTGAACCGTTCCAATCTGGAATATAAAATCTACCGGATCAGCTGGAGCTGGTGGTGGGAATCGAACCCACAACCCCATCATTACGAGTGATGTGCTCTGCCATTGAGCCACACCAGCGCATCTCTGTTTGTAGGATGCTCTGCTATTTTAGCGGATTTTTGCTGAGAAGTCAAGGGATTTCCGTAATTCTCCTGATCTGCCGCAATTTCTCCCGGTCCGCCCCCGGCCGTCAAAGCCGGGCCGGGGGCGTGACTGGAAAGCGCTCACTCCTGGATGTTCAGGGCCTCCGAAAGAACGGAGTAGAGCAGCTCGTTGGTATACTGGATGGTCTCCACATAGGTGAACACCGCCAGGGCCTGGGCCGATACCTGCCCGTTTTCGTTGGTGAAGCGGGCCAGCTTCTCCTGGATCTGCCCCTGATCGGAGGGCAGGCAGCGGGCCTTACACCGCTCAAATAATGCGTCAAATTCCTGCTTGGTCAAGGTTTTCTCACCTCCCTTCACTGGGCTTGTCCTCACTTCTCCTGTCCTTCACACAACTCCCCTTGGAGGATATTCCCGGCCCGTCCGATGATGTACACCTGACGGAGCTGGTTGTGCAGGTTCTCACCAGAGGGGGCCGCCACCTCACTGTACCGGGTGGTGTGCCCCCGCCACAGGCCGTCCCGCTCCTCCTCAAAGAGCACCGGGACCGTCCGTCCCACCCAGCGGTCCAGATAGGCCGCCTCCATCTCCAGGGCGGCCTGCTGGGCCCTGTGGGCCCGCTCCTCCTTGACGCTGTTGAGGATCTGACCGGGCATCCCGTCCGCCGGGGTCCCCGGCCGCCTGGAATAGGGGAAGATGTGCATGGCGGAGAAGGCACAGCGGCGGATGAACGCCAGGGTCTGCTGGAACTCCTCCTCAGTCTCACCAGGGAAGCCCACGATTAGATCTGTGGTGATCCCGGGGGTCTCGTATGCTTCATTGAGTAATCTTACACTCTCATAATACCGTTCGGAATCGTACTTTCGGTTCATGCGGGCCAAAACCGAGTCGCACCCGGACTGCATAGACAGGTGGAAGTGGGGGCACAGGTTGGGCAGGGCGGCCGCACGGCGGCAGAACTCCGGGGTGATGGTCCGGGGCTCCAGGCTGCCCAGCCGCACCCGGATGTGGGCAGGGACCGCCCGGCAGATGGCCTCCACCACGTCGATAAGGGCCAGACCATCCCCCAGTTCCTGCCCCCAGGAGGAGATCTCAATCCCGGTGAGGACGATCTCCTGATAACCGGCCTCCGCCAGGGCCTGGGCCTCGTGGGCGCACTGCTCCAGAGGCAGGGAGCGCACCCGGCCCCGGGCGTATGGGATGATGCAGTAGGAGCAGAAGTTGACGCATCCGTCCTCGATCTTCAGCATGGCGCGGGTGCGGCCCTCCAGACCGCCGGCAGGGAGCGCTTCAAAACTCCTGCGGTGGAAGGCGTTATCCAGGGCTGTGATGGGCTGGCGCTCCTGCCAGGTCCGCTCCAGCAGCTCCACGAAGCCAGTCCGGTCCCCCGTCCCGGCGATCAGGTCCACCCCAAGGCGGCCCACATCCTCCGGATGGGTCTGGGGGTAACAGCCGCATACGGCGATGATTCCGTCAGGAGCCGTCTTGCGGGCCCGCCGGATGACATGACGGGACTTTTTATCGCTCACCGCCGTGACGGTGCAGGTGTTGATAACATAGGCGTCCGCCTCCCCCTCAAAGGGGACCAGGGTGTGGCCGCGCCGGACAGCCAGCTGCTCCAGGGCCTGGGTCTCATACTGATTCACCTTGCAGCCCAATGTATAAAATGCGATCTTCATAACAAGTTTACCTCAAACCTCCATCGCTCCTTGTGGGGATGAAGCATCTCCCGGTTCCGCCAGATCCTCCGGACGCAGCGCCATCAGCTGCTCCCGGGTGGGAGCCTCCAGCCGGGCCACCGCCTGCTCGAACAGGTTACGCACATCCCGGGCGTTGCCGAAATTCTCGTCCCGGTCCTCGTAGAGGGCCATCAGCTCCCTCCGGGCCAGTGCCTCCCCCTCCGGCGTGAGAACATAGCCGTTTTTGACGCACATGGACTGGAGAATGGTGAACAGCTGCGCCCCGTCATAGTCCTCAAAGTAGAAATATTTGTTGAAGCGGGACTCCAGTCCGGGGTTGGAGTGGATGAACTTCTCCATCAGCTGGGAGTAGCCCGCCACGATGACCACCAGGTCCTTCCGGTGGTCCTCCATGTTTTTCAGCAGGACCTCGATGACCTCCCGGCCGAAGTCGTTCCCGTTGTCCTGATTTACAAGGGCGTAGGCCTCGTCGATGAACAGCACGCCGCCGATGGCCTTCTGGATGACCTCCTGGGTCTTCAGGGCGGTCTGCCCCACAAAGCCGGCCACCAGGCCGGAGCGGTCCACCTCCACCAGCTGGCCCTTGGGCAGCACGCCGATGGCGTGGTAGAGCCTGGCCAGCAGGCGGGCCACTGTGGTCTTGCCTGTCCCCGGGTTGCCCAGGAATACCAGGTGCAGGGACATAGGGGGGACGGGCAGGCCCGCCTCCTCCCGGAGGCGGCGCACCTTCACCAGATTGATCAGGCTCTTCACATCCTGCTTCACCTGCTCCAGGCCGCACAGCCCGTCCAGTTCGGCCAGCAGCTCCTCCAGAGTGGGCTCTGACTCGGGGAGAGGAGTTTCCTCCTGTTCCGCCGCCGGGACCACCTCCGTAGGAGGCTGGGCGGGGGCGGGGACATGGGTCACGAATTCGTCAGCCTTCAGAGCTGGGCGGTCTCCACTGAGGCCGTCCCGCTCGCACAGGGCCATCAGCGTATCGGAGCAGGCGTTGACAAAGCCCGCCTCCGCCTCGCTGACCACTCCGTCCACCGCGGCGAAGAGCAGGAGGAGCAGGGTCAGCTGGTCGGTGAAGCGCCGGGCCAGTGTGGTCCCCTTCCGCCGGTCGTAGTCCCGCAGGGCGGCAAAAAAGGCGGGTGGCTGGAACAGGTCATAGTCAGCCACGCCGGTGGCTACCTCCCAGTACAGGGCGGAGGGGGCGGGGCCGGTCCCGGAGTAGATGGCGTTGTAAAATTCCACATGCCGGGGGGTGATCCCCACGGCGTTGTCCGCCTGCCAGACCCCCAGGGCACAGCGGCGGAAATATCCGTCCGCCTCCCGGCTGAACGCCATGCGCAGGGTGGGGTCTGGGATCCACCGGTGAAAGGCGCTCACTGAATCCTGATACTGCCGGTGAGCCGCGGCGGTGGTTACGCTCTCCTTCATGGGCATATCCTCCCTTTCCCTGGCCGTGGATGCTATGGCATATGGCCGGGCCAGACGCTCCTATTATAAAAGAAACTCGGGCCCCGGTCAAGGCGGCATTCTGGTGGGGGGCACCCTTCGGCACGTCGGATGGGGGGATGGAAAAATAAGAGGGAAATTTGTGAACTTTCTGTTATTTCGCCTTTTTCCGTTGACGGAGCGGGGGATTCCTTGTAAAATGAAAGCTGAACCCGCATAGGCCTTGCGGCCATTTTCCTGTTTGAGGAGGGACTCCAAATTATGGCGACCAAGAAAGCACCGCCTCGTCGGAACACCGACGTGATCCGCTGTGAGAACTGTGGGGAGGAATACTCCACTACCTATAAACGCTGCCCATTCTGCGATGAGCGCCCCGGCGGCCAGGGCCGTGCCCCGGTGGGAGGACGCCGGGTCTCCGGCGGAGGCCGGAGCCACAGACCCAATCCCATGCAGATCGCCGGACTGGTGATCTCCCTGGCCCTGATCATTACCGCGGTGGTCATTGTGTTTACCAGTTTGGCCCCTATGATCTTCCATAAAACTCCTTCCGGAGATGCCTCGGGCTCTGGACAGTCCTCCAACAGCCAGAGCACACAGGGGACCGAGGTCACCCTGAACAGCCTGACCCTGAGCCGAACGGAAGTGGCGCTTCAGGCGGGGGAGCCCTACCAGCTCATCGCGGCTACCGATCCGGCAGACGCTCAGGTCACAGTGGAGTGGACCAGCAGTGATGCGGATGTGGCCACTGTGGACCAGTTCGGCAACGTGACCAACGTGTACCGGGGGAGCGACACGGTCTCCGTCACCATCACCGCCACTGCGGGTGGGCAGACCGCCCAGTGTACCGTCCAGTGTACTGGCGACGGCTCCGGCGCCAACATCGCCCCCAGCGGGAGTGGACAGGAGGGCTCCGGACAGGGTGGACAGAGCGCCGGTACATCCGGGACCCTGGCTCCCAACACGGAGGCGGTGATCACTGGAGCCTCCGGCGGCTTGAATATCCGCTCCGGCCCGGGTACCAGCTATGAGGCCAAGGCCAGCACCGCTGATGGAGCCGTGGTCACCGTTTTGGAGGATGCTGGAAACGGCTGGTGCAAGATCAAGTATGCCACCGGCGGCGGAGTCTATGAGGAAGGCTACGTCATGTTCCAGTATCTCGCTGCCAAGAAGTGAACCAGGACTTGGGTGAGCGGGGAGCCCGAACCGGCTGAGACTGGTTTGGGTTCCCTGTTTTTCAGAAGTACGCCTTGGAGAGGGGGCCGTGCGTTCGATGAAAGGAAGACGGTCAGGAGGGCACCTGGCTGAGTCTTGAAATTCCAAGACTTTCTGCAAAAGATTCTGTTTATGCATCGGCTGTGGAAAATGTTTCTGCATCTGCCGGAGCTCTCCAATGCTTTTGTTAAAGGAGACAAAATAAGACCGTAAAAACTGTGTATTTTGCTGGTGTTCAACCCCTTGCTTCTCGCCATGAAAAACGATATAATTTGATAAGTACATAAACAGTTCGTTTGGAAATATACGCCGCAACAAGAGGGGGCGTCCCTTATGTTGCGATTTTTCTGGTCATCATTTGTTAATTTTCTAACGAAACCGTCTATGTTCCGTCAAATCGTAGAGATTTGGCGCTCCCAAATCGTCTTTTTAGGAGGAAACACAATGAAGGTTGCAATTTTCGGCGCCGGCACTATGGGCCGCGGCATTGCTCAGGTCTTCGCCGCCAACGGCCACACTGCCCTGATGTACGCCAGCAGCATCGCCTCCGCCCAGCGGCATAAAGAGCAGCTGGACGCATCTCTGCAGAAGCGGGTAGCCAAGGGCAAGATGTCCCAGGGTACCAAGGATGCCCTGATGGCCAATGTTTTGGTGGAAGAGGAATCCGCCGCTGCGGACGCCGATCTGGTGATCGAGTGCATCGCGGAGGAGATGGGTCCCAAGAAGGAGTTGTTCCGCCGGCTGGATGAGCTGTGCAAGCCGGAGACGGTTTTTGCTTCCAACACTTCCTCCCTGTCCATTACGGAGATGGGCCATGGGCTGAAGCACTCCCTCATCGGGATGCACTTCTTCAACCCCGTGCCCAGTATGAAGCTCATTGAGGTCATCCGGGGTGTGAACACGCCTCAGGAGACCTTTGACTTCGTGTACAAGCTGGCTCAGGATATTGGCAAGGATCCTGTTGAGGTGGCTGAGGCCCCCGGCTTTGTGGTCAACAAGTTGCTGATCCCCATGATCAACGACGCCATCGGCCTGGTGGAGTCCGGCACCGCCTCTGTGGAGGACATCGACAAGTCTATGCGCCTGGGCGCCAACCATCCCATGGGCCCCCTGGCTCTGGGCGACTTTATCGGCCTGGACATCTGCCTGGCCATTATGAACACCCTGTACGATGAGACAGGCGACTCTAAGTATCGTCCTGCCCTGCTGCTGAAGAAGATGGTCCGCGGTGGTCTGCTGGGCGTCAAATCCGGCAAGGGGTTTTACGATTATTCCAAGAAGTAAAAATTTTAGGAGGACTGGAAAATGGATTTTCATCTGACTAGAGAGCAAGAGATGGTCCGCAAAATGTACCGTGAGTTTGCGGAAAATGAGGTCAAGCCTCTGGCCGAGGAACTCGATGAGGAAGAGCGCTTCCCCATGGAGACCGTCGAGAAGATGGGCAAGCTGGGCATGATGGGCATTTACTTCCCCAAGAAGTACGGCGGAGCCGGCGGCGATGTGCTGTCCTACGCCATGTGCGTTGAGGAGCTGTCCAAGGTGTGCGGCACCACCGGCGTTATCGTCTCCGCTCACACCTCTCTGTGCTGCGCCCCCATCTACGAGCACGGCACTGAGGAGCAGAAAATGAAGTACCTGCCTGACCTGCTGTCCGGCAAGAAGATTGGCGCTTTCGGCCTGACCGAGCCCAACGCCGGTACCGATGCTTCCGGCCAGCAGACCACCGCCGTGAAGAATGAGAACGGCGACTATGTGCTCAATGGCTCCAAGTGCTTCATCACCAACGGCACCGTGGCCGGCACCATCGTTGTTTTCGCTATGACCGATCAGAAGGCCGGCAACCACGGCATCTCTGCCTTCATCGTGGAGAAGGACTTCCCCGGCTTCTCCACCGGCAAGCACGAGAAGAAGATGGGCATCCGCGGCTCCTCCACCTGCGACCTGATCTTTGAGGACTGCATCGTTCCCAAGGAGAACCTGCTGGGCCAGGAGGGCAAGGGCTTCAAGATCGCCATGCAGACCCTGGACGGCGGCCGCATCGGCATCGCGGCCCAGGCTCTGGGCATCGCCGAGGGCGCCATGGAAGAGGCCATGGCCTACACCAAGGGCCGTGTCCAGTTCGGCAAGCCCATCAGCAAGTTCCAGAACACCCAGTTCACCTTCGCCGACATGGCGATGCGCTCCGAGGCGGGCCGCCTGCTGACCTATCAGGCCGCCGTGCTGAAGGGCGAGGGCAAGCGCTTCACCAAGGAGGCGGCCATGGCCAAGCTGTTCTGCTCTGAGCACGCCATGCTGACCACCACCAAGGCGCTGCAGATGTTCGGCGGCTACGGCTACACCAAGGACTATCCCCTGGAGCGCATGATGCGCGACGCCAAGATCACCGAGATCTATGAGGGCACCAGCGAAATCCAGCGTGTGGTCATCTCCGGCAATATCGGCCTGTAAGAGGAGGAAGAACGAATTATGAAGATCATTGTTTGCGTCAAGCAGGTCCCCGATACCTCCGGCAAGGTGGCGGTGAACCCGGATGGCACCCTGAACCGTGCCTCCATGCAGACCATCACCAACCCCGATGACATGAACGCCGTGGAGGCTGCCCTGAAGCTGAAGGACGCCACCGGCTGCAAGGTCGTGGTCGTCACCATGGGTCCGCCCCCGGCAGCCGGCATGCTGCGGGAGCTGATGGCCATGGGCGCTGACGAGGGTGTCCTGGTATCCGCCCGCGAGTTCGGCGGCTCCGATACATACGCCACCTCCCAGATCCTGGCCGCCGCCATCTCCACCATCGGTGTGGAGGAGGACGACATCGTCATGTGCGGCCGGCAGGCCATCGACGGCGACACCGCCCAGGTGGGCCCCCAGATCGCTGAGAAGCTGCACCTGCCCCAGGTGACCTACGCCGCCGACATCACCAAGGACGGCAACACCATCACCGTCAAGCGGATGCTGGAGGACGGCTACATGACCATCAAGGTCAAGACTCCCTGCCTGCTTACCTGCATCAAGGAGCTGAACGAGCCCCGCTATATGAGCGTGGGCGGTGTGTTCGAGGCTTACGGCAAGCCCATGACCACCTACGACTATGAGGCGCTGAAGGACGATCCCCTGATCGACGCCACCACCATCGGCCTGAAGGGCTCTCCCACCAACATCTTCAAGAGCTTCACCCCGCCCCAGAAGGGCGCCGGCATGATGCTGGAGGGCGCCGACAAGGCGACCTGCGAGAAGCTGGCCGACATTCTGGCGAAGAAGCACATCATCTGAGAAAGGGGATAAACAAATATGTCTAATTTCAACAGCGCCGATATCGCTGCTTTCAAGGATGTGTGGGTCTTCTGCGAGCAGCGCGAGGGCAAACTGATGCCCACCGACTTTGAGCTGATCTCCAAGGGCCGCGACCTGGCCGACGAGCTGGGCGTGAACCTGTGCGGCCTGCTGCTGGGCGGCGAGGGCATCGAGTCCGCTGCCAAGGAGCTGGGCGGCTACGGCGCCGACAAGGTGCTGGTGTGCGAGAGCCCCCTGCTGGCCGTCTACAACACCGATGCCTATGCCAAGGTCATCTGCGACGTGATCGAGGATCTGAAGCCCGAGGCGTTCCTGATCGGCGCCACCAACATCGGCCGTGACCTTGGTCCCCGTGTCTGCGCACGCATCCATACAGGTCTGACCGCTGACTGTACACAGCTGGATATCGGCGATTTCCCGCTGAATCCCCTGCCGGGCAAAGAGCAGAAGCATAACCAGCTTCTTATGACCCGTCCTGCATTCGGCGGCAACCTGATGGCTACTATCATGTGTCCGGATCACCGTCCACAGATCGGTACCATCCGCCCAGGCGTATTTAAAAAAGCAGATGTAACAGAAAATAAGGCAGAAGTGATCCGTGAAGATTATCACGTAGATACTGCTGATATCCGTACAAAGATCCTTGAGACCATCCGTGAAGCTGCTTCTGAGGCAGTGGATTTAGAAGGTGCAGAAGTGATCGTATCCGGCGGCCGTGGTGTTGGCGGTCCGGATGGATTTAAAGTCTTAGAGGAACTGGCAAATGTTTTAGGCGGCACTGTAGGCGCTTCCCGTGCAGCTGTTGACTCCGGATGGATCGGCCACAGCCACCAGGTAGGACAGACCGGTAAGACGGTTGCTCCTAAGCTTTATATTTCCGGTGCGATCCAGCATGTAGCCGGAATGAGCGGTTCTGACACCATTATCGCCATCAACAAAGATCCGGAAGCTCCTATTTTCGGCATTGCTGATTACGGTATTACAGGTGACTTGTTTGAAGTTGTTCCTGCTCTTACTGCAGAGATCAAAAAATTAAAAGAACAGTAAAATGCCCTCTCATCTCTTTTCCCCTGGGATTTTTGGGGGAAAAGAGATTTTTTATGGTCTGTATTGTTACTTTTTTAACATTTATAAAATCTATGGCGCTATGCGTCTGAAAGGAGTACAAAAATGTCCAGCGGTATTGTAGGTCTTCTTATCCTGCTTCTTTGTATCGTACTTTTTATTACAGAATGGCTGCCTTCCGTTGTTACAGGCGCTCTCGGCTGTCTTCTCATGGTTCTTTTCCATGTATGCGAATTGTCCAACGCCTTTTCCGGCTTCGCCAGTTCCATCATCTATCTTCTCTTTGGTGCCATGATCGTAGGCAATGCCATGTTTGAGACAGGAGCTGCTGCCCTGATTGGCAGACAGGTTATCCGGCTTTCCAGAGATAATGAACGTCTTTTCCTTTTTATCTCCGGTCTTACAGCCGGCTGTCTTTCCATGTTTTTAGCCAACACAGCTACCATTGCTGCTTTTCTGCCCATTGTAGAAAGTGTATGCTCCAATTCCAGCAATATGAAGCGGAAAAATCT
>ERZ839947.2117-NODE-2117-length-15293-cov-6.434375_pt1 | contig 15293 bp, 9 predicted proteins | sample MGYA00519908_ERZ839947 | MGnify/ENA primary metagenome ERZ839947 (study PRJEB31850, sample SAMEA3708857) | human gut metagenome | biome: human gut; feature: human-associated habitat; material: faeces | place: China | collected 2014 ... | reverse complement strand
ATTTATACGAAATGGGCCGTCTGCGAAAACAGACGGCCTTGTTTGTTATCATGCGATCATATTCTTATTACTTATCATTTCTTGTGATAGCTGTCCAGTAATTTCTGTTTCGTCTGCCACAATTCATTAGAAAGATCTACATGAACGGTGTGTGGATTTACCAGACGTTTGGACTCATCCCATAAGGTATCCAGTTCTTTCTTACAGTATTTCTGGATATCCATTACCTTTGGTGATTCATAAACGCATTCGCCGTTTAAGAAGACTGGTACTAACAGCTCACGCATGGTGTAGCTGCCAGGTGCTAATAAGGTTTTCTTCCATGTTTCCTGTGGGTCAAAGAGGAGGAGAGAATTGTTAGTATCAAACTTCTCGCCTACCAGACAGATCAGATCTGCAATGATCTTGCCGTTTTCCTTGTCATAAATACGATAAATGGTCTTATTTCCAGGATTTGTGATCTTTTCAGCATTTTCAGATAATTTGATCTTTGGAATGAACTCACCGGTGGTCTTGTCCTTTACAGCAGCTAACTTGTAAACACCGCCAAAGGATGGGCAATCCTTCGCTGTGATCAGGTTGGTACCAACGCCCCAGGAATTGATGGTAGCGCCCTGTACCTTTAAGCTGTCGATCAAATATTCATCCAGGTCATTGGAAGCGGAAATAACTGCATCCGGGAAGCCGGCTGCATCCAGCATTTTCTTCGCTTTCTTTGACAGATATGCCAGGTCACCGCTGTCTAAGCGGATACCGTAGAAGGTCAGCGGAATGCCAGCTTCTCTCATTTCCTTAAATACCTTGATGGCATTTGGAATACCGGATTTTAAGGTATCATAAGTATCTACTAACAGGATACATGCAGATGGGTACAGCTTTGCATAGGTACGGAAAGCGGTCAGCTCATCCGGGAAGCTCATGATCCAGCTGTGTGCATGGGTTCCTTTTACCGGAACATCAAACATCTTTCCGCAGAGTACATTGGAAGTACCGATACAGCCTGCGATCATGGCAGCTCTTGCGCCGTAAGTACCGGCATCAGCTCCCTGGGCACGGCGGAGACCGAATTCCATAACGCCATCGCCCTTTGCAGCGTGGACAATACGCTCTGTTTTAGTTGCGATCAGACTCTGGTGGTTGATAATGGTAAGAAGTGCTGTTTCAACCAGCTGTGCCTGCATGATCGGTGCGATTACTTTAATTAAAGACTCTCTTGGGAATACAACGGTACCTTCCGGGATAGCGTAGATATCGCCTGTAAAACGGAAAGTACTAAGATACTCTAAGAAGTCTTCTGCAAATATATTTAAACTTCTTAAATATTCAATATCACTTTCGTCAAAATGGAGTCCTTTGATATATTCAATGGCCTGTTCCAGACCGGCACAAATGGCAAAACCATTTCCATGGGGATTGGTACGGTAGAACATATCGAAGATGACAGTTTCATTTGCGTCTTTTTCCTTAAAATAGCCCTGCATCATCGTCAGTTCATACAGGTCAGTGAGTAGTGTGAGATTTCTGTGATCCATAAGTTGGCTCCCTCCTGGTACACAGTCTTTGGTTTGAAATAAATGGCTGTGTGCGGTTGTTTGTAAAGTTTCCGTAACAATATAGCATATTTATGTAAAAAAAGGAACATATCGTTACAAATTTAACAATATTATATACACATGACAAGACAAGTGTTCTGACAGAGCGAAATAAAATGCCTATTTCCTCCGTCCAAGCTGCCAGAAAGCCACAGCACTGGCTGCTGCCACATTCAGGGAGTCTACTCCGTGGAACATAGGAATGAGAACGGTGTAGTCGCAGGCTGCAATAGTAGCATCTTTCAGGCCTTCGCCTTCTGTGCCAAGGACAATAGCCAGCTTTTCATGGGAAGTTAAAACAGGATCGTCAATGGATACAGAGTCGGTTTTTAATGCCATAGCAGCAGTTTTAAAGCCCAAAGCTTTTAAGGTATCCATGGAAGCATCCGGCCAGGAATTTTTGGGAAGAATGGTCCATGGGATCTGGAATACAGTTCCCATGCTCACACGGGAGGCGCGGCGGTATAATGGATCAGCGCAGCCATGGGTGAGAAGTACAGCGTCCATGCCAAGGGCAGCAGCAGAACGGATAATGGCTCCTACATTAGTTGGGTTTACTACATCTTCTAAAATAGCAATGCGGTTTGCATGTTTACATATATCTTCTACAGAAGGAAGGACATTGCGCTTCATGGCGCAGAGCATGCCACGGGTCAGTGCAAAGCCGGTGAGTTTTGTAAGTACATTGTATTCAGCGGTAAATACCGGTACATCCGGGTATTTTTCAAGAAGCTGTCTGGTTTCGCCAGCGTCAGCTGCGACCAGCCGTTTTTCTGCAAGAAAAGAAATAGGAGCATATCCTGCATTTAATGCCCGTTCAATTACCTTAGGGCTTTCTGCAATAAATACGCCGGGAGCTGGTTCAAAATAGTGGAGAAGCTGGGCTTCGTTGAAGCGGGCGTAGATGTCAAGCTCCGGGGCGTTAAAGTCTGTTATTTCAATTTCATTTAATTTCATAAAAATAAGTCCTTTAATGGGTGATATGTAGTTTAGTGATATATCATTTCCGCGATCGCGGGAAAATATATCTGTTTTCTAGTATAGAGGAAATGTATATTCTTGGCAACCGGACATAGTTACATGGTTTCAGGAAAAATGGTTATTCTAAATCTATCAAAGAATTATCAAAAATTTATTAGTGCAAAGGAGACCAGATCCATGGAAAATAAAATGTTCTGTTACCAGTGTCAGGAAACAGCCAACTGCACTGGCTGTACTTTAACCGGCGTCTGTGGCAAAAATCCCCAGGTTGCGGCAGCTCAGGATCTTTTGGTGTATGTGACAAAGGGGTATTGTGAGGTAACAACCAGACTGCGTAAGGAAGGCACGAATATCAGTGATGCTGAAAACCGCATGGTGGTAATGAACCTGTTTATGACCATTACAAATGCTAATTTTGATAAAGAGGCCATTGAGAACCGGATCCATGACACTCTTCATGTGAAAAAAGAATTATTAAAGAAGGTAAAAGATACCTCCGGGCTTTCTGAGGCTGCTTTGTGGGACGGAAGCGGGGACTGGGAGGTGATCGCCGGAAAAGTGGGAGTTCTTTCCAATCCAGATGAGGATATCCGAAGCCTTCAGCAGTTGATCACCTATGGCATCAAGGGACTTTGCGCTTATACCAAACATGCCAATGCCCTGATGCATACAGATCCAAAGCTGGATGCGTTTATACAGGAAACTCTGGCAAAGACATTGGATAATAGCTTGTCGGCAGAGGAATTAGTGGCGTTGACCTTAAAAACAGGAGAATACGGTGTAAAGGGAATGGCCATGTTAGATGCTGCCAATACCGGGGCTTATGGAGATCCAGAGATCACAGCAGTGAATATCGGTGTAAGAAAAAATCCGGGCATTCTGGTTTCCGGTCATGACCTGCGGGACCTGGAAATGCTTTTGGAGCAGACAAAAGGAACAGGCGTGGATGTGTATACCCATTCAGAAATGCTTCCTGCCTGCAGTTATCCGGCCTTTAAGAAATATCCCCATTTTGTGGGGAATTATGGCAATGCCTGGTGGCAGCAGAAAGAAGAATTTGAGTCATTTAACGGGCCGATCCTTATGACCACTAACTGTATCGTGCCGCCAAAAGCCAGTTATAAAGACCGTCTTTACACCACCGGTGCAGCAGGATATCCGGGCTGTACCTATATTCCAGGGGGCTTAGGAGAAAAGAAGGATTTTTCCCAGATCATAGAACAGGCAAAGAAATGTCCGCCGCCTAAAGAACTGGAATTTGGTACGATCCCAGGTGGCTTTGCCCATGCCCAGGTGATCGCGCTGGCAGATAAAGTAGTGGCAGCGGTAAAGTCCGGGAAAATAAAGAAATTCGTAGTCATGGCGGGCTGTGACGGACGCATGAAGAGCCGTGAATATTATACAGAATTTGCCAAAGCACTGCCAAAAGATACCGTGATCCTCACAGCAGGCTGCGCCAAGTACCGCTACAATAAATTAAAACTGGGAGACATTGACGGCATCCCAAGGATCCTGGATGCAGGTCAGTGCAACGACTCCTATTCCCTGGCAGTGATCGCCATGAAGCTTCAGGAGGTATTTGGTCTGGATGATATCAACGACCTTCCTATTGTTTATAACATCGCCTGGTATGAGCAGAAAGCCGTGATCGTTTTCCTGGCGCTGTTGTCCTTAGGTATTAAAAATATCCACTTAGGTCCAACGCTGCCTGCGTTCCTGTCCCCGGCGGTGTTGAAAGTGCTGGTGGAGAAGTTTCATATTGCGGGAATCACGACGGTGGAAGAGGATATGAAGTTGTTTTTTGGATAGATACCGTGTATTTTTAAAGTTTTCTCCTCAGTTTAGCCGTTGACATTTCCATCCCCAGTCATTATAATGTAACTGTTATAATGAAAGTTATAAAAGAAAAGCCAAGAAGGAGACAGTATCCTTTTCCAAACATCACAGAGAGCCGGTGCAGGTGGGAATCCGGTATTAGTAGGAAAGAGGAGAAGATCACTCCGGAGCTGCCAGCTGAAGTTTTAAGTAGGCCGGGCCGCATTTCCTGCGTTAAGGGAACTCATATGATGGTATGCAGTAACAGGTGGTTGAACGAATCTAAGCTTTCGTCCTTTTACGGGGATGGAAGCTTTTTCTTTTTTATGGTGATGCACCGTCAGGTGACAGATCCATGTATTGAAAATTCAGGGCGCTGACCTTGAAAAGTACCTGTGAGACATTCTTCAAATTTAGAAATGGAGGAAAAGCAAGGATGTATGACAAAGTCCCCACAGACCTTAAGTTTGTGGAAAGAGAAAAAGAAGTCGAAAAGTTCTGGGAAGATGAACACATTTTTGAGAAGAGTATTAAGATGCGTGAAGGCTGCCAGCCATATGTATTCTATGATGGACCGCCAACCGCAAACGGTAAGCCACATATCGGCCATGTTGAGACCCGTGTAATCAAGGATATGATCCCGAGATTTCGCGCTATGAAGGGCTATATGGTTCCAAGAAAGGCCGGCTGGGATACTCACGGACTTCCTGTAGAACTGGAAGTAGAAAAGAAGTTAGGCCTTGACGGAAAGGACCAGATCGAAAAATACGGTCTGGAGCCATTTATCAAGCAGTGTAAGGAAAGTGTCTGGAAATACAAGGGCATGTGGGAAGATTTCTCCGGCACGGTTGGTTTCTGGGCAGACATGGACAACCCATATGTTACCTATGATGACAATTTTATCGAGTCCGAATGGTGGGCATTAAAAGAGATCTGGAACAAAAAGTTACTTTACAAGGGCTTCAAGATCGTGCCTTACTGCCCTCGTTGCGGCACGCCGCTTTCCTCTCAGGAAGTAGCGCAGGGCTACAAGTTGGTTAAAGAGCGTTCTGCCATCGTCCGTTTCAAGGTCGTAGGCGAAGATGCTTATTTTCTGGCATGGACAACGACCCCTTGGACACTGCCTTCTAACGTTGCACTTTGTGTCAACCCGAATGAGACTTACTGCAAGGTCAAGGCAGCAGACGGTTATACCTATTACATGGCAGAAGCACTCTTGGACAAGGTTCTCGGAACTTTGGCAAAGGATGACGAGAAGGCATACGAAGTTTTGGAGACCATGACCGGTAAGGATCTGGAGTACAAGGAATACGAAGCCCTCTATGCATGTGCAGCAGAAGCCGCTGCAAAGCAGAACAAAAAGGGACATTTCGTGACCTGTGATACCTACGTTACCATGAGCGATGGTACCGGTATCGTTCATATTGCTCCTGCTTTTGGTGAGGACGATGCCAATGTCGGACGCAACTACGACCTGCCTTTCGTACAGTTTGTTGACGGCAAGGGCGAGATGACGGCAGAGACACCTTATGCCGGAAAGTTTGTCAAAGATGCAGACAAGGATGTATTGGTCGATCTGGATAAAGAGGGTAAGTTATTTGCCGCACCGAAGTTTGAGCATGATTATCCACACTGCTGGCGCTGTGATACACCACTGATCTACTATGCAAGAGAATCCTGGTATATCAAGGAAACAGCCGTAAAGGATGATCTGATCCGCAACAATAACACCGTAAACTGGATCCCGGAATCCATCGGCAGCGGACGTTTCGGCAACTGGCTGGAAAACATTCAGGACTGGGCGATCTCCCGTAACCGTTATTGGGGAACACCACTCAACATCTGGGAATGTGAGTGCGGACACCAGGAATGTATCGGAAGCCGTGCAGAATTGGCAGAGCGTGCCGGTGATCCAAAGGCAGCAGAAGTAGAACTCCATCGTCCATATATCGATGCCGTGACCTTCACCTGCCCGGATTGTGGAAAGACCATGCACCGTGTACCGGAAGTTATCGACTGCTGGTTCGACTCCGGAGCAATGCCATTTGCACAGCACCATTATCCATTTGAAAATAAAGACTTATTTGAACAGCAGTTCCCTGCACAGTTTATCTCTGAGGCAGTGGATCAGACCCGTGGATGGTTCCATTCCCTGATGGCAGAGTCCACCCTGCTTTTCAATAAGGCACCTTATGAAAATGTTATCGTACTTGGACATGTACAGGACGAAAACGGACAGAAGATGTCCAAGTCCAAGGGCAATGCGGTAGATCCGTTTGATGCATTGGAGACCTACGGCGCAGATGCGATTCGCTGGTACTTCTATACAGCAAGTGCACCATGGATCCCGAAGAGATTTTCCGGCAAACTGGTACAGGAAGGTCAGAGAAAGTTCATGGGAACCCTGTGGAACACCTACGCATTCTTTGTACTATATGCTAATATCGATGAATTTGATGCAACAAAATATACACTGGAATATGACAAATTATCCATTATGGATAAGTGGATTCTTTCCCGCCTCAATTCGGCTGTAAAGGATGTGGATGACAATCTGGCAAACTACCGTATCCCGGAGGCAGCAAAGGGATTGGATGCTTTTGTTGATGACATGAGCAACTGGTATGTACGCCGCAGCCGTGAACGTTTCTGGGCAAAGGGCATGGAGCAGGATAAGATCAATGCATACATGACACTTTACACCTGTCTGGTTACCATCTGTAAGGCAGCAGCACCAATGATCCCATTCATGACAGAGGAAATCTATCAGAACCTTGTCAGAAGCATTGATGCAGCAGCACCGGAAAGTATCCATCTGTGCGACTATCCGGTTGTTAATGAGGCATGGATCGACAAGGAACTGGAGAGCAACATGGACGAACTTTTGAAGATCGTCGTTATGGGACGTGCCTGCAGAAATACAGCCAACATCAAGAACCGTCAGCCGATCGGTCAGATGTATGTCAAGGCAGAAAAGGATCTGCCGGCATTCTATATGGATATCATTGCAGATGAGTTAAATGTCAAGAAAGTGACCTTTACAGGTGACGTGGCAGACTTTACTACCTATACCTTCAAGCCGCAGCTTCGTACCGTAGGACCAAAATACGGCAAGTTCTTAAAGGGCATCCAGCAGGCACTTGCAGATCTGGACGGCAACGCTGCCATGGCAGGCTTAAAGGCTGATGGCGTGCTCAGACTGCCGGAGGTAGATGCATCGATCGAACTTTCTGAGGAAGACCTTTTGATCACCATGACCCAGAAAGAGGGCTATGTGACAGAAAACGATGCAGATATGACGGTGGTATTGGATACCAACCTGACCGAAGAATTACTGGAAGAAGGATTTGTAAGAGAGTTGATCAGCAAGATCCAGACCATGCGTAAGGAAGCAGACTTTGAAGTTATGGATCAGATCAAGGTATTCTATCAGGGAGCCGAAAAAGTCGGTCACATCTTTGCCGAGAACTGTGATACAATCAAGAAAGAAGTTTTAGCAACAGAGATCACAGCAGGCGACCAGGGCGAATACAATAAAGAATGGAACATCAATGGCGAGAAAGTTACTCTGGGAGTTTCAAAACAATAATGAGATTGCTGAGAAGAAAGGAGCCTAAGCAGATGGTTCATACTTTTGACAAGAAAGCGTTTAAGAAACAGATCAAGGAAAATGTCAAACTCTTATATCGCAAGGAGTTTGAGGAGGCAAATGATCAGGAAGTCTATCAGGCAGTTGCGCTGGCAGTCAAAGACGAAGTCATTGACAACTGGCTGGCGACCCAGAAGACCATGGAGAAAAAGGATCCAAAGACCGTATATTATATGTCTATGGAATTCTTAATGGGCAGGGCATTGGGCAACAATATGCTCAATCTCTGCTGCTATGATGAGATTTCAGAATGTCTGGATGAATTGGGATTTGATATCAATGCGATCGAGGATCAGGAACCGGATCCTGCACTTGGAAATGGCGGTCTGGGAAGACTGGCAGCCTGCTTTATGGATTCCCTCTCTACTTTGGGATATCCGGCATATGGCTGTGGCATCCGCTACCGCTATGGTATGTTCAAGCAGAAGATCGAGGACGGTTACCAGAAAGAAGTGCCGGACAACTGGTTAAAGAACGGTTATCCGTTTGAGATCAAGCGACCGGAATATGCACATGAAGTCCGTTTTGGCGGCTATGTCAGAACCGAGCAGGGCGAGGACGGCAACCTGCACTTTATCCACGAGGGATATTCTTCTGTGATCGCAGTTCCTTATGATATGCCGATCGTCGGCTACGACAACAATATGGTCAACACCCTGATGATTTGGGATGCAGAGCCAAAGGAAGTCTTTCGTCTGGATTCCTTTGACAAAGGGGAATATGATAAGGCAGTCGAGGAAGAAAATCTGGCACGCAATCTTGTCGAGGTTCTCTATCCGAACGACAATCATATCTATGGCAAGGAACTCCGCCTAAAGCAGCAGTACTTCTTTGTATCTGCAAGTTTGCAGCGTATTCTCTGCCGCTACAAAAAGCATCATGACGACATTCGTAAATTATACGAAAAAGTTACGATCCAGATGAACGATACCCATCCGACCTTGGCAGTTGCAGAACTCATGCGCCTGCTTTTGGATGAGGAGGGCTTGAGTTGGGATCAGGCTTGGGAAGTGACGACCAAGACCTGTGCCTATACCAACCATACCATCATGTCAGAGGCTCTGGAAAAATGGCCGATCGAGATCTTCTCCCGCTTACTGCCGAGAGTTTGCCAGATCGTTGAGGAGATCAACCGTCGTTTTGAGATCGAGATCCGCAACCGCTTCCCGGGAGACGAGGGTAAGGTAGCCCGCATGGGTATTATCCGTGACGGACAGGTCAAGATGGCGCATCTTGCCATTGCGGCAGGCTATTCTGTCAACGGTGTGGCAAAACTCCATACAGAGATCTTAAAGACCCAGTCTTTAAAAGATTTCTATGATATGTACCCGGAGAAATTCAACAATAAGACCAATGGTATCACACAGCGCCGTTTCCTCTTACATGGAAACCGCCTTTTGGCAGACTGGGTGACAGATCACATTGGCAAGGAATGGATCACCGATCTGTCCCAGATGAAGAAATTAGAACTCTATGCGGATGATAAAAAGGCACAGCATGAGTTCATGAACATCAAATACCAGAACAAACTGCGTCTGGCAGAATATATCAAAGAGCACAATGGCATCGAGGTCGATCCGAGATCTATCTTTGATGTGCAGGTAAAGCGTCTGCATGAGTATAAGAGACAGTTGCTCAATATTTTGCATGTTATGTATCTTTACAACCAGATCAAGGAGCACCCGGAAAAAGAATTTTATCCACGCACCTTTATCTTTGGCGCAAAGGCAGCAGCAGGCTATAAGAATGCCAAACTGACGATCAAACTGATCAACAATGTGGCAGAGGTCATCAATAACGATAAGAGTATCGAAGGCAAGATCAAAGTTGTCTTTATCGAGGACTATCGCGTATCCAACGCAGAGTGGATCTTTGCAGCGGCGGATGTATCTGAACAGATCTCTACCGCCAGTAAGGAGGCATCCGGCACCGGCAACATGAAGTTCATGTTAAACGGCGCGCTGACCATCGGTACCATGGATGGAGCCAATGTGGAAATGGTTGAGGAAATGGGCGAGGAAAATGCCTTTATCTTCGGTATGAGTGCAGAGGAAGTCATTGCACATGAGAAGAACCGTGATTACAACCCAATGGATATATTCAACAATGATCAGGATATCCGTAAAGTCCTGACCCAGTTAGTCAACGGATTTTACAGTGGCAGCGATTCTGAACTCTTCCGTGACCTTTACAATTCACTCTTGAATACACAGTGTACGCAGTACGCGGACACCTATTTTGTACTTGCAGACTTCCGTTCTTATGCAGAGGCACAGCAGCGTGTCATGGAAGCCTATATGGATGAGACCGGATGGGCAAAGAAGGCACTTTTAAATGTTGCCAATGTTGGTAAGTTCTCATCTGACCGCACCATTCAGGACTATGTGGATGATATCTGGCATTTGGATAAGATCACAGTAAACAAATAATAAATATTTTTACGCACATATGACAGCGGTTGCTTTCCTGCGGCTCGCTGTTATATTGCGTCTTATAAACGTGTGCTTATGGCGTACGCTATCACAAGGAGCAAAGAGATGAAAACGGGATTGATCGTTGAAGGGGGAGGCATGAAATGCGCATACAGCGCAGGAGTTTTGGACATCTTTTTAGACGAGGGGATTCAGTTTGATTACTGCATCGGTGTATCTGCGGGCGCGGCAAACAGTGCGTCTTTTCTGGCAGGGCAGCGTGAGCGAAACATGCGCTATTACACCAAACATGTCAAGGATCCGCGCTATATCAGTCTGCGCAGTCTGCTGACAACAGGATCCTTATTTGGATTGCAATACATTTATGGAACGATGACAAATGAGGGAGGCGGCGATCCGCTGGATTATGATGCTTATCATAACAATCCGACGGAGGCTTATCTGCCGGCAACGGATGCCGAGACAGGGCTGCCTCACTATTTTAATAAAAATGAGATCCGGCGCAACGAATACCAGCCGATCATGGCGACCTGTGCCCTTCCGGTGGCATGCCGTCCGATTTCTTATGAGGGACATGTCTATTATGACGGCGGGGTATCGGATTCCATGCCGATCGAGCATGCCCTAGAGCATGGCTGCGACCGTTTGATCGTGATCTTTTCCAAGCCGCGGGGCTTTCGCATGAAGCCGCAGGGCGGCAAGATCGTCTATACGCTTGGGCTCAAGCATAAATACCCAAAGATCGTAGAGGATCTCAACCATCGCCACGAAGTCTATAACCGGCAGATGGATATGGTAGACACATTAGAAAAAGAAGGAAAGGTTATGACTTTCTGTCCGTCCGCAGACATCAAGATCGGCACCTACACCACCGACCCGGCGGTAATGATGCAGTTGTATGATAACGGGATCGCGGATGCCCAAAAACAGATAAGTCAGATAAAGGAATTTTTAAATGGAAAATAAATTGTCAAATATTTGGAAGTGCTTTCTGCCGAGCGTTTGTATCTTTGTTTTACAGATGGCGATTTCTTTTGTGGGGATGTTTTTTGTCTTTTGTTATAAGGCACACACTTATACCAGTGGAAGTTTTTCGGACTTCTTTCAGGGTTACTATAACGCGGTGACATCAACGGACTTTAACGTGGGCGTTATGTTGGTATATGCCGCTATTGCAGCCGTATTGTTTTTCTTCTGGTACTACAAAAAAGTGTGTGATAAGAGTGCAAAAAAGGGAGCCTTTGCGCTTTTGAAGGCAAATCCGGCGACCTGTATTGTGGGCGTGATCCTGCTTTCTTTTGGGATGCAGTATCTGTGTACTTATCTGATGAATGTAGTTTCCGTTCTTTTTCCCAACTGGCTGACCCAGTATGAGACCTTGATGGACGGCATGGGCTTGTCAGAGTCACTGACCCTGCCGTTGGTACTCTACACGGTCGTGGTCGGACCGATCTGTGAAGAACTGACCTTCCGCGGACTGACCTTTTCTTATGCCAGACGTGTTATGCCGTTTTGGGCAGCCAATGTGGTACAGGCACTGCTTTTTGCCGGTATGCATATGAATCCGCTGCAGGCAGTATATACCTTTTTATTTGGCTTAGTGCTTGGATATTTTGTGGAAAAGGCAGGCAATCTTTCCATGGGCATCTGCCTGCATATGAGTTTTAATGCTGTGGGCGTTTTGAGCGGTGGTCTGGCCCTAGGCGGCAATGGACCGATGCAGTTCTTCTGTATCTTATTTGGCTCTATGGTGGCTACTTATCTTGGCATTTTGCTCTTGAACAAGAATGCCAAAAATATGGCGTAATTTATCATAACTACGAAAGGGAAAGACATGGCATTTGTACATTTACACACACATACGGAGTACAGTCTTTTGGACGGCTCCAACAAGATAACTGAATATGTGGCGCGCGTGAAAGAACTTGGCATGAATGCGGCTGCCATTACGGATCATGGTGTCATGTATGGTGTCATTGATTTCTATAAAGAATGTAAAAAACAGGGCATCCGGCCGATCTTAGGCTGTGAGGTCTATGTGGCACCGGGTTCCCGCTTTGACCGTGAGTTGTCGCATGGGGACGACCGCTATTATCATCTGGTGCTTTTGGCAGAAAATAATGTCGGCTATCAAAACCTGATCAAGATCGTTTCCATTGGTTTTGTGGATGGCTACTACTACAAACCGCGTGTGGATATGGAGACACTGGAAAAATACCATGAAGGCATCATCGCCCTGAGTGCCTGCTTAGCAGGCGTGGTACCCCGTTATCTGCAGCGTGGCATGTATGAGGAGGCAAAGGAGATCGCTCTTAAGCACCGTGCCATCTTTGGAGAAAACAATTATTTTCTGGAATTGCAGAGCCATGGGATCGAGGCGCAGGAACTGGTCAACCAGCAGTTGGTGCGCATGAGCAAGGAGACCGGCATTGAACTGGTCTGCACCAACGATATCCATTACACCTATGCAGATGATGCGGCGCCGCATGATGTCCTTTTGTGTATCCAGACCGGCAAGAAACTGACCGACACCGACCGTATGCGTTACGAGGGTGGACAATATTTTGTCAAATCCGAAGAACAGATGGCGACACTTTTTCCTTATGCACCACAGGCGCTTGCCAATACGCAAAAGATCGCTGACCGCTGTAATGTAGAGATTGAATTTGGCGTGACAAAACTGCCGCATTATCAGGTGCCGGAGGGCTACGACTCCTGGACCTACCTCAACAAACTCTGTTTTGAAGGCTTGCAGGAACGCTACGGAGACCGGGCAGAGGAATTGAAACCGCGTCTGACTTATGAATTAGAGACCATCCAAAAGATGGGATATGTGGATTATTTTTTGATCGTCTGGGATTTTATCAATTATGCCAGAACACATCATATCCCAGTAGGACCGGGACGAGGCAGTGCAGCCGGAAGTCTGGTGTCCTATACGACCGGTATCACCAATATCGATCCGATCCGTTACAATCTTTTGTTTGAGCGATTTCTGAACCCGGAACGTGTATCCATGCCGGATATTGATATCGACTTCTGCTTCAACCGCCGAGGTGAGGTCATTGATTATGTCATTGAAAAATATGGCAAGGACTGTGTGACCCAGATCGTCACCTTTGGAACCCTCAAGGCAAAGGGCGTCATCCGGGACGTTGGACGCGTCATGGATATGCCATACAATTATGTGGATTCCATCGCAAAGGCAGTGCCGGATGATCTTGGCATGACATTGGATCTGGCTTTGAAAATGAGCCCGGATCTGCGCAAGATGTACGAGGATGACCCGGAGGTCAAGCGGCTGATCGATACGGCAAAACGTCTGGAAGGTCTGCCGAGGCATACGGGAATGCATGCGGCAGGTGTCGTTATCTCCCAAAAACCAATGGATGAATATGTGCCGTTATCGCGTGGCGGAGACGGTACGATCACAACCCAGTTCGTCATGACGACGATCGAGGAACTGGGACTTTTGAAGATGGATTTCCTGGGACTTCGTACATTAACAGTTATCCAGGATGCAGAACGCCTGGCAGGTATCAGCAGTGGAAAGACGATTGATATCAATAAGATAGATTATGATGATAAAGCAGTCCTTGCATCCATCGGAACAGGAAAGACGGACGGAGTATTCCAGCTTGAAAGCGCCGGTATGAAGAACTTCATGAAAGAACTGAAGCCACAGAATCTGGAAGATATTATCGCCGGTATTTCATTATACCGTCCGGGTCCGATGGACTTCATCCCGCAGTATATCAAAGGCAAGAATAACCCGGAAAGCATTACTTATGACTGCCCGCAGCTGGAGCCGATCCTTGCGCCGACTTACGGCTGTATCGTATATCAGGAGCAGGTTATGCAGATCGTGCGTGATCTGGCAGGTTATACACTCGGACGAAGTGACCTCCTGCGAAGAGCAATGTCCAAGAAGAAGGGCGACGTCATGCAGAAAGAACGTCAGAACTTTGTGTATGGGAATCCGGATGAGGGCGTACCAGGCTGTATTGCCAATGGAATCGACGAGAAGACGGCAAATAAGATCTATGATGAAATGATTGATTTTGCCAAATATGCATTTAACAAGTCGCATGCTGCGGCATATGCGGTGGTATCTTATCAGACAGCCTGGTTAAAATATTATTATCCGGTAGAATTTATGGCAGCACTTATGACTTCCGTGATCGATAATCCGGGGAAAGTGTCAGAGTATATTTACAGCTGCCGGCAGATGGGAATTAAGATCCTTCCGCCGGATATCAATAAAGGAGAGGGAAGCTTCTCCGTTGACAGCGGTAACATCCGTTATGGTCTGGCGGCGATCAAGAGTATCGGAAAGCCGGTGATAGAATCGATCATCAAAGAAAGAAAAAACGGAGGGCCATTCAGCAACCTGAAAGACTTTATCGAGCGGCTGTCCGGAAAAGAGGTCAATAAGCGTACGATAGAAAGCTTTATCAAGTCCGGAGCATTTGACAGTCTGGGTGGTACAAGAAAGCAGTTCATGGTGGTCTATGTGCAGATTCTGGATCAGGTGAACCGGGAGCGGAAATACTCTATGACGGGACAGCTTTCACTGTTCGATATCGTAAGTGATGATCAGAAATCAGAATTCGATATACCACTTCCGGATGTTGGTGAGTATGAAAAAGAGACAAAGCTTGCATTTGAAAAAGAAGTGCTCGGAGTATATCTGAGCGGACACCCACTGGAAGACTATGAAGAAAAATGGAGAAAAAATATATTTTGTTTGATCTGGATGGAACACTGACTGACTCAGCAGATGGAATTATCAATTCGGTGATTTATGCATTGAAAAGCTATGGC
>ERZ839947.2116-NODE-2116-length-15296-cov-5.728889_pt1 | contig 15296 bp, 9 predicted proteins | sample MGYA00519908_ERZ839947 | MGnify/ENA primary metagenome ERZ839947 (study PRJEB31850, sample SAMEA3708857) | human gut metagenome | biome: human gut; feature: human-associated habitat; material: faeces | place: China | collected 2014 ... | reverse complement strand
CAATAAAACTTATTGCTGTTTATAGAAAATTGCAGATATTTGTGGACTATAACAGCAACAACGTATATGGAAAAGATAGGAATATTCTGTTCCGCCTCCGATAACATTGACAAAATGTACTTCGAAAGCGCCAGCCAAATAGGCAAATGGATGGGGCAGACAGGCAAAACCTTGATATATGGAGGAGCCAGCCTCGGATTAATGGAATGCATAGCTCGTGCCGTGAAAGAAAATGGCGGTAAGGTTATTGGAGTAGTTCCTGCCAAACTGGAAGAGAATGGCAAGGTAAGCACTCTGTTAGATGAAGAAATTCATACCCGTAATTTAAGTGACCGCAAAGATATCATAACGGAAAAGTCGGAGGTATTGGTTGCACTCCCCGGAGGCGTCGGTACTCTTGATGAGATTTTCCACGTAATAGCCGCTGCCTCTATCGGATATCACCGGAAGAAGGTCATTTTCTACAATGAATATGGTTTTTACGACGAGCTATTAAAAGCACTCCACACCCTGGAGGACAAAGGTTTTGCACGACAGCCTTTCTCAACCTATTACGAAGTAGCAAACACATTAAATGAATTAAAAGAAAAAATAAACTGATCCTATATGATAGACTCCATCAAACAACTTTTGCAACAGGAAGCACAAGCTGTGCTCAACATCCCCGTAACAGACGCTTATGAAAAAGCGGTGAAACTGATTGTAGAACAAATACATCAGAAAAAGGGAAAACTGGTAACTTCCGGTATGGGAAAAGCCGGACAGATTGCTATGAACATTGCTACGACTTTCTGTTCCACCGGTATTCCATCCGTCTTTCTGCATCCCAGCGAGGCGCAACACGGGGATTTGGGTATCTTACAAAAAAACGATCTACTCCTGCTGATCTCTAACTCTGGCAAGACACGTGAGATTGTGGAATTAACCCGCTTAGCCCATAATCTGGACCCGGATCTGAAGTTTATCGTTATCACCGGAAATCCGGATAGTCCGCTGGCAAAAGAATCGGATGTCTGCCTAAGTACCGGCAAGCCTGCAGAAGTCTGTGTGTTAGGAATGACTCCTACTACATCCACTACTGCCATGACAGTGATCGGAGATATATTGGTAGTACAAACCATGAAGGAAACTGGATTTACTATCGCTGAATATTCAAAGCGTCACCACGGCGGTTATCTGGGAGAAAAATCAAGATCACTATGCGAAAAGTAATCGGTATCGGAGAGACCATCCTCGATATCATCTTTCGAGGTGACCAGCCTTCTGCCGCCGTACCGGGAGGTTCTGTATTCAACGGTATTGTCTCATTGGGACGAATGGGAATAAACGTCGGCTTCATCAGTGAAACCGGGAATGATCGTGTAGGCAATATTATCCTGCAGTTCATGCGTGAGAATCATATCCCAACGGACCATGTGAATGTATTCCCGGATGGAAAATCACCCGTATCTTTAGCCTTCCTGAACGAGCAGAGTGATGCCGAATATATCTTCTACAAAGACTACCCGAAGCAACGTCTGGATGTTTTGTTTCCGAAACTAGAAGAAGACGACATTGTCATGGTGGGTTCTTATTACGCACTGAATCCGGTTCTAAGGGAGAAGATTCTCGAATTACTAGATCAGGCACGTGAAAAGAAAGCCATTATCTATTATGACCCGAATTTCCGTTCTTCACACAAGAACGAGGCCATGAAGCTGGCTCCGATCATTATTGAAAATCTGGAATATGCAGACATTGTACGCGGTTCTTTAGAGGATTTTCTATATATGTATAACATGCAGGATATAGACAAGATTTACAAGGATAAAATCAAATTCTACTGTCCCCGGTTCATCTGTACTGCAGGTGCGGAAAAGGTAGCGTTACGCACTAATCTGGTCAATAAAGATTATCCGATAGAACCATTACAAGCAGTCAGTACTATTGGAGCTGGTGATAACTTCAATGCAGGGCTGATCTACGGATTACTCAAATACGATGTCCGATACCGCGATCTAAATAACTTGAATGAAGAAATCTGGGATAAAATAATCCAATGCGGAAAAGACTTCGCAGCTGAAGTTTGCCGAAGTTTCAGCAATTCGGTTTCGGTGGAGTTTGCACAAAAATACAAGTGATATTACAAATAAGGATTTGGATATAAGTAATTCCTCCAGCGAAATCCCTATTTTCATAAAATCCATATTAAGTTAATCTGTCAACCTTAACTTAATATGGATTTCCTTATCTTTGCAAACAACCATATTCAATAAGCAATCTTACTTAATATATGAAAAGATTTATTTTACCTCTATTGATAATCTTTATCTTCATCAGTTTACCAGCAAAAGCAAACGATGAAGTGAAAACATTGTTAAAAGTATTAGATAAATCTCTACAAAACAAAGCTAGTTATACCCAACAAAAGCAAAGACAGATAGACAGCCTGAAAATAATATTAAGACAATCCAAGGATATTCGAAAGAAAGTTGGGACAGCACAGTCTCTTTGTTTTGAGTATTCATCTTTCCAAAAAGATTCCGCTTTAGCCTATGCCATCCACATGAACAGGTTCGCTCAAGAAAGTAATGACAAAGAACTTTTAATTGAAGCTAAACTGGATTATTCAAGAATATTATCTTCGATGGGCTTTTTCAAAGAAGCTCTGGCGATTACCAATTCGATGCAACAAGAGCAACTATCTCCTAGACTCAAAGCCGAATATTTTCTTGGACAAGTCACGATCTACAATCACCAGAAAGCTTTTGCTTCCAACGAGGACGATTCACAAGAAAATGATCTGATAGCACAAATCTATCGCGATTCGCTGCTCCAATGCAAAGAAATCCCAACGAATGTACGAGCTTTTATGACCGCACCGACTCTTCTTTTCCATAAAAAGTATGATGATGCTATTCATATACTGGACAGCACTTATCAAAGTTATACACCCTATTCAAGAAATGCCGGAATTATAGCATATTCTCTGGCATCTGCCTATCAAGGTAAAAATGATCGTGAGAATACGATTAAGTATTTCGCAATATCCGCCATTTCTGATGTATTAAATGGAGCTAGAGAAAACCTCTCTTTAAAAATATTAGCCAAGCTGATCTTTGAGAGTGGGGACATAGACCGGGCATCTAAATATATGAAAAATGCAATGGAGGACGCTATCCTATGTAATGCGAGAATTAACACCATCGAAGCCTCAGATATGTACCTTTTCATAGATAAGGCATTTCAAGAAAAGGAGAAACATAAATTTATCATCATAACGGCATTGCTCATTGCATTATGCATTGTCTGCATTCTGCTATTCATCCTGTCCGTACAACTGAAAAAACAAAAAGGTAAAGTGGAACAAGCTAATGAGAGTTTGTCGTATCATCTTTACGAAATACAACAAATGAACTCAATATTGGCAGATAACAATAAAATCAAAGAAGAATATGTAGGGCTGTATATGGAACAATATACCAGTTACATCAGTAAAATTGCCAATTTTAAGAAAAGAGCACTCAAAATAGCCAAAAGTGAAGATATAAAGAAAGTAACCTCTTTCCTCCACTCCTCTCTCAATACAGAAGAAGATCTGGCTGAATTTTATAATAACTTCGACAAAACAATCCTGAATCTCTTTCCGAATTTCGTCGAAGATTTTAACGCATTGCTTTTACCGGAAAATGCAATCATTCCAGGACCCGGCAAACTCTTAACACCCGAGTTACGGATCTTCGCACTTATCCGACTGGGAATTACAGACAGTGTGAAAATAGCTCATTTCTTACAGTACTCATTATCGACCATCTATAATTACCGCTCAAAAATGCGGATCAAAGCAAATGGAGACCGGAATGAATTTGAAGAAAAAGTAGCTCGAATCGGACAACAAATCCGGGAATAACAGTGTATTAATCATACAGCATCATTTACATTTATCAGAGACTCTCCGATCAAAGATTCTCTGATTATCAGCAACATACCCTAAACAATCATTTACAATCTGCTCACTCCCCATTTAAAAAGTAACCGAAATAAGGTATTTTTGTAGAGTCACAATAAAACCTGCGAACTCATTCAAATTACTATTTATATAAACACCACTTAAATAAAAAATTATGAACGGCCTATTACTTAATGTTATTTGTGCTTTCACCATTGCAAACACAAATCCTAACATAGAAAAAGCACAGCAAATTTTAGATGCTCTTTACCAAAACTATGCAGCACCCAACACTTGTCTGTTACGTGAGAATTATCCTTTTGACCAAGACAATAAGGCAACTTACCTGGCATCAGAAGAACAAGCAAAAAGACGCAATGAATATTCCTACCTTTGGCCGTATTCGGGCACGTTCTCTGCGGTAAATGCACTACTGGAGAGCACTGAAAATAAGAAGTATAAAAAACTTTTGGAAAACAAAGTACTACCCGGATTAGAAGAGTATTTCGACACACGAAGGGAACCATTCGCTTACTCATCTTATATCAGCAGTCAACCTCTCTCCGATCGTTTTTATGATGATAACGTCTGGTTAGGTATTGATTTTACCGATTCTTATCGAATGACAGGAAAACAAGCTCATCTGGAGAAAGCTAAACTAATATGGAAGTTTATCCTTAGCGGTAAAGATGACGTACTCGGGGGAGGAATCTACTGGTGCGAACAAAAGAAGGAATCTAAAAATACTTGTTCTAATGCGCCGGGAGCCGTATTCGCTCTCAAACTATTTCAGGCTACTCAAGATGATGCCTATTTAAAAGAAGGAAAAGAGTTATACGAATGGACTAAAAAGAACCTGGAAGATTCAAAAGATCATCTATACTTTGACAACATCTCACTCAACAAGAAAATCGGTCGTGCCAAATTTGCCTATAACAGTGGACAAATGATGCAAGCAGCTGCCCTACTCTATCAAATTACCAAACAGAAAAGTTATCTGGAAGATGCACAAAATATAGCAGAAGCGTGTCACAAGCACTTCTTCACTCAGTTCACCTCTCCAGACGGACAAACATTCCAATTACTGAAAAAAGGAAATATCTGGTTCACAGCCGTTATGCTTAGAGGCTTTATTGAACTTTATCAGATAGACCATAACAAGACTTATCTAACCGATTTCCAGAAAAGTCTTGATTACGCATGGCATCATGCCAGAGATGAACGGGGCTTGTTCCAGACAGATTGGAGCGGCACAGATAAAAACGAGAAAAAATGGCTCTTGACACAAGCTGCTTTCATAGAAATGTATGGAAGACTAGGCGGAATCGATTTATAATAATCACTTTTAATAACCCTCTTAAAAACAATAGAGATATGAAGAAAAGAAATATCGGAATATGTATTATCACGACCACCCTATTAATGGGAGGTCCTGCCAAAGCTACAGAACTTATCCTGGCTAAGGATCATACCAATGTGGTCAATCAAGCAGCTGAAATTGCCGCTTATAAAAGTAATCGTCCACCCGTAAACAAGCGGCTTTTTACATCAAAAGCCGTGGAAGCAGAAATCATCAGGGTGAAAAAGCTACTTACTAATCAAAAATTGGCATGGATGTTCGAGAATTGTTTTCCAAATACCCTTGAGACAACAGTTCATTACCGTACAACAGACGGTAAGCCTGATACTTTCGTCTACACAGGAGATATCCATGCCATGTGGTTACGTGACTCAGGAGCACAGGTTTGGCCTTATATACAATTAGCGAATAAAGACCCGGAATTGAAGAAAATGCTCGAAGGAGTGATACGCAGACAATTTAAATGTATAAATATCGATCCATACGCCAATGCTTTCAATGACGGGGCTGTGGGAGGAGATTGGATGTCCGACCTGACCGATATGAAACCGGAACTGCACGAACGTAAATGGGAAATAGATTCTTTATGTTATCCATTACGTCTGGCCTATCAATATTGGAAAGAGACCGGTGATGCAAGCATCTTTGATAATGAATGGATACAGGCCATCGCCAACATACTGACAACTTTCAAGGAACAACAGCGCAAAGAGGGAGTGGGTCCCTATAAATTCCAGCGTAAGACAGAACGCGCACTCGACACATTAAACAATAACGGTCTAGGTGCTCCTGTAAATCCTGTCGGACTCATTGTTTCAGCCTTCCGTCCGTCTGACGATGCAACCACTTTACAGTTCCTCGTACCGTCTAATTTCTTCGCTGTTTCTTCTCTAAAGAAAGCTGCGGAAATTCTGAATGTTGTAAACAAAAACACCAGTCTGGCGAAACAGTGCACAGATTTGGCACAAGAAGTAGAAACCGCATTAAAAGAATATGCAACTTACAATCATCCTAAATATGGTACAATCTATGCTTTTGAAGTAGACGGATTCGGAAATCATCTCTTAATGGACGATGCCAACGTACCAAGCCTGCTGGCAATGCCTTATCTGGGGGATGTAGACATTAACGATCCTATTTATCAAAACACACGTCGTTTTGTATGGAGCAAAGACAACCCCTACTTCTTCAAAGGAAAGGCAGGAGAAGGTATTGGAGGACCTCACATCGGTTATGATATGATATGGCCTATGAGTATCATGATGAAAGCATTCACCAGTCAGGACGACCAGGAAATCAAGTCTTGTATAAAAATGCTGATGGATACAGACGCAGGAACAGGATTCATGCACGAATCTTTCCATAAGGATGACCCTAAAAACTTCACACGCGCCTGGTTTGCATGGCAAAACACCTTATTTGGTGAGCTCATTTTAAAGTTGGTCAACGAAGGAAAAATAGATCTATTGAACAATATTCAATAAAGCAAACTTAGGTTACTTCTCATTCAGGGCGCTCTTCTATAACGAAGAAGCGCCCTTTTTTAACACGTAAATTACTATTAACTTTGGCTAATTATAGCAAAGGAATTACCACATCTTCGGGTAATTCTTATCTTTGCAGTATACGATTCAAGACAAAGAAACTATGTATAGAAACCTGTTAAGCTGGCTTACTGTTTTATTAGTGCTCCCATCATGTTCTGGCACATCACCTGCTATATCTGTGGTATGTGAAGAAAATAACGTAGGAAACTGTATTATTAAATGGGAAACAGCACCGATATTAAAAGGACAGGTAAAAGTATACACCTCTACTTCTCCTGAAGCTATTCCGGAAGATTCTCCCATTGCAATGGCAAACATTTCCAGTGGTAAAATGACAATCGTAACCAACGATCCGTCTCAACGTTATTACTACTTGATGGTATTTAATAACAAATACCGGGTTAAAGTGGCCACCCGCAACATTAACATCCCCGGTATACAGAATTTCCGCGATTTAGGAGGATACGAATCTGCCGGTACCGGAAAATCTCTTCGCTGGGGAATGATATACCGTTCCGCACAAATAGACAGTATTCCTCCCTGCTCACGCCGGGAACTCAAGAATATGGGCGTACGGACGATTATAGACTTACGTTCTGAAAATGAACGTCACAACTACCCGCAACTACAAGACGACAAATTTAACATCATACATATCCCTATTCCTACTGGAAACATGGAAGAAATTCTGCAAGGAATTCAAGAGGAGAAGATAAAAAGTGACACCATTTATCGTTTGGTAGAACAAATGAACCGGGAATTAGTCATAAACTACCAAAAGGAATTCAAGAAGTTGTTCACTGCTCTTCTCGACCGTACTCATTATCCGGTTGTGATTCATTGTACATCCGGAAAAGGACGTACAGGAGTCGTTTCCGCCTTATTGCTTGCCGCTCTTGGAGTCAACGAAGACATCATTATGGAAGATTATCGTTTGAGTAATGACTATTTTAATATTCCGAAAGCTTCTAAATATGCATATAAGCTATCGGTCAATTCGCAAGAAGCCATTACAACCATCTACTCTGCAAAAGAAGACTTCCTGAACGCTGCTAAAGAACAAATTGAGGCTGAATACGGGAGTGTACAGACCTATCTGAAAAAAGGAATCGGACTTTCTGCAGAAGAAATTGAACAGTTACGTAGCATCCTACTGGAATAAATCGCAAATCGTAACTAGTAATTCGTAATTATTCTCTATCTTTGCAGCCGAAATAAAAGATATACAGAGATTTAATGAAGACATTTGAAGAGCTTGGCGTTTCTCCGGAGATACGTAGAGCAATTGAAGAAATGGGATACGAGAATCCCATGCCGGTACAAGAAGAAGTGATTCCGTACCTTTTAGGAGAAAATAATGATGTAGTAGCTCTTGCACAGACAGGAACAGGTAAAACAGCCGCATTCGGTTTGCCCTTGCTCCAACAGATTGACGTAAAAAACAGAATTCCACAATCGCTTATCCTCTGCCCTACCCGCGAGCTTTGTCTCCAGATAGCAGGAGATCTGAACGACTATTCCAAATACATTGACGGACTGAAAGTGCTGCCTGTATATGGTGGTTCTTCCATTGATAGCCAAATACGTAGCCTGAAACGAGGTGTACATATCATCGTTGCCACACCGGGACGTCTGCTCGACTTGATGGAACGCAAAACCGTATCTTTATCTACCATCCACAACGTTGTAATGGATGAAGCGGACGAAATGCTTAATATGGGATTCACAGAGAGTATCAATGCCATCCTGGCTGATGTGCCGCAGGAACGTAACACTCTACTGTTTTCTGCAACAATGAGCCCGGAAATTGCGCGCATCTCAAAGAACTATCTGCGCAACGCTAAAGAAATCACTATCGGCCGCAAGAATGAAAGTACCAGCAACGTAAAGCACGTTGCCTATACCGTTCATGCTAAAGATAAGTATGAAGCACTGAAGCGTATCGTAGACTATTATCCGCAAATTTACGGTATCATTTTCTGCCGCACACGTAAGGAAACACAAGAAATTGCAGATAAACTGATGCAGGAAGGTTATAATGCCGACTCATTGCACGGTGAATTGTCACAGGCACAACGTGACGCCGTGATGCAGAAATTCCGTATCCGTAACCTGCAACTGCTCGTTGCTACGGACGTAGCTGCCCGCGGGCTGGACGTGGACGACCTGACACACGTCATCAATTACGGATTGCCGGATGATACGGAAAGCTATACTCACCGTAGCGGACGTACAGGACGTGCCGGCAAGACAGGTACTTCTATCGCCATTATCAACCTGCGTGAGAAAGGGAAAATGCGTGAAATTGAACGTATTATCGGCAAGAAGTTTATTCCCGGAGAAATGCCGACGGCAGCAGGAATTTGCCAGAAACAGTTACTTAAAGTAATTGACGACCTCGAGAAAGTAAAAGTAAACGAAGAGGAGATTTCTGAATTCATGCCCGATATTTACCGTAAGCTAGAATGGTTAAGTAAGGAAGACTTGATTAAACGAATGGTTTCTCACGAATTTAACCGCTTTGCCGAATATTACCGCAACCGCGCAGAAATAGAAGTACCGACCGATAGCCGTGGCGAACGTACCGGAAGAGGTGACCGAAAAGAAGGTGGTTTCGAAAAAAGAAGCCGGAAAGCTGCTCCGGGCTTCAACCGTTTATTCATTAACTTGGGCAAAACGGACAGTTTCTTCCCCAGTGACCTCATCGGCTTGCTGAATAGCAATACACGTGGACGCATTGAATTAGGACGTATCGACTTAATGCAGAACTTCTCTTTCTTTGAAGTTCCCGAAAAAGAGGCTATCAATGTCGTAAAAGCTCTAAGCCGTGCGAAATGGAACGGACGGAAAGTCGTAGTAGAAGTATCTAGTGAAGAAGGCGGAAAAGGACATGAAAACGGTTCAAGTGAACGCAAAGGCGGAAAACGATTCGGCAAAGGAGAAGATCGTACTCCACGCTACGACAATAAAGATAGAAAAACAAAAGATGCTTCTACCAAAGGTCCAAAATCCGGCAAAAAAGAAAAACCGAGTCGTGCAGAACGAGGCTATTCGGATGCTCGCGGTCCAAAAAAGAAAGACGACTGGCAGGAATTCTTTAAAGGCAAAGAACCAGACTTCAGTGAAGAAGGGTGGGCACGCAGAAAACCAAAGAAATAAAAACTTTCAAAGCAAAAACCATAGAATTCCCCTTTTGAGGGAATGGTTCCTTCTTTAAAAAAGTTGTACCAAAAACGTTTACATAACCTTTTATAAGGTGAGTTCAATATAAACTTAATGATTATGCTTCCCTTCCTTTGGAAAGGAAGGAGAAGCATGAGAATGAAGTTATATCAAACTCACCTTATTTTTAATTCTTTTATCAGATTTCCCGCTTTCCCGTATTTCTCGATAATAAAGAGCATATAACGCACATCCACACCGATACATCGTTGTAAATCGGGTTCAAATACAATATCACTGCTCATGGCTTCCCAATTGCCGTCAAACGCCAGACCGAGCAACTCTCCCTTACCGTTGAACATAGCACTACCGGAGTTTCCTCCTGTTATATCATTGTTGGAGATAAAGCAGACATTCATATCTCCCTGTTCGTTGGCATACCTGCCGAAATCGCGGGAAGATAATAAAGACAAGAGTTCCGGCTGCACGGCAAAGTCAATATCTCCGGCATGCTCTTTTACCTTCTCAAAGATACCTTTCACTGTTGTATAATAGCCGTAAGTAGCCCCGTCGAAAGGAGAATAACCACTGACCGTCCCGAAACTGAGCCGCATGGTCGAATTGGCGTCGGGATAGAAATTACGGTCGGCATACATACGGCGCATGGCATCATTGAATAAGCGCTCTCCCTGTTCGATCTGCTCGGAAGCTTCGGAAATACTCTGGTTCATCTCATAATATTTCACAATCAGGTCAAGACTCAAAGATACGGCAGGGTCTTCAATCAGATTATACGTCGTATCCCGTTCCAGGAAGCGTTTCAAACCTTTAGGCGAGGTTATATTGGATGTTGCATACAAGGAGTCTACATAGGCTTGGATATTCCCGTTATAGAGCGTGTCGATCTTATCGTACATAGCGGGAAGATACTTCTTGTCCACTTTCGTTTGATACTCTTTCAGCATGGCGGCAAAGACTTCCTTGTCAATGGCAGTATCCAGGTTGTCATACTTTTCCAACAGCTTCTTCATACGGCTTACCACTTGCTTTTCTTCCGCCTCAAAGTCGAAGTTCAGAATTTCAAGCGCAAGCTGAACCAATTCAGGACCATTGATAAATGCTTCACCGAAATAAGCCAAGGCACGGTTTATCTCACGACGATTGCCATAATTCAGCTCCAGGGAAGAGAATAAACGGATAAGTTTCTCCCTTTCTTCGGGATGCGCCTGAATCCATTCGCGCAGTGCAGCCTCAGCAGCACGTTTCTTTTCCAGCACTTTCAGGTGTTGGATCGCTTTATTGGTTCCGATACTATTCTTCCAGTAATTAGAGCTTTCATCGTACTTTGAGGCATACTTGATACGGATGTCCGGACGACGGTCCATTTCCCGCTTCCAGATAGCCTGTTTCACTCCACGCACGTCAATCATAGCCTGATTGATGCCGTTCATCATCTCCTCGATACCATACGAAGAGAGATAACGCTCCGTACTCCCCGGATAACCGAGCGTCATACAGAAAGAGCCTTCCTTATATCCTTCCAAAGAGACAGGAGCTACATATTCGGGATGATAGGGCACATTGTCCGGAGAATAATCCGCCGGACCGTTCTGAGTGTTCGCATAGATACGGAATACGCTGAAATCGCCCGTATGACGCGGCCACATCCAGTTGTCCGTATCCCACCCGAACTTACCGACAGAGGAAGGGGGAGCAAATACCAGGCGGACATCATTATAATCACGGTAAACAGACAGCCAGAACTCATTTCCCGCATAGTAGGCGTCAACAATACCCGTCAACGTGGAGTCCTTTTCCGATACTTCCATCCCGATTACATTCATCACAGAATCGACTGCCACCCGCCGCTCGGATTCCGTCTTGGCGTGTTTGGCGGCAGACAATACCCGCTTGGTCACATTTTCCGTACGAAGCAGGAAACGGACATATAACTCGGGATTCGGCAGTTCTTCTTCGAGGCTACGGGCCACAAAACCGTCTTTCAGATAATCATGTTCTACCGAAGAATGCTGCTGGATACTACTGAAACCGCAATGATGATTGGTGAACACCAACCCGTCTTCCGATACGACTACTCCCGAACAAAAGCCGCCGAAACTGACAACGGCATCCGCCAGACACGGCTTCTTCGGATTATATAATTTATTTACAGGCATCTGCAAACCAAGTTCTCTCATTACCCGGTCTGTTTGCTTATTCTTCTTAAGATTTCCCAATAGCCACATTCCCTCATCGGCAAAAGCATTCGACAAGCAAAGAGCAAGGACAATAACTGCGGTCAGTCTGAATTTCATGCTATTATTTTTAGATTCTTTATTCGGTAATCAACCTCAACTTTTTCGCCCCTACCCGGGCTTTCAGCCACTCGCTGATTTTCTCTTTCTCCGTATTCGTCGGATGTTTGGCAAACTTCATGACAGCCAGCGTCACCGTATCCGTTTTCATCGAATCTACCCGTACTTCGAGCGAGTGAGCAATGGAAAGCGTAGTGATAGAAGGATAAAGCACCTTCAGTTCCGGCACCAGTGTACGACTCATTTCATCATACGATTTATATTGTTGGAGAGTTGTCTCCAGTTGAGTTATTTTGACTTTCTGTTCCTGAAGCCGTTGTTCGCTGTTCTTGTAGAAGTCTTCCATGACCATGGCACGGATAGAAGACACATCCACCGCTTCGTTGTTCATACCCTGCAATACTATCAGCTTGGTATCTTCAAGTTTATACTCTTTCAGTTTACTGCGGGCTATGGAGATCGAAGCGTCCGGCACTTCCGAGCCGATCAGGACAACACGGACTTCCTTATGTTCATAGCTGACCTTTTTATCAAGCACTTGCGTATTCTCGAATCCCAACTGTTCGTTGATAAACCGGTTGGCCGCCGCTTCATAGAAGGTACTTTTGATAATGCCGAATGTCAGATAAACAGCCGGGCACATCGTCAGAATCACAATCAGGATGATATATTTACGCACCGTCTTTTCACGGTTTTTATCAACGAACTCTTTCCGCTGGAAATGCATCACACGCACACCGATAAAAGTTGCGAGGCTAATGAATACGGAGTTTATGAAGTAGAGGTAAAAGGCTCCCAGAAAATAGATCAGATTACCGGAAGCCAGCCCGTAACCTGCCGTACAAAGCGGCGGCATCAATGCCGTAGCGATAGCGACACCCGGAATCACGTTCCCTTTTTCTTTCGTAGAAAGAGCCACCACACCTGCCAGACCACCGAAAAGTGCGATGAATACGTCATAAATTGTCGGCGATGTGCGGGCCAGCAACTCTGACTGCGAACCGGCAATAGGCGCCAGAAGGAAGAAGATTGTCGCCGTCGTCACACTGAAAGCGGTCGTAATAAGAAAACTCTTTAAAGAACGTTTCATCAGTTCGAAGTCGTTCAAGCCGACAGAAAGCCCTACTCCCATGATAGGCCCCATCAACGGAGAAATCAACATGGCACCGATGATCACGGCGGTAGAGTTCACATTCAAGCCAAGTGACGCCATGAAAATGGCAAAGATAAGAATCCACAGGTTCGCCCCCTTGAACTCCACACCTTTACGGATAGAATCAACTGTTGCCAGTTCATTATCCTTATCCTTTCTCAAATCCAGATATTCGCCTAAAAAGGACTTTATGGCGAATTTATTACGTTCATCTGTCTTCATAAGTTATTTCTTCTTTATAAATCGATTAATAACAGGTAGCTGACTTAACGGCAAATCTTTCTTGACGATGTATGCTACAAACAACAATAAAAGCACAGTACGGAAAGCCAGACGGAGCACAAGATCAGAAATCGGCACTTGTTCGCCAATCACATACAGTACCGCAGCAAGCAGGATGTAAAGCCCCAGACTTTTCAAGTCATACTGAATCGGATACTTCTTCTGTCCCATCCAATAGGACAACAGCATAATCACCCCATATCCGGCAACAGAAGCCCACGCAGAAGCAATATAACCATACACAGGCACAAACACAATGTTCATCACCACAATAATGGCACATCCTATCAGTGAGAAATAAGCCCCCCAACGTGTTTCATCCGTCAGTTTATACCAAAAGGAAAGATTGAAATAGATTCCCTTACATATTTCTGCAAGCATCACAACAGCCACTACTCCCAGCCCTTCCCAATATCCTCTTGCCACCAGATAGCGCAACAAATCCAAATAGAACATCACGGCAAGGAAAGCCAACAATGAGAAGATGAGGAAATATTTCATTGCAGCCGCATACATTTTACGATTGTCCCCTTCTCTGTCTTTTCCAAAAACAAAGGGTTCGTATGCATAACGGAAAGCCTGCGTAAACATAGCCATTACCATAGCAATCTTACTGGTAGCCGCATAAATGCCCAACTGGACCAGTCCTTCCTGACGATCCTCGAAAAGAAACGGATAAATCATCTTATCCACCGTCTGATTCAGAATACCGACCAGCCCCAGAATCAACACCGGGAAAGAATATACTACCATTCGTTTTAGCAGTGCCTTGTCCAACTTATAAGCAAAGCCTCTCAATTCAGGAATAAAGAAGAACATCTGCACTGCCGAAATAATCAGATTACTGATGAAAATATAACCTACCAGATAATCCGGATCATAAAACCAGGAAACCGTTGCCGGAAAATGAACATTCAACCACGGACAGAGCAACAGAAAGAACAGATTCAAGCCGATTCCACCGATAATGGAAAGCAATTTAATAGCCGCAAACTTAATCGGTCTTTTCTTATAACGTAAGTAGGCGAAAGGAATGCACTGGAAAGAATCCAAAGCCACCACCATAGCCATCATCGCTATAAACTCGGGATGATTGCCATAATCCAGCAGATTGGCGATCGGTTGCAGGAACAGTAGACAGAGAAGGACGAAAATCAAGGATACCCCGCCTACTGAAAGCAAAGAGTTTGCATACACTTTCATCGGATCTTCCCCTGATTTATTGGCAAAGCGGAAGAAACCCGTTTCCATACCGAACGTGAGCAGCACGAGCATCAAAGCTGTAAATGCATAGACATTTGATACTACTCCATAGCCTCCGGAAGAAGCCGGTAAAACTGCTGTGTACAACGGTACCAGCATATAATTGAGGAATCGACCGACAATACTACTCAATCCATAAATCGCAGTATCTTTTGCTAATGATTTCAGTCCAGCCATGTTCTATTTTATCAGATTAATGATATTATAATACTACCTTCACCAAAATTGATTAAAAGTCGGTAGTATCTCCATTCTCCTCCTTCGGGAAGGAGGAGTACCCGTAGGG
>ERZ839947.2114-NODE-2114-length-15307-cov-8.303501_pt1 | contig 15307 bp, 9 predicted proteins | sample MGYA00519908_ERZ839947 | MGnify/ENA primary metagenome ERZ839947 (study PRJEB31850, sample SAMEA3708857) | human gut metagenome | biome: human gut; feature: human-associated habitat; material: faeces | place: China | collected 2014 ... | reverse complement strand
TTCCAATCTGGCAAAGGTAGCATCATCCATTCGGATGGTATAACTCTTACCCATATTGTTATCACTTTTGGGACGTCCCATTTTTTTCATAATGCTCTCCTTTCGTGCATATTTATATTATACTTTTTGTAACACAAAAAGTCAAGGCAAAATCGAACAATCGTTCACCAAAAAACTCCAGCTTATCTGTAATCACATTACAAATAACTGAAGTTTTTTCCAACTTTTATATATGTGCCATCCCTAAGTAGTCTCTTACTACTAAGCAATCCTCCCAACACCTTTGCCTTCATCCCACTTGCAGCTATGAGCCTTAGTAGTCGAAACCGTAGTAATTCTAAGACTTTCCGCCATATATTGCCCTGTGTTGCTCCAGTCTGCGAAGGTATGCATTATCATAAAACTGGAGTGCCGTGGCAGATGAAAAGTACTTTTATTATAATCTCTCCTCTCAACAATACCAAACCAACAAACCGTAATCCCCATTACATCTTCACATATCCCTGATTTCTGCTGTTTGGCTTATCCACTAGCTTCTTCATTACTTCAAGCAGCTTTTAAACTGCCGCCTCACCTATTCCCCCTGCTTACACTTCTCATACGCAAACAGTGCCGCTCCCAGCGCACCGCATAGCTGTGCTTCATCGCAGATATACAGCTTTGCGCCGAGTTTTTCTTCCAGTGCGTTGGTAATTCCCTTGTTTTTGGCAACGCCGCCGGTCATCATATATTCTCCCGGATTGTTCTTTCCGAGGCGGGCGGCAAGCGCCCCTACCTTTGAAGCAACGGAAACATTTAAGCCGTGGATAATGTCTGCCACATTTTTATTCTGGGCAACAAGGGATACCACTTCCGATTCCGCAAAAACCGTGCACATACTGGAAATCACGACATTTTCCTTCCACTCCAGTCCCTTTGTACTCATCTCCTCTAACGAAAGTCCGAGCGTTCTTGCCATCATTTCAAGGAAACGGCCTGTTCCGGCTGCGCACTTGTCATTCATCTGAAAGTTTGTCATTGCTCCGTTATCGATGTGCAGAACCTTTACGTCCTGACCGCCGATATCGATGATGAAATCCACATCGGGCATAAAGTATTTGGCGGCGGTGAAATGAGCCACCGTTTCCACCAGACCATAATCACAGCGGAAGGCGTTCTTGACCAGCTCCTCGCCGTAGCCGGTGGTGGTCACGCTGGCCACCTGCAGGCCGGGGTGTTCCCGGTAGATCTTGATCAGCTGTTCCCGGATCAGGGGCAGCGGGTTGCCAAGGTTGGGCTGGTAATTGGTGTACAGGATCTGGCTCTTCTCGTCCACCACCACCAGCTTGACGGTGGTGGAGCCGGAGTCGATGCCGATATGCACCGGGCCGCACTGGGCGCTGAAGGGCACATGAGGCACGCTGTGGGACATGTGCCGGGCATGGAATTCCTCGTACTCCTGCTTGTTGGCAAAGAGCGGAGGCTCACTGGCATAAGTAGCGGTGGCGGCGTACTGGTCCAGCGCGTCGGCCACTGCGGAGAGTTCGAACTCCTTGTCCGCATAGAGGGCGGCACCCAGTGCCACATAGAGCAGGCTGTTCTCGGGGCAGGTTCCGGTGACCCCCAGCGCCTCATCAAAGCTCTTGCGCAGCACGCTGCTGAAGGTCAGCGGCCCGCCCAGATACAGGATATTTCCCTTGATGGGGCGGCCCTGTGCCAGACCGGCAATGGTCTGGTTGACCACAGCCTTATAGATGCTGGCGGCGATATCCTCCGTGCGCGCGCCCTGATTGATGAGGGGCTGCACGTCGCTTTTGGCAAACACGCCGCAGCGGGACGCGATGGTATAGGTGCGCTCGGCCTTTTCCGCGGCCTTGTTCATCTCGTCGGCACTCATCTTCAGCAGGGTGGCCATCTGGTCAATAAAGGCACCGGTGCCGCCGGCACAGCTACCGTTCATGCGGACCTCGGTGCCGTTGGTCAGGAACAGGATCTTTGCGTCCTCGCCGCCCAGCTCGATCACGCAGTCAGTGGCGGGCACAAACCGCTTGACTGCCACACGGGTGGAGAACACCTCCTGCACAAAGGGCACGCCGCAGCTGTCGGCCAGACCCATGCCGGCAGAACCGGAGATGCTCAGCAGTGCCTTGTTTCCGTGCAGGTGCTCTGCATCGATACGGCGCAGCAGCTCCTGCGCCTTTTCCAGAATATGGCTGTAATGACGCTCGTATGTTGAATAAATCAGCGCATCATGTTCGTCCAGCACCGCGCACTTGATGGTGGTGCTTCCGATGTCAAGACCTACTCTCACTTGCTTTTCCTCCTGAGGAACAATATAAAAATACAGTTGTATTATACTCAAAAATCGGGATACAATCAATCCAGTCACCATATTTTACACGCAAAAAATAGTATTTTCCGCTCAAAAAGTTAAACATTTTGTTAAATTCACGAATACAGCTCCCCTGTTTTTCTACATTCCGGTTAAGATTCTTTACTCAGAGTGATTTTTACGCAAAAACGCCCTGCCCCGGAAAAGCCCGGAGCAGGGCGCTGAACATCGTATCATTCCATTTTATCGGACAACAGAGCAAGCTCCCGCAGGATCTGCCAGCGCAGGCCATCAGCTGTGGTGAGTGCCGGATGGATGGTGTGCAGTTCCACACTGCCCTCAATGGGAAACATCGTTCCGGCCAGCGGGATGCGCACCTCTGCCCGGGTGCCGCTTCCGGCACCGCGCGGCGTGAGGGAAAGCACCCACCCCATGTGGGCGCAGTAACGGCGGCAGAGCAGCAGCCCTGCCTGCACACCGCCCAGGAAGCGGCGGCGGTTCTCCATCCAGTTTTCACCGGTGGGCAGGCCGCAGCCGTCGTCCTCCACGATCAGATACAGATCCTCGTCGTCCCGGGTGAGCCGGATCTTGATCTGCCCGCCGGGGCTTACGGCCCGCAGGGCGTTGGAAAGCAGATGAAACAGCAGCTGCTCGGCCTCCTGGGCATCCGCCTTGACATAGCAGCGCCGGAACGGGCTGTGATCCACGGTCAGCCGGATGCCCAGCTGCTTCTCGATCTCCGGGGCTATCTGGGCGGCCTCCATCAGGATCCAGCACAGGTCTACCGGCTTCATGGACGGCTTGTCGTCCATCTCCACTTCCAGCAGGCCCATCATCTCCCGCAGGGTGCGCTCCAGGCGGATGCTCTCCTGCCCCATATCCTCCAACGCCTGCCGGGTCCTTTCGTCTCCGGTCCGGGCCAGATGCATCTGCAGGTATTCCCGGTTCTGGTCCATGATGCGCAGGGAGTGCAGCAGCACGCTCTCAAATTGTTTGCGGGGGAAATCCCCCATCCCGCTCTCTTTTGCCATTCCGTTCTCTCTCTTTTTTCTCATCGTCCGGCCTTCCGTCCCTGCGTTCCGCTGTCGATCAATTTCTGGCGGCCCGCATAGATCAGCTTGCCCAGGGTAACGCTATGCCCCATCAGGCCGTAATCCTGCTTGAATTTCTGCCAGGCTTCGGTGTTGTATTTTTCTACCCCGTCGATCAGGCGGCGCATCCCGCAGTCCACAGCGGCCACTGTGGTGTGGTGTTCCTCGGCCACAGTCTGCAGGATCTCCTTGCGCACGGCCAGCTTACGCTCCGTGCCGCAAACGACCTGCAGCGCGGTGGTCAGATATTCACAGTTCACATCCGGCTGCAGGATGCCCCACTCCGCATAAAGCTGCTTGCAGAACGGCAGCACCCAGAAGATGCCGATGTCCGTGGAGCTGCGCAGATCCAGCAGCAGATCCAGCAGGCTACTGCGCTCCGGCAGGTACTGCCTGCCGTCCGGCCGCAGGAACGATGCCGTGGCATCGCTGTACCAGTCATCCCCCTGCAACAGCAGCAGCGGGCGGTTATGCAGGCTGTTGAGCCGCTTGAGGAACTCGTACCCATCCATATCCTCCAGCTGGCTCGAAAGCACCACGATATCCACACTGCGCTGCTGGCGCAGCTCCCGCAGCAGCTCCTCGCCGCTGTGGAAGCAGACACAGCAGATCGCAGGATTCTGCTCCTCCAGATAATTTTTCCGGACGCGGATCTCCCGCTCGTCGTAGCTCAAAAGCGCGACATGCAGCTTTGAAACGAGTCGTTCCGTCAATCCAACCTTCCCCTTTGCCTTAAAATTGCCGCACTTTTCTTCCGTGCGTACTGTATGATACTATTTTATAAGGCCCTGTGGAAAGATTCAATCCCCGAAAAAACGTCACTATGCGTCGAACCGTGCAGGAACGGCGGCTTTTTGCGTCTTAATTTTTGGTAATTTACGTCATAAAGTGTCGATTTTTGTTTCTTTCACCTTCTTCAGCATAACACCATCTTTCCCGAAAAGCAATGGTTTGTTCACATTCATCTGATACTATATCTACGTTATTTTGTTTTTTGTCCGGCATTTCCCACACGCCGCCGGGCACGCATAAGAAAGGCCTGCCTATGCTACAACTGAAAAAGATCCGCAAGGAATACAAAACCGGTGACCTTGTACAGACCGCACTGAATGATGTCAGCCTGAACCTGCGCGACAGCGAATTTGTCGCCATCCTGGGCCCCTCCGGCTCGGGTAAGACCACCCTGCTGAACATCATCGGCGGCCTGGATCGGTACGACAGCGGTGACCTTGTCATCAACGGGATCTCCACCAAAAAGTACACCGACCGCGATTGGGACTCCTACCGCAACCACACCATCGGCTTTGTGTTCCAGAGCTACAACCTGATCCCCCATCAGACCGTTCTGGCCAACGTGGAGCTGGCCCTGACCATTTCCGGCATCTCAGGCGCAGAGCGCAAGCGCCGCGCCACCGAGGCGCTGCAGAAGGTGGGGCTGGGCAATCAGCTGCACAAGCACCCCAGCGAGATGTCCGGCGGCCAGATGCAGCGCGTTGCCATTGCCCGTGCGCTGGTCAACAACCCGGATATCCTGCTGGCGGACGAGCCCACCGGCGCGTTGGACAGCGAGACCAGCATCCAGGTCATGGAGCTGCTCAAGGAGGTGGCAAAGGACCGGCTGGTGGTCATGGTCACCCACAACCCGGAGCTGGCCCAGCAGTACGCCACCCGCATCGTGAACCTGAAGGATGGTGTCATCCGCTCCGACACCGCCCCCTACGAGCCTGACACCGCTCAGCTTGCCCCTGCCGTTCACAAGAACATGGGCCACTCCTCCATGTCGTGGTGGACCTCGCTGACCCTGAGCTTCAACAACCTCTGGACCAAAAAGACCCGCACCCTGCTCACGGCCTTTGCAGGCTCTATCGGCATCATCGGCATTGCGCTGATCATTTCCCTGTCCACCGGTGTCAACCAGTATATCGCTGATATGGAGCGGGACACCCTTTCCGAGTACCCGGTGCAGATCCTGCGCAGCGGCATGGATCTGACCAGCCTGCTGTCCGCCGACCTGCCCGGCCAGCCCGCCGCCCCCGACCTCGGCGAGGGGATGGTGCCGGTGCGCCAGCTCGTGACCCAGATGGTTTCCGGCATCACCTCCAACGACCTGAAGAGCCTGAAAACCTACCTCGAGAGCGATGCCTGCAGCATCGGGGAGAGCGTTTCCTCGGTGGAGTATTCCTATAATGTCCAGCCTCAGATCTACCGCCAGGACCCGGACGGCAGCATCCGGCAGGTGAACCCGGATTCCTCCCTTTCCGCTCTGGGCATCAGCTCCACCAGCTCGACCAACAACATGATGGCCAGCATGATGAACACCAGCGTGTTCTACCAGCTGCCCGCCAGCGATGCCCTGTATCATTCCCAGTACGAGGTCAAGGCAGGCCGCTGGCCCGAAAGCTACAACGAATGCGTTGCCGTGCTGGGTGCGGACGGTTCCATCACCGATTATGCTCTCTACGCGCTGGGCCTGCGGGACAACGCCGAGCTGGACAAGATGATCCAGCAATTCGCCCAGAACCAGAATGTGGATGTGCCCGAAGATTTCAAGACCTACCGGTACAGCGATTTTCTGGGCCGCACCTTCAAGCTGGTCAACGCGGCCGACCGCTACCAGTACGATGATGCCCACAGCACCTGGGTGGACAAATCGGACGACAAGGCCTTCCTGCAGGAGCTTGTGGCCAACAGCGAGACCATGACCATCGTGGGCGTGGTGCAGCCCAGGGAAAACGCCTCCGCCGCCATGCTTTCTTCCGGCATCGCCTATCCCGCCTCCCTGACCCGGCATGTCATGGACACCGCCGCCCAGAGCAGGCTGGTGCAGGATCAGATTGCCGACCCGCAGACCAATGTGCTGAACGGTGAACCCTTCGGCACCGAGCGAACCGCTGCCCTGGACATGGCTTCCCTCTTCTCCATTGACACCGACCAGCTCGAGAGCGCCTTCCAGTTCGACCCCGGCAAGCTGGATCTTGACCTGAGCGGCGCGTTCGACCTGAGTGACGGTTCTGTAGATTTTTCCTCCCTCATTGACCCAGACAGCTTCCAATTTGATCTGGCCGAAACGCCCGGCATCGACATGAGCGCCCTGACGGACGTGTTCGCCAACATGGACATTTCCATCCCCGCCGACAAAATGCAGCAGCTGGCCCAGAAGGTGATGACCGGCTACAAGGATTACATCATCGGCAACGGCATTCTGGGGCTGGACAAGATCGGTTTTGACCAGTATCTCGCCAGCGACCAGTTCCAGCAGCTGATGAAGGATTCCATGGGCAGCCTCATCGATACCGCTGCCCTGCAGGAGCAGTTTACTGCCGCCATGCAGCAGGTCATGGGCAGCGTGATGGCAAACTTCTCGGAACAGATCGCCGCCGAATTGCAGGCCCAGCTGGGCGCTGCCATGGAGCAGGCCATGGGCCAGATCAGCACGAATCTGCAGAGCCAGATGACCGAGCGCTTCTCCTCTCTGGGCAGCCAGATGGAAAGCGCGCTGAAGATCGACGCAGATGCGTTCCGGAATGCCATCCGGTTCAACATGACCGAGGACGATCTGGCGGAGCTGATGAAGTCGAAAATGATGTCCACCAGCGCCACCTATGAAAGCAACCTGCAGGCCTTTGGTTATGCCAGCGAGGACGACCCCAGCCAGATCAACATCTATCCTCTGGACTTCGAGCAAAAGGCGAAGGTCCTCAATGTGCTGGACAGCTACAATGCCGCCATGCGTGAGCAGGGCGCGGAAGACAAGGTGATCCAGTACACTGATGTGGTGGGCACCCTGATGACCTCCGTGACCAGGATCATCAACATGATCTCCAACATGCTGGTGGCCTTTGTCTCCATCTCGCTGGTGGTCTCCTCCATTATGATCGGCATCATCACCTATATCAGCGTGCTGGAGCGCCGCAAGGAGATCGGCATCCTGCGTGCCATCGGTGCTTCCAAGCGGAACATCTCCGAGGTGTTCAACGCCGAGACCTTCATCATCGGCCTGTGCTCGGGCCTCATGGGCATCGGCCTCAGCAGGCTGCTGCTCATTCCGGGCAACATGCTCATCCAGAAGATCGCCGTCGGCACCAGCGTAGTGGCCGTTCTGCCCTGGAAGGCCGCTGTGGTGCTGGTTGCGCTGGCAACTGTGCTGACCATTCTGGGCGGCTTCATCCCCGCCAAAACCGCTTCCCGCTCTGACCCTGTCAAGGCTCTGAGAGCAGAATAAGATCACTTTTTCAAAGAGGCTGTTGCACAAGCCCCAGCAAAAAAGACCAGAGTTGTTTCGCCAAAAGGCGTTACAACTCTGGTCTTTTGCTTTCTTTCATGTGAACAGTGCGGCAGCTTCTTTACCACTCTTCTTCGTCAGCGCCCACCCTTGTGCGGCGGAACATGCTCTCCACAATGGCGCAGTATTTATCCGCCAGACAGACGATGACCGCCTCGCGGCAGGTCGGGATATGGCGGAAGGTCAGGGGCCACATGTGGCTTGCAATGACGTTCTGCTCCTTTTTGGTAATGCCGAACACCCGCTGTGCGTTCACACAGGCAGACCCCGGGTGGGAAAAGCCGTGCATCTCAAACAGATGCCGCAGGCCGTGGAAAGAGCCCTGCTTGTGCCAGTCATAGAGATAGAAATCGTGGAGGAAGGCCCCCACGGCCAGCGTGGTCTCATCGGCTCCCAAATGGAAGCGGTGGTTGATCCAGCAGCTGACCACGACCACATTCTTGCAGTGCTGGTAGGTGGTCACATCACCGTGCTGGATAAACTCACGCATTTCCTGCACCTTGGGGTGATGGTCGTACTGTTCCAGAATAGCGGACAGGCGCTCCCGTTCCGTTTGTGAAAGCTGCATGGAAAATTCCCTTTCTTTTTGTCAGAAACGCTCAGCTCAGCTCCGCAGCTGAACCGGGTTGGAGCTGCCGAAGTTCTCAGCGGCCGAAGGATTTTCGCGGGTCAGGCTCAGGTCCACCAGATACTGCTTGCCGTCGCCCAGTGCCTCCAGCTCGGCCAGCTTGGCCTCGGCAGAAGCCTTGTCCGGATACCACTGGATGAGGAAGAAGTTTTCCTCCTCCACACCGTAATACAGCCACTGGCCGTCTGCCCGCAGCAGGTCGTCCAGATGATCCACCTCATCGCCATCGGTCAGGCCCAGGCCCTCCTCGGCGTAGACATTTTCAGGTTCCACCTGCAGCACCTCAATGACCTGAATGGCGCTCTGTAAGTATTCATCCTGCGAAATGCTCTTGTCCGAGCGTTCCCAGCCCGTCAGGAATGCCTGCATCAGCAGGTTCTTCACGGAGATCTCCGGCTTCATTGCCATAACATATTCCTCTTTCCTCGTTTGTTTCCGCTGACCAGTATACGCTAAAAATTGTGAAAGGTCAACTATTTCTTTATGAATTTTTTGTAGCAACGCACAAAAGGCATTTTGTTCCAGTTCATTTCTGAACTTTTTATGAAACCCCTTGATTTTTGACCCGCATCGGTGTATATTAGCACTCGAAAGATATGAGTGCTAAGAAGATGCAGTATCGGCTGCTTCTTCTGCATTGCCGCTCCTTTTGCGAGGGGCCGGATCTGAATACTGTACAAAAGAGGTTTTGTATTATGGCGAAGAAAGAATTTCAGGCTGAAAGCAAAAAGCTGATGGACATGATGATCAACTCCATCTACACCAACAAGGAGATCTTCCTGCGTGAGCTGATCTCCAACGCTTCGGATGCCATCGACAAACTTTATTATAAGAGCCTGACCGATCCTTCCGTGGGTATGAACAAGGGCGATTTCCGCATCCTGCTCACCCGCGATAAGGACAATCGCCTGCTGACTGTCTCCGATAACGGCATCGGCATGACCAAAGAAGAGCTGGAGCAGAACCTGGGCACCATCGCCCACTCCGGTTCTCTGGACTTCAAGAAGGACAACAAGGACGAGAACATCGACATCATCGGTCAGTTCGGCGTGGGCTTCTACTCCGCCTTCATGGTCGCCGACAAGGTCACCGTCATCTCCAAGGCATACGGTGCGGACGAAGCCTGGCAGTGGGAGTCCAGCGGTGCTGACGGCTACGAGCTGACCCCCGCCGAGAAGGAAACCGCCGGTACCGACATCATCCTGCACATCAAGGACAACACCGATACCGACAATTACGAGAACTTCCTCGATGAATACGGCATTGTGGCCATCGTCAAAAAGTACAGCGACTATGTGCGCTATCCCATTCAGATGGAGCGGGAAAGGAGCCGCCAGAAGCCCGAACCCGATCCCAAGCCCGAGGACTACAAGCCGGAGTGGGAGACCTACACCGAGCTTGAGACCCTGAACAGCATGGTGCCCATCTGGAAGAAGCAGAAGAGCGAGGTCACCGACGAGGAATACGCCAGCTTCTACAAGGATAAATTCAACGATTACTCTGACCCCGCCCGCGTCATCGTGAGCCGCACCGAGGGCACCGCCAACTACAACGCCCTGCTGTTCGTGCCCAGCCATCGCCCCTATGATTTCTACACCAAGGAGTATGAGAAGGGTCTGGCCCTGTACGCATCCGGCGTGCTCATTATGGAAAAGTGCGCAGACCTGCTGCCCGATTACTTCAGCTTCGTCAAGGGCATTGTGGACAGCCAGGATCTGAGCCTGAACATCAGCCGCGAGATGCTGCAGAAGGACAACCAGCTCAAGCTGATCCACAACGCACTGGAAAAGAAGATCAAGAACGAGCTGCACTCCATGCTGGTCAACGACCGCGAAAAGTACGAGGCATTCTGGAAGGAGTTCGGCCGCCAGATCAAGTTCGGCGCTTACTCTGATTACGGGATGCACGCTGAGCTGCTGCGCGACCTGCTGCTGTTCTGGTCTGCCAAGGAGCAGAAGATGGTCACCCTGCAGGAGTATGTGGACAAGATGCCTGCCGAGCAGAAGTTCATCTACTTTGCCGCCGGTGACTCCACCGATCGTCTGGCAAAGCTCCCCGCCGCCGAGCTGGTTCTGGACAAGGGCTATGATGTCCTGCTGCTGACCGAGGATGTGGATGAGTTCTGCCTGCAGATCATGCGCAGCTACCCCCGCAAGGATGCCGAGGGCAAGGACGGCACCGTGGAGTTCAAGAACGTCAACAGCGGCGATCTGGGCCTTGAGACCGAGGACGAGAAAAAAGCCGCTGAGGATGCCACCGCCGAGAACAAGCCCCTGTTCGATGCCATGAAGGACGCGCTGGACGGCAAGGTCAAGGAGGTCAAGGTCTCCACCCGCCTGAAGGATCACCCTGTCTGCCTGAGCGCCGACGGCCCCCTGTCCATCGAGATGGAGAAGGTGCTCTCCAAGCAGCCCGGCAGCGAAGGCGTGAAGAGCGACAAGGTGCTGGAACTGAACATCAACCACCCCGTGTTCGCCGTGCTGAAGGCCGCACAGGAGGCCGGTGATACCGACAAGGTCAAGAAATACAGCAGCCTGCTCTATGCACAGGCACAGCTGATCGAGGGCCTGCCCGTGGATGATCCCGCCGCTTACGCCGAGGCCGTTTGCAGCCTGATGAAGTAATTTTCTTTCCCACAAATAAATTACCCCCTTAACAAAAGGGCCGTGCTCCGCTATAATAAAGTGGAACACGGCTTTTTTATTTTAGGAGGATTCTGCCCCATGGAGCCCAGACGCAGCAAACATTTTCTTGCCCACATCCCAACCATCGCGTTACTGGTGTTGTTCGCCATGTCGCCGTGGCTGGGCATCCTGTTCTTCATCCTGCGTGCCATCGACCGGGATGCCGAGAAAAAGGAGCAGGAGAACGCGGAATATTCCAGCGATTTCCGTCCCCAGGACACCGGTGCCGGTCAACCGGCCCGGGACACCGAGCCGGTCTACGGCCACGATGTGCCCACTGCTGAGCAGCAGAACGCCAAAAAGTGGCACAAGACCCTGACCAGCCTCTGCACGGTGTTCGGCGGCATCTTTCTGGTGGTGGGCCTTGCAGGCCTTGCCGATATCATTGACATGTGGGGCTACTGGTTCGACTGGGGCGAGTTTCTGACCGCGCTGGCCCAGACCATTGGCGGCGGCGCTGCGCTGGCCATGGGCCTGCGGATGAAGCAGGCCCGCAAGCTGGAGCGCCAGCTGGACAAGATCGTTGGGACCCGGGATAATATCCCGCTGGACGAACTCTTTGCAGCCGCGGGCATTGATGCCGACAGGGGCCGCGCCGCCGTGGAGCGCGCCATCGACCACGGCTATTTCGGAGCCGATGCCTATATCGACAACCGCACCGGCACGCTGGTGGTGCGGGGCGCTGCGCCCCAGCCGCCCAGACCCGCCGAGCCCGCACCCGCACCGGCTCCCGAGGATCAGTATGCCGCCCTGCAGCGCCAGCTCCGGCAGGCCAACGATGCCATCCCCGACCCGGTGATGACGGCCAAGATCTCCCGGCTGGAGGATGTCAGCGCCCGCATCTTCGCACTGGCAAAAAAGGACCCGGACAAAAAAGCCCAGCTGCAGAAATTTATGGATTACTACCTGCCCACCGCGCTGAAGCTGCTGAATACCTACGCCCAGCTCTCGGCACAGGATGTGCAGGGCACCAACATCACTGAGGCAAAGCAGAGCATTGAGCGGAGCATGGATCTGCTCATCACCGCCTTTGAAAACCAGCTGGACAAGCTGTTTGCCTCCGATGCGCTGGATGTTTCCACCGACATTGCCGCGCTGGAAGGGATGCTGAACCTCGACGGGCTCACCGGCGGCGATTTCGCGCCCCGGAGCTGACCGCCGGAACTGCGTTGACCTTTCATCCAGATGCAACAATAATACATGGTCTTTTCTCGACAGAACCGATATTATAGAATCAGAAGAACGGGCCCTGGCCCTTTGAAGAATCATTCACCTATACAAGGAGGAACGCGCCATGATGAAGCCTATTTCTGTCTGGAAGCAGGAGCTGGCGGGCGGCATCCATACCGCCCGGCTGGCCTCCCTCTACTGCTGTTCGCCGGAGCAGACCGCTGCCCACGCCGCACGCTATGCGGCAGTGCTGGACGGGCTGGAAGCTACCTTTGGTGCCCACACCGAGGCCGGACTGTACAGCGCCCCGGGCCGCACCGAGATCGGCGGCAACCACACCGACCACCAGCATGGCCGGGTGCTGGCCGGCAGCGTGAACATTGACATGATCGCTGCCGCTGCCCCCAACAGCCTGAACCAGCTGCGTGTGCAGAGCGAGGGCTATGACCTCTGTGTCATCGACCTTGGCGACCTTGCTGCCCGCAAGGAGGAAGAGAACACCACCATGGCCCTGCTGCGGGGCGAGTGCGAGGCCTTCAAGGAGCGTGGCGCTGCCCTCTCCGGTCTGGACGTGTACATCTCCTCCAATGTGCCCAAGGGCAGCGGCGTTTCGTCCTCTGCCGCCTTTGAGGTGCTGATTGGTGTCATCCTGAACGACCGCTTTATGGCCGAAAAGGTCTCCCCCATTGCCATTGCGCAGATCGGCCAGTGGGCAGAGAACGTCTACTTTGGCAAACCCTGCGGCCTGATGGATCAGATGGCCTCCAGCGTGGGCAACATTATCACCATCGACTTTGCCGACCCTGCCCATCCCGATGTGGAGCCGGTGCAGGTGGATTTCTCTCAGGCAGGCCTTGCCCTCTGCATCCTGGATTCCGGTGCAGACCACGCCGACCTGACCGATGAGTACGCCGCCATCCCCAACGAGTGCCGCGCCGTGGCCGCTGTCTGCGGCGGCGAAGTCCTGCGGGATGTGCCCTTTGAGACCTTTATTGCAAATCTGCCCGCATGCCGCAAACAGTGCGGTGACCGTGCCGTGCTCCGGGCTTTCCACATCTACGCCGACACCCAGCGCGTTGCCCGGCAGGTAAACGCCGCGCTGGCACTCACCGGAGCGCCCAGTTTTGGAAAGCTGGTCGACGATGTACTTCTGGACGAGAGGTGCATAACCGGTCTTGAGGAGCACAGCGCGCGGCTCTTCGGCGACAATTGTGCGTGCCGGATTTGAGGTCATGGGCAGGGTAAGGCTGCGCACGGAACCGTCCTCTAAAATCAGCTGGATACCCAGGTATGCCGGGATGTCGTCCTGTGAACTCTCCAGAGGATAGTACGCGGTTTCAATCACCGGGGTGAAGTTAGTCATCTGCTTGGGCTCATGCTCGCCGTCCTGAACATAAAGATTGTAGGCGATGTTGTAAATTTCCATTTTATTGTTCCTCCTCGAATTCGTCAATATTGGTTTTGTCCCAGTCCCAGCCTGCTGCTTCGTCCTCAGCGGATGCCGGAAGCGCAGGACACTCGGTCAGCTCTTCCATTGCGGTGTCAGCAGCGATCACATCGGGCGGCGCCTCGACGGCAGTCTTGTCCGACTCCTGCTTCGGATGCAGGGAGGGGACAATGAAAAGGTTGACGTTGCCGATAGTGCGGCGGCGTGCGGTCTTCTTGCCGTCGTGCGGTGGGTCTGACCAACGGTTGAAATGCTTAACATGTTGCATAGGGTCTTTACTCCTTTCGCGTTTTTCCGGGAAAACTTCCCGGAAATTCCGCTGTTTCCAGCATTGCTGCTCGAAAAATTGCTTGATGGACTTATTATAAGGGAGAAAAATAAAAAGCACTATTCAGACGTTGTTTTAATGCGAATTTCGGTATTTGCGAGGAAAATATAGATTTATGAGACGAAAAAGTTCGAAAAACTTTGATGAGGCATACGACGGAGCACGCAATTCATCGAAAATAGCCGATGAGAGGGGAATATGAGAATGCAAAAAGACAATCATTTCGTTGAAATCAGGCCAAGGGGCAGCCAAAGACAGTACACGTTGGAGAAAAGGAAAATTCTGGCGGACGATATGAGCTGCGCGAGTGTGGAGCAGGAAGACGCCGTCAATGACGCGCGCACTGCGTTTGCCGCAGCATGCGGTTTGCCGCACAGCCGACCCAACGAAGTTTATCGGGTGCTGGGACATAAGGTGGCCTTCATCAACAGCTATGCGGAAAATATTACGGACATGAAAATCGTAGATGCGTTGCTTGCGGATCGCAGCACACTCTTTAGCAGCAACTATGAAGACGACCGGGTCAATCGTTCGCATTTGCATGAGCTGTTGAAGCAGTATGGAGAAGGCACGCAGCAGGCATATGCTGTTTGTGTCGAGCGAGCTTGGGACAAATATTGCAGCGCAAAGAAACAGGAACAAATCGACAAACTGGAGCAGATGGTTCGTCCAATGTATGAAAGCACGCTGAAAGCGCTGGCGGAATATGCTCGCGCGACGCGGAACGGCATGCAGTATTATGCGCGAGAGCTGCATAATGCCAACGAGAACGCGCCCGACGGACAGGAGGCGCAGGCGCTTACAGCGCAGATTAAGCAGTGGGTTCCGGATGCTGTGTTGACGGAAAACCGGGCCGTGGATTTCTATGTGCGCTACTTTTCGGCGTTTATGAGCGCTTATCGGGAGCACCGGCGCTTAGAGAAGGATCACAAAAAATTCGAGGGTCAATATATGAAGCGCGACGCAGAGGCGCTGAAACAGTATCTGGAACGTATCGGAGTAAAGTTCGGTGAGAATCTGAATGCATATACTGCCATCGACGAAACGGTTTACAACATCTCCAATGTACCGGTCAACACTCCCGGAGCAGTAGATTCTTGTTTACTGATCCTCCACGACTGGAGCAATGACCTGACCCTCGATCCGAAGGAAATTGATAAAGAACGAGGTGTCATCAATGAGGAATGGCGTACCCGTATGAGTGCCATGATGCGTATGCAAGAGAAACTTCTACCGATGATGTATCCGGGCGACAAATATGCCAACAGTTTCCCCATTGGAACCATGGACGTAGTGATGAACTTCAAACCACAAACACTGAGAGACTACTATGAAAAGTGGTACCGTCCGGACCTACAGGGAATCG
>ERZ839947.2103-NODE-2103-length-15411-cov-5.582899_pt1 | contig 15411 bp, 12 predicted proteins | sample MGYA00519908_ERZ839947 | MGnify/ENA primary metagenome ERZ839947 (study PRJEB31850, sample SAMEA3708857) | human gut metagenome | biome: human gut; feature: human-associated habitat; material: faeces | place: China | collected 2014 ... | reverse complement strand
AAATCTTTAAGTAAAGAACCTATGACTCTAATCAAATCTATCTCTGGAATCCGCGGAACTATCGGCGGAGGAGCGGGAGAAGGACTGAACCCGCTTGACATTGTAAAATTCACCTCGGCTTATGCTACTTTGATTCGTAGAACCTGCAAGGCAAAGAGTAATAAGATTGTTGTGGGACGTGATGCCCGCATTTCCGGTGAAATGGTAAAAAACGTAGTAGTCGGCACATTGATGGGAATGGGCTGGGATGTAGTAGACATTGATCTTGCTTCTACCCCGACCACAGAACTTGCTGTAACAATGGAAGGCGCCTGTGGCGGTATTATCCTGACAGCTTCTCATAACCCGAAACAGTGGAATGCACTGAAATTGCTGAATGAACATGGTGAATTTCTGAATGCAGCCGAAGGTAACGAAGTACTTCGTATTGCTGAAGCTGAAGAATTTGACTATGCCGATGTCGACCATCTGGGATCTTACCGCAAAGACCTGACTTATAATCAGAAACATATCGACAGTGTATTGGCTCTCGACCTGGTAGATGTAGAAGCTATCAAGAAGGCCAATTTCCGTGTAGCGATTGACTGTGTGAACTCTGTAGGCGGTATCATTCTCCCTGAACTTCTTGAACGTTTGGGTGTGAAACATGTAGAAAAACTCTATTGTGAACCTACCGGAAACTTCCAACACAACCCTGAACCGCTTGAAAAGAACCTCGGTGACATCATGAACCTGATGAAAGGGGGCAAAGCAGATGTAGCATTCGTTGTAGACCCGGACGTTGACCGTTTGGCAATGATCTGCGAAAATGGTGTAATGTACGGTGAGGAATATACACTGGTTACTGTGGCTGACTATGTGCTGAAACATACTCCAGGTAATACAGTTTCCAATTTGAGCTCTACCCGTGCCCTGCGTGACGTAACCCGTAAATATGGTATGGAATACAGTGCTTCTGCAGTAGGCGAAGTAAACGTTGTAACGAAAATGAAAGCAACCAATGCCGTTATCGGTGGTGAAGGAAATGGTGGAGTGATCTATCCTGCCAGCCACTATGGCCGTGATGCATTGGTAGGTATTGCTTTATTCCTTAGCCATCTGGCTCATGAAGGAAAGAAAGTTAGCGAGCTTCGTGCCACTTATCCTCCTTACTTCATAGCTAAGAACCGTGTCGACCTGACTCCGGAAATCGATGTAGATGCTATCCTTGCAAAAGTAAAGGAAATCTATAAGAATGAAGAAATCAACGATATCGACGGCGTGAAGATTGACTTTGCCGACAAATGGGTACATTTGCGTAAAAGTAATACAGAACCGATCATCCGCGTATATAGCGAAGCGTCTACCATGGAAGCTGCCGAAGAAATCGGTCAGAAAATTATGGATGTAATTAATGAATTAGCAAAATAATATCCTGTAGAATAGGATCTTGTTTATAACATTGGAGTCTCGTATATCATGTAAGACAGCTCATTCAGCTATCTTTATGATATACGAGACTTTTTTTATTAGGATGATATCCAACTGAATGATAGTTATTCTCTTTCTTGAGTATTAACAATAAAGTTTCTTTTGATTAAGTCTAAACTTCCTTTTGTCCAATAGTAAACTTCTCTTTTATTATTTACAAACTTAAAATGCAAGCTTCATTTTTATAAATGCAAGCTTTGTTTTTAAAAACGGAACCTTTGTTTTTATAAATGAAGGTTGCATTTATAGATTGAAACGGATGAAAAGCAACTTTACTGTTAATAAAAAGAAAGTTTGGACTTAATCAAGAGCAACTTTTCTATTAATAGATTGTATGAGAAGTAAGCGGTATTGAGAAAACAGTGGTCAATATAGCTTACTTCTTTTCTTCGTTAAAATAAATGTGACACAAGAGTATTGATTGATATACAAAGCTTTATAGCTCTTATATCAATGATAAATAAATGGTTTATATATGTAGATTTGATATATGAAAAGGATAATTAAAGGAAAATTGTAGTATATTTGTACTGTCCTTTGGGACGTCTTTATTATAAGGAAGCGTTTAGTGCTTTTTCTCAAGTGCGAATCTGGACAATTCGAGCTGTGTTGAGGAAATAAACAAAACGTTCTCCCTTTGGTTTGTATGCTGCACTTAGGTGCTGATATACAGTCAAGGGCGTGAGCTGTTTTTGCTTATATTCAACACAGAGGTAGTCCAGGACCTGCACTTGAATATGAGTTCAGCGGTCTCACGCTTCTTTTGTGTATATACTTCTGTTGGGACTAGGAAGAATTTAACAAATCAAAGAACATGCGAACAGTACCATTTTTATCAGTAATGTTGCTAATGTCCGTAACAGTATCAGCAAGAGACCTAACAGGTTTTGAACAGCTTATTGATAAACGTACGACATGAAAATAAAGCTGATTGCATTATTTATAATGATGAGTTCATTGGCTGCTGTAGCTGATAATGATACTTATTTCTTCTCGAAAGTAGACTATCAGCAGGGGCTATCCAATAGTGCAGTACTTTGTCTTTTTCAAGATAATGTAGGGCTAATGTGGTTTGGCACGTATGATGGGGTGAACTGTTGGGATGGAAAGACGATGGAGGTGTTTCGTTCTGATTTTTCTGAAAGCAAAACGTTAAGTAACAACGTAATCCATTCTATTTCGCAGGCTGATAGCAGCTGTTTATGGATTTCTACTCATTTAGGAGTAAATCGCTTTTCACAAAAGACAAGACAGGTGGTAGGTAACTACGATTTTTCAGGTGATTATTATGTCCATTCCAATAATCAGGGAAATACATGGATTCTTGCCGGCGATGGGATTTACTATTATAATACGAAGCATCAAAGTTTTATTCGGGCACAGACTTCAGCTCTACCTATGGATAATATGGAACAGCGTGCATTTGTGACTGATGATGGAGTTCTTTGGCTGTTTCCTCTTCATACAGGACAGATTCAGAATTATTCTTTGAATGCTTTTGATGCGGATAGCCTATCAGTAAAGTTGTCTGTCTCAACAAACAAGTTTCATTCGAAAGCCATTGAAGATATATTCTATCAGAACGGTATTTTTTGCTTTATAGATTGCGACAAGGATTTGTATATGTATGATATCTCCCGTAAGTCTAAAATCTATATCCGTAACCTTTCATCGCTAGTGCAAAAATATGGGGTGATAAAGGGAATCGTTCCCTTTTATGAAGATATTGTTATTGGATTTCGTGCCAATGGACTGATTCGGTTGCGTACCTCCAAGAAGTATGAAGAAGAGGTGGTTAATCGTAATATCCGTATCTATGGGATTTACCGGGAACCGCACCAAGGACTACTTTGGATTGCGTCGGACGGACAAGGGGCGGTGATGTATGCTAAGAAATATTCGATAGCTACGAATTTGATGCTCAATCGCATGTCGGCCAATTTGAGCAGGCAGGTACGTTCGGTAATGACTGATAAATACGGAGGACTATGGTTCGGAACAAAAGGAGATGGGCTTTTGCATGTGCCTGATTACCATCAGGCAACGAGAAACACTCCTCTGGGAGCTACAGTTTATTCCCCCGGCAAAAAGCAGGTGGTATCATCATATATAAAATGGAATCAAGAGTTTCATGCCTATAAGCTGGTTCAGAGTCGTTATATGGATGGTTTCTGGATTGGGGCGGGAGATCCGGGTTTGTTCTATTATTCGTTCAGGGATGATGCTGTGCATCCGGTGGAATATTCTTCCGGTGGCCAACCTGCTATTGAAATACATGATATTTATGAAGAAAGTGATAGCGTATTATATGCTGTAACTGCAGGAGTCGGTTTCTATAAGATGGTGCTTGAGAAAAAAGCAGGGCAGATTAGTATTCGTCGACAGAAACGATATCGTTTTTTTCATGAACAACAGGAAATCACGATGTTTTATCCCATGTTGGCGGAAGGTGATTCTATCTTATGGTTGGGAAGCCGTGAAAAAGGACTTGTGCGTTTTGATAAGCGAACGGAAGAATATCAGGTTATTTCTCTGAAAGAGATGCTCCGCAAGTCAGTGGATGATATATTGAGTTTGTATCGTACCCAAGACGGTAAAATGTACGTAGGAACTACTTCTGGTTTAGTCTGCCTCACCTTTCATGAGAAGAAGATAGAAGCTGCTTATATCGGTAGGGAACAAGGGCTGCTTAATGATATGATACACGGTGTATTGGAGGATGGTAATGGTTTTCTATGGTTAGGAACTAATCGTGGGCTTATCAAATATAATCCTCAAAATGGCTCGTCACATGATTATTATTACAGTGCCGGTGTACAGATAGGGGAGTTCAGTGATGATGCTTATTACCAATGTCCATATACGGGTAGTCTTTTCTTTGGAGGAGTTGATGGATTGTTGTATTTAGACCGTAAGGTGGCAGCTGCTCCAGAATTCAATCCGGATATTCTGCTACGTCGATTATGGATTGGACGAACGGCAGTAAATTTAGGGGATTATTATGCAGCCGATGGAAAAAGCTTGCAACTAGAAGGGGCAGTAGTCTCTTTCTCTCTTTCTTTTGCCGTCCCTGATTATTTGACTGGAGAAGAGGTAGAGTATTCTTTTATCCTGGAAGGGTATGATAAACAGTGGACTTCGTTTAGTAGTCTCAATGAAGCATCCTATACCGGGGTACCTTCAGGGGATTACATTTTTAAAGTTCGCTATAAAAAAGATGTGTTTGATACGGAATATAAATTCTTTTCCATTCCTATACATATTCTTCCACCCTGGTATCAGTCGATGTGGGCTTATGTCTTTTATATTTTGTTGGGGCTGCTCTTTGTGATTTATTTGCTTCATTTACTTCGCAAGTATATTCTTCACGAGCAAATACTAAAACGGCTACTTACTACGGAAAGTAATAAAGAGGTATCGGAAAGTGGTAGTTATAATCGTGATTTATTAGATCGCTTCACTCTCATTTATCATGCTTGCGATCAGTTGCGTGCAGAAAATGTTTCTTATAATCAACGTTGTGAACAGGTAGAATTAATACGTGAGACTGCGATGAATGCTCTTTTCCGTCCAGAGACTCTCTATTCTGAAAAACTGAAGCATTTTTATCCTATCACTTTTGTTTTGTCTGCTCGTATGTATATGCAAGAGTTGTCTGTAGAAGTACTTCGTGCACTAAAAGCAGAAGGTGTAAATACTACTCCGGTGTTATCCTCTATTCCCGAAAGCTTTACCTTCCCCGTTTATAAAAATGCTTTGCGTTGCATCCTTTATTATTGTTACCAGTTTGTTTGTCAAAGAACCTCTTCTGAAGTCGTGGTGAGTGCACAAGAAGAAGATAACAAGATGCTGCTGGTTATGTCCGGTGAGGAGGATATGCTCAAAGAGTTACGGGATCAACTGATCGGAACTTCCTGTCTTGTATATGATAAAAAAGATGTCGACGAGTCTTTTGGTATTCAATTAATGCTGTGCTTTGTGCAATCAGCCTTAGAACAACTTCATACAGCTATCCATTATGTAGAATCTGAAGATGGAGGACATCGCCTGATGCTTACCTTTAAACCTGCTATATTAATTGAAGGCCAGTCGAATGATAAAAAGACCATTCTTCTATTGGAAGATCGTGAAGAGATGGTCTGGTTAATAACGGGATTACTTTCTGAAGAATATTCGATACGTTCGGTGAAAAGTGTACAGGTCGCATTTGATGAAATTCGCAATTCGGCTCCTGCTGTTTTTTTAGTCGATATGGCTATGTATACCAAAGAGGAGAGTACATTTATGGAGTATGTGGGTAAGAATCGTTCTGTACTGTCGAAGACCGCCTTTATTCCTTTGTTGACATGGAAGGCGAGTTCATCTATTCAACGTGAACTGATTAAATGGTCTGATTCCTATATCGTGCTGCCCTATGATATTCTATTCTTGAAGGAAGATGTTCATAAAGCTATCTATGGTAAGCGGGAAGCCAAACAGATTTATTTGGAAGATCTGGGTGAACTGGCGGGACAAATCGTTTGTACCACAACAGAGCAGGTGGATTTTATTCGTAAGTTGTTGCAAGTGATTGAACAGAATCTTGCAGAGGAAGAATTGGGATCGACATTGATAGCCGATCGCATGGCAATGAGTCCACGCCAGTTTTATCGAAAATTTAAAGAAATCTCTTCCATTGCTCCCGGCGATTTGATTAAAAACTATCGAATGGAGAAAGCTGCACGTCTTTTGAGAGAGGAAGATATTTCTATTCAAGACGTAATTGCTGATGTAGGGATCGCTAGCCGTTCTTATTTTTATAAAGAGTTTGCTCGGAAATACGGTATAACGCCTAAAGATTATCGCGAGAGAGAAAGGAGCTCATCCTAAATATTATAAGGCATTTGTTTGATTGTCTGTTATTTATTCAGGGAAACCGTACCAAAATCACTTCATTTCGGTACGGTTATGCGTTATTTTAAATAGGTTAGTAATTCAAGAATGCATTCAGGAACTTCGGAAAGACTTATTTCTTTATGCTTTTCACTAAAGATAAAACCGTTATTAGTATGAATTTTTACCGAATCAATGCGTGCACCTGATGGGCTGTCTTTTCCAAAATCATAATTAGGATTATATTCAACAGCAATGCAATGTTTAGAACCTTTGTAAAAACGTATAGTCTATTCCCTAAGTATTCAGGATTGACATGTACACGAATATTATGCTTATTTATTTATGAATACCCCAAAGATAAAAAATAAAACGCAGTAAAACGATTTGTACTACTGTTATACTCTAATGTTACATCGCTTTTTGTAATTGTATATAAATCAATAGATTAGTTTGTATCTTCATTGGACAAGATATGTTTTGTTGTGCCATATGAATATTTCTTTAAAAATGGCATGGTAGAGCACATTTTTCTATTTTGAATTCTTTAGCTTTGCCAACAGCATAATATAAAGTAAAGTACTAATCATTATAAACGTGAAAGAAGAACACACAAATATCTTAACTTCCCTCCCTTCTTTATTAAATGGTGAGCAAGAATCTTTATCAGCCGTCTCCGAACAAAATTTGCAAATAGAGCAATTGGGAAAGCGTACATCGGAAATTCTACAAAACAATGAATTGTGGCAAGGATTGAGTGAGAATAGTCGGATAGTGTGTTGTAGTCGTTATAAAGATACTAATATGAAAAATAGGATATTGGAAGTCTATTTTAAATAGAAGAATTCCGGTTTTAAAATAATTATTAATCTTTAAAATGTAAATTATGGAAAAAAAAGAAGAAGCTTAAAAAATAGTCCTCAAAAAGGAGGCTATTGTAAATCTTAATGATTGTCAGATGAGGCAAATATAAGGTAGGCCTACGTACTGGTGCCTTACTATAGCTTCGGTAGGTTAGAGGGATATGAGTTAGGAAAAGATGAAAGTTAGTGGAAGTATCCTGAATCTCAACAAGAAAATTGCAAGACGTTAAGTGGGAAGCAAAAATATTTTTATTCTCCCATCGGGTCAGAGTTTGCTGGGACAGTTTTAGAAGTAGGTCCTGCTGTTACCGTTTTTAAAAAAGGTGATAGGGTAATGGCAAATACGTCTTATCCATTCAGGATTAATGGTTCAATGGGAGGAGTACCTACGAATTTTGCTTCGCAAGGAATTTTATTATTATTAGAAGACCAATTAATAAAAATACCGGATTGTATGTCCGATGAAGTGGTTGCTGCTTTTTCAGTATCAGCACAAACAGCATATAGTATGGTCAGAAAAGCCAATTTGAATAAAGGAGATAATGTATTAGTTACAGCTGCAACATCCAACACTTCTTTATCGGTCATTGAGCGATTGAAAAATAGGGGAGTAAATGTATTTGGTTTATCTTCAAAAGCAGAAAAACATGAAAAGGCCTTATACGATATGGGAGTTAAGAAAGTGATAGCATTGCCTGATTTGCTGGAAAAAGGAGAACTAAATACTTTCATAAATAAAATGAGATTTGATGCCGTTTCTGACTATTCAAATAAAGATTATGCTCCTCCAATAGACTCTATTTACACGGAAGATGCTATATTGGATTTTTTTACAAAGTCATTTGTAAGTGAGCGTTTTGGTAAAGTAGTCTATAAATATAAAAAATAATAATCATGAGAAAACTAGCATTTTTAATTATTACCTTTTTGAGTAGCATATTTGGTCAGGCACAAGTAACAGAAACATCAGTAAAATTAGAAGATGCTTTGTTGTGGGAGATTTCCGGAAATGGGTTACAGAAATCATCTTATCTATTAGGTACAATGCATACTGTTGAATTCAGTTTTATGTTTGATAGTATTCCTGGAATATGGAAAGCTCTTTCTACTGTAGAGCGAGTTGCTACAGAAATAGATATGATGGCTCTTGATTCGATTCGAAAAAAGGCACCGACCATCTCTGACGATTATTTTCTTATGCCTTCGGATACCACTTATTCTATGTTGTACAATGCTGAGGATTTTTCTTTTGTAGACTCTGTTCTGTCATCAGGAAATGCCCGTTATGCTGAGCGTATTCCTGCATTTTGGCAGGATATCTATGTTAGTTATAACTTAAGCTTTCGTAATTCAAAACAGAAAAAAAAGGAAATGACAATGGATTATTTTATTTTACTGAGTGCACATCAAAATTCCCAAAAAACTTTTTTTCTTGAAACCATAGAGGAGATTGCAAACAGGGATAAAAAAGCTCATTTTTCTAGGTATGAAGTTGGTTTGAAAGAACAAGCTTCAAAATTGCTTTTTATATTGAAGAATGCTAATATGATTTATAATATTTATGATCAGTTGAATTCTATATATCGTGCTCGGAAATTAAGTCGATTCAATTTTGAAGATTTGACGAAAGAACTAGTGACTGTGGCTTCAAACGGGCAGGTAACAGAATTTGACCCCCGAAAAAATGATTTTCTGAATGAATATAAATCAGCATTAGTGATAGAGCGTAATAATGCTTGGATGCTTAAAATTCCTGCACTAATAAACCAAGACCCTACTTTAATTGCTGTGGGTGCAATGCATCTTACAGGAGATCTGGGACTTATTAACCAGTTAAGAAAAATGGGATATACCGTAAAGCCGGTGGAATAAAAAAGAATAGTATGTTTCAACCTTTTGAGAAATTTGTTTATCGTTTACCAGCTTTTTCTGTAAATCGACTGATGAAGTTTTTTGATACAGAAGAAACTCTTTCAGGGTGGTTTGCAGGCCAACGAATTATGGAGACTATTTACGTGGGTTCTCCCGATTTATATAACGAACTCCAGAAACTGATTAACGGTGAAACCAAAGAAGAGGATAAAAAACGTAAAATCGAAACCTCTCTTGTGAAGTATTTAAGTCGAATGTCCACTCGTTGTACTCCATTCGGATTATTTGCCACTTGTTCGGTTGACAAAATTGATGCAACTACCCAATTCGAAATAACTAACGAAATAGGCAGGTGTACGCGACTTGATATGTATTATTTGTGTGGGTTGGCACAGTTTCTTGAACATCTGCCGGATATAAGAAGAGAGGTTCCTATTATTCAAATAATACGCTTTATAAAGTAGGCAAGTGTATGCGCTATATTGAATATAAGTATTTAAACAAAAGGCGTATGCACACAATTTCATCTGTTGAACGTTCAAAATATTTAGATGTTATATTGAAGAAGGCGGCATCTGGAATTATGATAAAAGAAATAGGGACTTATTTAAAAGAGCAGGGAATAGAAGAACCGGAAGCTCAGCTCTTTATAGAAAGTCTTATCCAATCACAGTTGTTGGTGAGTGAATTAGATGTAAACATTACAGGTGACGGTTATCTAAATAAGATCATTGTGATTTTAAGTAAGATGAATCTGGAAGATGGTACTCGTCGGTTACTGAACTCTTTGTGCAGTATCAATGATTTGTTGAAGAAGATAGATCTGGGGACGCCTTATTCATTGACTGATTATCGCAGGATTGTGGATATCGTTAGTGATATTCCGGTTCCATATACGGAAAACTGTCTTTTTCAAGTGGATACAATGTGAAAAAGTACGGTCTCCACTTTGGGAAAACCCGTAATCGCAGAATTACAATCGTTACTTTCATTTTTTAGTAAAATGGGCGAGACTAGAGCATCTTCATTGGACAGCTTTAGAACTGCTTTTTATGAGCGGTATGAAGAACGTGAAGTTCCTTTGGCGATGGCATTAGACTCAGAGTTGGGAGTTGGTTATCTGGTAGGGTATGGAATAGGAGATGTCTCTCCTATTGTTGATAATTTGATGCTGCCTATACAAAGACAACGAACTGTCAAAACCATGATAAATATGCAAACATTGTTGTTAAAAAGATTACTGAAAGCATTAAATGCGGGAGAGAGTGAGATTGTATTTCATTCGGAGGAATTTAAATCAGTTCCGGAAAATTGGTGATTCGTTCTAAAAAAATGAATAAAAAGATATTTCCTCGACTGACGAGTGCTCATAATTATTATAATGACACATTGCCTGTCTATCGTTTCTTATGTGATATGCAGCATCAAGGAAAGCGAACGACTTTTGGACTTGATTGGGGAGAATTGGCAGACCATTTAGATTATAAGCCTAGAGTTAGGTATGGTAACTCTATTTTATCTCTTGCCTCATGGAGGGTCAGACAAGACGAAATCATTGCTTTTTTCAGTCACCAGACGCTGATTTGGTTAATAACGTTGCAGAGTGGCGTATGAAAAGAAATATTCCAGTAACAGCTTTATTGGCAGAAGGTGATAATGAATTATTTATTGATTTTCACAGTACTTGTAGCATTCGTGCCTTTTTGTCTGTGGTTAAAAAACGTCCGGTATTTCAGCTATTAGAATTTATTTTCGCTCAAGATGAGTTAGTTGTTAAGGGGACTGGTGGAGAGTATCTGAACGAATGTATCATTGCATTTTATAAGGAGTAAAAATGATGAGTAAGATTCAAAGGTCATTTATACTAGGAAGCGAATGGATATACATCAAAGTATATACTGGCAGTAATACGACAGATAAAATTTTAGTCAATGAGTTGGCTAAGATAATTTCGATTTTTGAGAGAAAAAAATATATGGAAAAATGGTTCTTTATCCGATATTCAGATCCTGATTTTCATTTACGCATAAGAATTCGAGTAAAAGATTGTAAATCCATTGGAGAAATACTTCAATTGTTTTATAAATATTTCAATAAATTGGTGGAAAATGATAGGGTATGGAAGATTCAACTGGATACTTATAATCGGGAATTAGAAAGATATAAAGGACATTTGACCGAACTGACAGAAACTCTGTTTTGCATAGATAGCATTCATGCATTGAAATTGTTGAGAATATTGGGAGATATGCCTCAATCTGCCAAATGGTTAATAGCTACGAAGATGATTGATAGTTTACTTGTAGATTTTGCTTATGATTTGCAACAAAGGAAAGTATTGCTTGAGTCAATGGATAAATTTTATAAAATGGAGTTCGGGTTTAATGAGTTTAATGCCAAACAATTTAATGTGATGTACCGGGAATACTCTAATGAATTGGAAAAAGTGCTTTTGGGTAAAAAAGTGGATGAAGGATATAAGCATTATATAATTATTGCACAGCAACTTATAAAAGCGAATAATAGTAAAGAAATGCAGATACTGCTAAGTAGTTATATACATATGATGTTAATTCGATTATTTCGCTCAAAGTGAGTTAGAAAAAGCATACGCTATTCATTATTTCTTAAATACATGGTCATTAAAAAAAGATTGATATCTTGATAATATCGCCCAATGGCATTGCTCATATCGCTTTGGGGGTAATGCTGTTTGTAATGCTGTTATATTATTGTTAGGCTTTGCATACAGTACAAAATCAGGTAACTACACCAAATTTTCTTATAAACTTTAACTAGCTTACCTTTGCCGAATGAATTATCTCTATAAAGAGCTTATCCGTAAATATGGCATGACACTGAAGGATTATCGTGAACAGCGAAAAAATATATAATTCTTACTTGTACTTTGTGTTGTGCTCTCGTTGTTCTGTTTGTATGTAAACTCCTTGATTTATAGTGTTGTATAATGTACTCTCATTGTACTTGTTGTGTCCTTGTCTGCCAACTGATTTTTGCCTGTTTTTTGTCACTACAGAGGATTAATAATAACCGGAAACGGGTTTAATTTGCTTCCGTTAACAAGAAATTAAACATGTTTGATAACCTTATTATTAATCAAAAAAACAAGTAACATGAATTTGTTTGGAATGGAAAAACATCACACGAAGTCGTTGTGGCTATTGGCAATCTTGATAGCGTTTAGTACAACGGTGTGTGCACAGGGCACTTCGGTTACAGGACGTGTCTCTGACGAAAAAGGAGAGTTGCTCATAGGAGTGAGTGTTCAGGAAAAAGGTACTACCAATGGTACTATTACTGATACTAATGGGCAGTATAATCTCAAGTTATCTTCTAAAAATCCTATTTTGGTGGTTTCTTATATAGGATATAAGCCTCAGGAAGTAAAGGTTGCTAAGCAGAAAGTGCTTGATGTAATTTTAGTAGAAGATGTGTCTTCTTTAGATGAGGTAGTAGTAGTGGCTTATGGACATCAGCGTAAGGTATCGGTAGTTGGAGCACAGTCTTCAATGAAGATAGAGGATATAAAGATGCCGACCGCCAATTTATCTTCTGCCATTGCCGGCCGTTTGCCAGGTGTAGTGGCTGTACAACGTACAGGAGAGCCGGGACACGATGATTCGGATCTCTGGATTCGCGGTATTTCTACACTGGCCGGCCAGAACTCTAAACCACTGGTATTGGTGGATGGTGTGGAGCGTAGTTTTAACAATATCGATCCTGAAGACATCGAATCATTCACAGTATTAAAAGATGCTTCCGCTACAGCTGTGTATGGAGTGCGCGGTGCTAATGGTGTGATTTTGATTAAGACTAAACCGGGAAAAGTCGGTAAGCCGCAGTTCTCTGCCGACTACTATGAAGGTTTTGTGACATTGACCAAGAAACCGGAAATGGCAGATGCTTTTACCTATATGGATGCTGCCAACGAAGCTTATATGGATACTAAAGGTAGCATGCTATATTCTCCACAATACATTGAGGCAACAAAGAAGGCTCACGGCTTACTACCGAATGACAACCCGCTGATGTTCAATCCTTATCTGTATCCGAATGTGAACTGGATGGATGAACTGTTTAATGACTGGGGACATAACCGCCGTGTAAATGTCAGTGTACGTGGTGGTGTTCCTAATGCCACTTACTATGTTTCATTAAGCTATTATAATGAAAAAGGTCTGACCCGTACTGCTGAAATGGAAAATTACGATGCTAATATCCGTTATGACCGCTATAACTATACAGCTAACTTGAATCTGAAGCCGACAGAAACAACGACTATCGACTTGGGATTTAGCGGTTACCTTTCTATGGGTAACTATCCGCAGCAGTCTACAGGTGACTTGTTTGCGTCGGCTATGGAGATTAATCCGGTGTATTTACCGTTAATGATGCCTGATGGCTCTGTACCGGGGATTTCTACCAATGGTGACCTTCGTAATCCGTATGCCGATCTGATTCGTCGTGGTTACAAGAATGAATCAAGAAATCAGTTGAATTCCAATATTCGTTTGACGCAAGATCTTGGTTTTTGGAAGTGGAGCAAAGGGTTCACTGTCTCTGCAATGTTGGCTTTTGACGTCAATAACAGACGTGACCTGAAGTACAACAAGCGTGAAGATACATATAACTTTGCCGGAACGAAAGATGAAAACGGCCTGTGGAATGATGATGTGTTTGATCAAGATGGGAATTATCGTTATGCGTTGACGTATACGGGACATAAAGATTTGGCTTTCGATCAATATTCTACTGACTCCAGAAGTACTTATTTTGAAGCATCTTTGAATTACGACCGTTCTTTTGGCCTGCATCGTGTAGGTGGTCTTTTATTGTATAATCAGAAAATATATCGTACAAGAAAGGATGATGACGAGAATAAATTGGTCAGTTCTTTACCTTATAAGCAACAAGGTTTGGCTGCGCGTGTCACTTATTCCTGGAATGACCGTTATTTCTTCGAGGCAAATGTCGGATACAATGGTTCCGAGAACTTTAGTCCGGAAAAACGCTTCGGTTTCTTCCCCGCATTCGGTATTGGCTGGGCTGTCTCTAACGAATCTTGGTGGACACCTTTGCAAGAGGTTGTTTCTTACTTAAAAGTACGTTATACGGATGGTTTGGTTGGTACCGATGCTGTAACAGGACGTCGTTTTATGTATCTCGATCAGATGGGTAGTGTAGATGGTTATCGTTTTGGCGACCAGAATAATGCTGTTGGTGGTTGGGGCTTTAGTAAGTACGGAGCCAATGTAGGTTGGTCTACTTCCCGCAAACAAGATTTGGGGGTTGACTTAAAATTCTTCAAGGACAATCTCTCACTGACATTTGATGTGTTTAAAGAACATCGTAAAGACATCTTTATTACCCGGCGTGTTATTCCTGATTATTCCGGATTCGTAGAAATGCCTTATGCCAATTTAGGAGTCGTAGACAACAAGGGCTTTGAAGCCACATTGGAATACACACAGCAACTCAGCAAAAAATGTTTTCTGACTGTTCGCGGAAATTTCTCATGGAATGAAGATAAAATCATAGAGAATGATGATCCTCGAGTACAGTATCCGTGGATGGAAAAAAGAGGAACCAATGTAAACGGACGTTGGGGATGGGTGGCTGAAGGATTGTTCACTAGCGAAGAAGAAATCATGGACCATGCTAAGCAGTTTGGCGAAGGACATCCGGGACAGATTTCGAAAGTGGGTGATATCAAATATAAGGATTTAAACGGTGACGGAGTGATTGATGATTACGACCAATGTCTGATAGGGCAAGGTGATGTACCAAAGATTTATTACGGTTTCGGTGCAGATCTGCAACTAGGTGACTTCTCCGTTGGTGCGCTCTTTGCTGGTAATGCTAAGGTGGATCGCTGCTTGAGCGGCAATGCCATTTATCCTTTTAACGATGGTTCAGGTATAACAAACTTGTATGCGAACATTACCGACAGATGGTCTGCCGATGATCCGACCAATCAGGATGTATTTTATCCACGTCTGCATCATGGAAACAATGCCAATCAGAACAATATGAAAACCAGTACATGGTGGCAGAAAGATGTCAGCTTCCTGCGTCTGAAACAGTTGACAATCGCTTATCAACTCCCGAAGAAGTTTATTGACCAGACATTCCTGAAGAGTGCGCGTATTTACTTGATGGGAACTAACCTGCTGACATTCTCTAAATTTAAAATGTGGGATCCTGAATTGAATACCAATAATGGTACTTCTTACCCGAATGTACGTACCTATTCAGTAGGTGTGAATGTGAGTTTTTAAATAAAAATCAGTAAGCAAGGATATGAAAAATATAT
>ERZ839947.2101-NODE-2101-length-15416-cov-10.675151_pt1 | contig 15416 bp, 10 predicted proteins | sample MGYA00519908_ERZ839947 | MGnify/ENA primary metagenome ERZ839947 (study PRJEB31850, sample SAMEA3708857) | human gut metagenome | biome: human gut; feature: human-associated habitat; material: faeces | place: China | collected 2014 ... | reverse complement strand
AGACAGCTCTGATGCAGGAGTTTCTTGACCAGATGGCGGAGCCATCTGCCCGGGAGCGGATCTTCACCCTCGCAGATGCTTTGATAGGAGGACAACTTGTCGCCGTTTCATCCGGCGGAGGTGGTGGAAACGCCGACTCCGACCTTCGCTGGGACGGCCGCAGACCGGATGAGGAGGAAGAAGCCTATCGGAAGAGATGTCTGATATATGCTATTCGAAAAGTCAATAGACCACACAAGAAGTCAATACACAGGTAAGAGAAAGGTGGCCATAAAGGATTTATTCCCTTCCGAGAATCTGATATTCGAAAGCGAACTCCACCATAGGTACAAACTTCAAGAGGCTGACTCAGATTTCTGGGTCAGCCTCTCGCATATATCAAAAAATAATCTTAATTTACTTTTTGTCGAGTATTAACTCTGTATCCTTTATCTTCTGGAGTATATGAAGATATATAACCACATCGCATGAGTGTTTCCAACAGTGATTTATTAATGTCCGTACGGTCTATTATAGGCCGTTTGCCATTTTCTGCAATTTTACGATAAGGGGCTGGTAATGCTTGCAATAGTTCTGTTATTATCGTATAATCATTATTATTTTGTTTTATTGTTAATGTGGTAACATTAACAGCTTTATCCAAATTTGAAGCCATCGAAATGGCTTGTTTTAGCAATGTGAAGTCCCACTTGACGCATTTAGTTTCTAGCAAAGTGCATATAGAATCGGCGAGACTCTGAGTCATAGTCACGTTTGATGTATTGAGATTGGGTAAAACTATTGCTTTTTCTTCTATAGTGAATGACTGAGACGTCAATATCATATTTGCAATATCTTCATTATATGGGTAACTTTTTATATCATTTATAAAATGAGATTTATAATGTATAAGATATTCTACAAATGCTTTATTCGATAAATTAGATGTCAGAATAATATTGGTTTCAGAGTATTCAATAAATCCCTTTTGAGCCAACCATATTATTCTTTCTTCTTCCAGTCTAGCTGCATCGTGTTGTATTTCAAAATTACAATCATCAAATAACAGGCTAATTTCTTTATATGACTGCATGTTTAAATGATTGCTATTCATCAACGCTTGGAATAATGGCTGCTTAAATTCGCTTATTCCGTCATATTTATGTTGAGCTATAATATGTACGTTATCATCTATAAAACTCCATAGAGCTTCATCTATTATAAAATCTATATTTTTGAAATATGTCGATATATTTTTCCATGTCGGTTTGGGAAGATTAAGTTTAAGCGCGAGTTTTTGTTCATTAGTTTTTAATACGCCTATATTTTCTTCCGCTTTTTTCTGATTAAATATAAAAGGAATTGTCTCTTCTGAAACGATATAACAACCATTCTCAACAACTTTAGCTAGCATATCATCAGAAGATTCCGTTAAGGTTTTATATTTTGTTTTACTAGTCAAAAAATCTCGTTTGTTATGATGCAATTTATTATATATAAGAGCAATAAAATCATAATTTTCATTGATCCAATCTAATTGAACAGTACAGATTTGTTCAGGCGTGCAATATTTAATCCATATTTCAAACAGTATAGACTGATGACTTGAGGCAGCAACTATTTTATCCCATATTTCTTGAGGGTGTGATTGAATATATATTGGTAGAACTCGCTCGTGATTTTTCCCTTCTTTATAATATGTAACTATAAAATCGAACGATTCTTGAGTATATAATAAATCCAATATTAAATTATATCGTATTTTTTCTGTTGTTGGATGCAATGATAAATAATCAAGTAGCTCTACATTATATACGCTCTTGGTTAGAAAAACATCATCAGGCAATTCTTCTAGAAAAGACTTAATATTATCGATATGAGATAAAAAATCTGGTGTTCTATCCAGCTTCATATCTAATATGAGGCTATGATCGTTGGCAGATGTCATACCTGGATAGAAAATAGATATATAATCATAATAATCCTCAGCAATTAAACCTATTCGAATAAAACGATCTGCCATTTCTGTTAGTCCAATTTGCTTATAGCAATCCTCATGATATAGATTAAATTGCAAGATTAATTTATTTATGGGATAATTCCGTATCTTGGACTCTTCAATTGTTAACTCTAATTCTTGTTTTGCTATTTCCTTACTTCCTAAATTAAGTGCATTGAGGCGGTCCTGATATGTGTAGTTGGGATCCACTTCCTTTTCAATATCTGCAAATGGAATATGAATGGAAGGAGCACTATAACTATTAAGTCGATATGTGATTTTACCTGTTGATTTTAATAGATTGAAATTTTCTTCGTCTTCCCATATGCTTGATATAGGCTGAAAATGACCACCACCATCTAATGATATGTTATTCCCGGTTAGATGATTAAGGTGATTTATATATTGAAGAACATAAATCTTCCTAAGTTCAGTTTGATTTAAGTGCTGTGTTCGGCGAAAAGCATCTTTTTGTTTTTGAATTGAAGACTTTCGTTTTTGTAAAACTAAGTCTACTGCAATATCCTGGTATTCTCTCTTTTTTGTGAAATTTAATGCTTCATAAATTTCTCCAGCACGTTGAGGTAGAAGCGCAAAATTATGGGGATAATAGTTTTTATAGACTATCATCGCCAATAATTTATTATTATTTATTTTGTGATTCTCATTACATCTCAGTCGTAATATGTATTGATGATATTCATTAACAATATTCTGTAACAAGCGCATATCATCAATAAAGAATGCAACTTCCCGTATAGTAGCGTCGTCAATCTCGTTATCGGAATGTCCAAGTTCTAAAAGGGCTTTGCGTAATACATCTTTAGAGTTATACGGAGAGATAACAGGGATAACAGTTGTTATGTAATCAAAGAATTTAGTTCGAGAAGCATCATTGAACATGTCGTCTTTGATAGCATATACGAACTTTATTTCTCGCTCAATTATATTTGATTGATTAAGCAAGAAATTTAACTCTCTTAGTTTCAAGAAGATATCTGAAGTGTTAAACCTATCCAGATCTTCTATGATAACAGTATTGTATTTAGTGCATTGGAAAAAATATAGAATCTCATCCAGATGTTGATTAAAGATAGAATTCTCATCCTTGATCTGAATTTCTCCTCCTGCTATTTTAATTTGATTTAGTTTAGAGCTTCCGTATTTGACAATTAAAAAGGCACTGGCTTTATATAACATCCAGCACATGACTCCTAATGACAAAATATCAAATATTCCATTGGCCCAATAGCCCCAGTTAAATAGCCGGTATAAAATGTCGACTCGCAGCCATCGAGGTTCGAATGCGATACAGAAACAAGCGAAGAAGGCAAGAATTGATATAGATATTTTACATATCGATTTCTTCGAAATATATGGAATACGTTTCAATCGGCTGTTAGGTAAAGTCTCATGACTCTCTCGGTATATTAGTTGCTGTAATATACTGTATTCAATCCGCCTATTTAATATTTCGTTTGCTTCATTCTTGTCGTTGCCAGAAGCATTTTCACTTCCTTTTGTCGCGTCAAGCGTAGCTAAGGAGATTGATAGAAAATTTAATTTACTATTCTTATTCTCTTTCTCGATTGCTATCAATGTCTTGAGCACACTGCTTTTGCCGGAACCAAAAGGTCCGGTTAAAGCTATATTGCAAATATCTTTATTTGCAAGTGCATGTTGTAAATCTAGAACAGCATTGTATGAGGCATCCTCTTTTGTTAATAATTTAGGAAGGAGCGCTTTTTGTTTCCAATCGCTTGTATCCATATTATTCTTGGGTTATCCTATCCTTGAAATCTTCAAGAAACATCTCCTTGTTCTCGTCAATAAGTTTCTTTATCTTAACATCTTCAGCCTGGCGAAGAAAGCGGCGAATCAGTTTATTGTACTCTTTTTCTATTTCATCACGCGAAAAATTCGGACTGCGTAACATTGCCATAAACCGTCCGTCGGACTTTAGAAACTCATAAAATTCGTTTGTCTTTGTAAAGTAGAATTGTATCTCTTGTTCTCGTTCTTGCTCAGTTGCGTTTAGTCGGGCAAGGGTATCGAATATCGAGGCTAATCCACCTCGGTTCTCTCCCGTATTTTTCTTGCTTCTGGAGTTTTCGGGAGCGTCGTCTTGTTCCTGAGGCTCTTCAATCTCAACCTCATCACTCACGAGCAACCCGATTTCTCCGTCGAAGGTGGTGTGTATTGAGCCAATAGAATCTTTCTGCTCAAATATAGAGCGATAAATATTGCAGTATCGCTGCCAGAAGTCAATAAATACGGCATCCTTAAATTGAGCATCCAATTCGATTACACCTTGCAAGAGGACCAGCAGAGAGTTGTATCGGCCAATAGTCTTGCGTAGTGCTTTTGCTGGATCATCGTCGCTTGTGGCGGCTGTTTCCTCACTATGTGTTTTAAGATCCTGCGTGTATTGTGCATGCGCCTCCATTACATTCTTGATCCACGCTCGAATGTCAGCGTCCATATCGAGACATAACTGGGCATTGGCCTCTGCATTATTGACAGACGATTTATATCGCTCGAACCACTTGATATAGATTGGCTGTGCTAATAATTCTCGATACAGCTCCTGAATAATCGCCTTTTCACGAAGCGGATCAAAGTCCGTGATAACCATACCACAGAACTTGGCAAAAGCATCCCGAATATTCTTTTCGTTGACGTTGCCAAATGAGAAGTCTATAATATGGCACTCTTCTTTGTACTTGGTCTTGCGATTTACACGCGAGATTGTCTGAATGGCATTAATGTCGCGAATCTCCTTATCGAGAAACAGCGTGTGTAGCTTGGGCTCGTCAAATCCCGTTTGCAGCTTATCAACAACAATGATAAGCCCGTTTTTTGCCGTCTTGAAGTTGTCTATCACCTTATCCTCTGCCACACTACCGTTCATCGATGAACATTTCTCATATTTTTGATTGTCGGAGTAAACGATAGCGACAGGTGCATCGGCATATTTGGCAAAAGTTCCCGATGCAGTCTTCTCCGCCATCAACCGACGAATGATTTTACAGTACTGAATAGCAATCGGAATAGAGCTAACCGCAAGCATGGCTTTTCCCGTGCCACGAATTTTCCCGTAAACCAATGAAAGCAGCCTATTGACCACGAACTCGGCAATTGCTTTCATTCGGTCCGGGTTCTCGTATATCTGCTTCTTGGCGAATGAAACCCGTTCCTCCTGTCCCGAATTCATGGCTGCCGTTATAGCCTGTAGAACGCCACTGGGAAGTTCAAAATACATTTTTGCCGGCACGGGAATAATATGTTTTGTCGGGTCAAGAATGTAACCGTCGGCTATGGCTTCCTTCATGGTGTATGAATCGAATGGCTTCCATAGCTGATTAAAGTTGGTGCTTCTGTGAAATTCGCCAAAGCGAGCCAATACTCGTTCGCTGGGAGTTGCCGTGAAACCGACAATCAGATTCTTCTTTGTAGAACCTCTTGTGATAAATCCTCCGTTCTCATCGAAAATGTCCTGCAGTTCATCGAACGCCGAATACATCTCCTGATGAACATCATCGGTGTTTGAGCGGTGTACCTCATCAATAAGAAAAGCCACGCGCATATTCTTGAAATCCTTGCCGGCTTTTTCGATGGCTTTCTTGAGTTCCCAGAATTTCTGAATATTCACGACAATGATACGGCGTTTGTCGCTCAATGCCTTCACAAAGGTATCCTGGTCGGTAGCCTCTACGAACATGGCCTTGTCGATGTTCATGTTGAGCATCATCGAGTCGAGTTGGTCGCGCAATTGCAGGCGATCGACAACGAGCAGAATCTTGTTATAGACCCATTCGCCCTTGTAACGCAGGTCTTTGAGCTGCAAAGCTGTCCAACCTATTATGTTGCTCTTGCCGAATCCTGCGGCATATTGCAGCAAGAGCGAATAGACGTATTTGTTGTTGCAATAGCTGTCTCTCTCGGCTACTACGCGTTCGATCAGGTCCTGGGGTGCATTGAGTGCTTGCAGTTCGGCCCGCAGACAGTCGATGAAATAGGTTGGCTCGCTTTCGTGGTCGAGAAATTCTTGAACACGCTCTATGATCCGGTCGCAGCCGAATTTCTGCTTCGGACGCGGACATATCAGACGGCCTGTTTTGTCTTTATACACCTTCTTCTGTACTTTATGGCCATTCTCAACAGACGTTACGGTCTTATAAGTGTAGGCCATGAAGTTGTAGTAGAGAATCTCTTTCTCAATCATCTTCTTGGAGTAGAGCGAACGCATGGCCTCCTCGAAGCGAACCCGCGGATCGGTTGCCTCCACCTGTTTTATGGGTAGTGGCTTGAATACCTTTTCCACTACCGGGCGGAAAGAAGAGATCGAAATGGTATTGTCCTGAAAACCTCGCTTTGCTTCATCAAAAAACTGTCCCGGATCGCGCAGTATATAGGTGTCCGTGATGTCCGTGGTTACAAGATGAATCGATTTCTCAAACGGTCGGAGCATACGTCGGCGAAGCGATTGCGACACGTCGTTGCCACTGGCAATTTTGGTATATTCCCATACGGCTTCGAGGTAGTCGGTAATGATTTTGTTCCTGCCGTTCGTTTTGGCGGTCTGATTGGTGAAGTTGCTCTTCAATTCGGCGTAACCGAGAAAAATGCCGTTGACAAAGAACGACAGGTCGGGACGATACGCAAATATCTTTTTGGCGTCGTGGTGGAACGAATAGCTCATCTCCTCGACGGCCGCAAATATGTTTTTGTTGAAGTCCTCGTCGCCGCGCAACTCCGAACCACTGACATAAACAAGTTGCAGGGTTTCGCCTTCGAATGTAATGGTTCGGTTTTTATTCAGGAAGATGGCCACGTTGGCACTCGCCTCAATCTTTTCGCGAATCATATCCATAATGGCCCGAAGCAATTTTTGTTCGTCGCCATTGTATTCGCTCTTTTTGAGCAGGTTGTTCCATGCCTTGCGCGAATTCTCTTTCAAGAACTCGTACAGATTGGCCGGAATAAACAAATCGGGCGAAACGGCATTATTCTTTACTTCACGGAAGCCAAGACCATCTGCACGGCGGCAGAAAAAGTCCATTACATATTCACTTTGCAACTCAAGTTCGGTCATAATCCAATGTAGTTTTAGGAGCGCGATTCTGTATCGATGGCTCGCTGGCCGGTTACTACTTCATTTATCAGGGAGCGCTTCAGCTCTTTCAGGCGCTCTACTTCGGTATTTATCTTTTCAAGGATGGCATCAATCTTTGCGCACCTTTCATCCAGATATGCGGCAATTTCATTTTGCTCTGACAACGGAGGGTAAAATGTTTTGAGGGCCAAGAAATTAGGTGTGTATAATCTTAGGCGGCTGTCTATGATTCCCCGAGAATGATTTTTGAAGATTGCTTTATATAATTCTGTTCTGAACAAATAATGATAATACCGAGAATTTAACTTGCAAATAGGTTTATATACGCCATATGCAGGACTTACTATGCCATTGTAATTAGTCATTCCAAGACTACCTTTCCAGGCAAGCATAATGTTAGAAACAATATCGCCAATATAACAGCGCTTATATCCTTCTAATGAATCAGAACGTGATATATTCTCATTATCAATTATATCTGCTCTTTTTGCTATGCCATAATATTCTGACACAGATAATAAATCCTCATTGCCTGTATATGAGTACTCTATTCGCTCCTCGAAAAGACTTTTAATTCTCCTGATTTCCCAATGACTTGGTATTTCTGTCACAAAAGCTATAGGAGATGGTTTTAATGAAACATTAGGATCCAATCCACGGGTAACGGCGCGGTTGATCAGGGAGCGACGAAGTCGGCTGTAAGCATCGGCTTTGCGCTCCAACAGTTCTATTTTTCGACCAATCTTCTCACACTCCTTATCCAAATATGCCGCAATTGCCTCCTGCTCCTTGATCGGGGGTACTACGATAAAAGTTTGTTTTAGTATTCCTTGTGTTATCGAATATAACTTTACGCTTTTAACTTTTTTGCGAATCTGAGAGCGCCATGGATCGCTCATAAATAAATACGCGAAGTATTTACCGCAACCAAGCCCTTCATTTCGTAAAAGAATTGTGTGGTACCCGGCATATAAATCAATTGGTTCATTAATATAAATGCAATTGCCACATCCTTTTAAATCTTCTGATGTATCTGCAAATATAAAATCACCCTGTTTAACTTTTGATGACAATTTATCGTTAACCAACGAATCCGGAATGAATCTGATTAATTCATGATTGATTCTGGTTGTTGGGTTGTTTTTAGCATGGATTTGGCCATAACTAAGAACGGCATTCCCGCTATCTACGAGATTGGCTTTTGTAAAAGTAATGCCAGTATTTGTTGTTGTATAATCTTTTAATCTGCACATCTCCCAATGTGAGGGGAAAGATTCTATCCAACTCATTTTAGAAATACAACACTTTTTCATAAGCCAAGACCTTTCTCAAGATTTGCGATTGCCTTGTCAATATCCGAGATTTCGGCAAGGATGGAATCTACCGGTTCAACGGTCTCGGGAACATAGAATTCCTTGTTGAAGTTCACCTCGACACCCACGACATTCTCACCAATCGTATAGGGCTTGTAGATATAGCGTTGGAGAAAATCCTTGATGCCTTGTTCATTGATCTCGGGATTGGGGTCGAACGGAATAATCTCCGTGTCTTTGGTCGTGCGATCAACAATTTTGGCCGATATGGTGGGTTCTTCCCGACGTTTATTATAGCCGAACTGTACGTTGATAGCACCATTGCCCAGACTCTCATGTTCTCCGGTGTAGGTGGTGCGCATGATTTCGTTGTTTTCTTTATCCACCCAATAAATCGCATCGGAACAAATCACGACAGACCAGGCATTGATTCCGAAATGGTGAAGTACAGAGTTTCGAAGTTTTAATGATTCGGCGTCATTATCCTGCGGCCATATCCAAGTCCCATCCTGACAGTAAGACGTAATGTTCTTGATATTATAGGGCTTCCCGTCTGTGTTGAGTGTCTTACTAACGTAGCGCCCTTTGCTGTCGGTCTCGGTAAGAACGACAGATTGTTTGTTGAAATAGAAATGCCATTTGTCGTAAACCTTGGCAATGGCGCAATCCTTGAATTCAACCAGCGCTCGGACAATGGCTGCACGATGCTCGGGGTTCATCTCCTTGCGTTTCGAACCCTTGTTTTTCTTCAACGGCTGCCAAAGATCGGCAGCGTTGATAAGGATTACCTTGTCTTTTCGCTCGGCCGGTTTGTTCTTGTTGAGAATCCACAAATAGGTGACGATGCCCGTATTGAAGAACTCGTCGGACGGCATTTGGATAATCGCTTCGACCCAATCGTTGTCGAAAAGATATTTGCGGATATTGCTCTCGCCGCTGCCGGCATCACCGCTGAACAGCGACGAGCCGTTGTTTACTTCTACGACAATGCCTTTATCTTCGTGCAGATGCCAAGCGTTATGCTGCAAGAAGAGCATTTGCCCGTCGCTCACGGAAGGCAAGAAAGAGAACTGCCCGGTCTGGTCGTCGCGGATCTCTTTCTCATAACCTTTCCACGGTATTCCGTAGGGAGGGTTGGCTACAACGACGTCAAACTCTTTGCCCTTGAAAGGCAATGAAGTCAGGGTATTGCCATATTTGATTTCGGTATTCTCACGGAACAACGATTCGATCTTCGCCAAAGCGTATAGCGCATCGTTCCAGTCGCAACCGTGAGTAGCTATATATTTGTAGCAGGCCTTATCCCGCAAACGGTCCACAACGCCGAACAGCAGGTTGGCTCCACCGCACGTCGGGTCGTAGATATGTACAAAGTCATCGGTGGAGATGTCGATCTTCGCTGCAACGATTTCGGCAATCAGCGAAATAATATCTTCCGGGGTGTACTGCTCTCCGGCCGTTTCTGCCGATATGTCGGCCCATTTGCGTTTGATATGCTCCTCGAGAGTGGTTATTTCCGAGTTGTTGTAGCGAGAAAGGTCTATTTGAGACCATTGGGTGATATACTGCATCAGAATACCTTTCTTCCGCAACTCGGCAACCATGCCGTCCAGATTGAGGTATTTGCTGTCGTCGGTACCACGCTCGATACCGAGCAATTCTTTGAGTGTTCCGTCAAAGCCTGCCAGATAGCTTCGGAAATCCTGCTCAAATGTCTTGTCGTTATTGCAAATGGTGGACAGTGTTTTGCCTTCGCGAACAATGTAGTCGTTATATCCACACTCACGGTCTCGGAACGCTTCGATAAATTCCTGCAGGTTGTTCTCGCGGGTCAGGCCCTCGGAGGCTTCAATATCTGCCATTTCATTTCGCATACGCCCTTCGAGCATAATAAGAGCGAAGAATGGCATCATGTAATCAGGAAATTTGCTTTGTTTGATTCCCGATGATATGAGTAAATCGGCGCACGACCAAATGTCGGATTCGTATGACAATATATCTTTCATAATTCTACTATCGTTCTTCTTTGTCTGTGATCAGGTCTTTCAAGTCGACTTGCAGGATGACAGCTATTTGCTGAAGAGTATCCAGGTTGGGCTGAATCCTATTGCAGGCATAAGCGTTAACCATACTGAAGCTCTTGTTTAGCTGCTTTGCCAGCCATGTCTGAGAGATACCTTTCTCTGCCAGAACGGCTTTTATCCTATTTAATTTCATATTATGCCTCGATTGAATAGCACAAATATAGGGAATTATATTCGATGTATTGATTTATCTTTTTATCTTTGTACAATCCACTAAATAATACATAAGAATGTATGGAAAATGATCGCATTTTACAGAATAATAGAATAACCCATTTTATTCTTCGTGTAGACTTACTTCAGGATACTCAAATTGATTATAAACAATTAGCAGACTCATTAAAAGGAGAATTTGAGACCTATAAAACAGAACTTCATTTCAATTATAATGTCGATATAGATAAAGTTGAGGTGAAAAAAGAAGATTTTATCAAATATTTATTAAGTACTCCGACTGTGAATCTAAAAATAGATTCTTTTGAAAAATGTATTACCATAGAATTACAACAATATATAGATAAAACTTCTTATGTACAATATCTTACAAAAGTTATAGATGCTTTAAAATCTTTGGGTGTTGAAATTTATGCTAGACGTATAGGTATGCGATATATCAATGTATTTTCCTGCTCAAAGATTGCAGAAATATCAAAGGTGTTAAATGTTACAGACGCTAAATTTATTAAAGAATCAGTTGCTAAAGATGGAATTGCAAGGTCAATGATTGTTCACGAGTATCAATATGGTGCTTATTTAGCACGTGTGCAATATGGTATTCCTAATAAGTTTTATCCATCTGTAATAAAAAACTACGATATTGTATTGGATATAGATGTCTATAGCAGCGGACAACAACATATTGATGTGTGGGAGGAATCAATAACACAATTTAATCATCAAGCTTATAATACATTTATCAGCTACATTAAAGAGTCTTTCCTCCAAACTTTAAAATAATATGGATGATTATATAGATTTGCCTGAGGCGATAGAACATGAGGTTCTTGAGGTATATAAATACGATAGTGCCTCAAAACCAAAGCGGATTATTAGATTATATCAAATTAGTCATGATGCAGATATCGGCAAAAACAAAGAAAACGACAGAGAAGAGAATAAGCCAGTGTGATATTTTTCATGATATTGATGTTATAGAACAAATCACTGAAAGGGATGAGGGTATTGCTGTTTCATACATTCATTTCCCGCTTGTCATATGCTTGAATCAAGATTGCGATTTAAATAGTGATGAAAGAGATAAACTGAAGGTTGGTTCAAATAAGGATTGCAGATTGCTTCATCTTATTATTGCTCCTTTATTTAACTTTGACATTTTTAAGGACGGGGAGCATTGGGGAGATATTTTTCAAACAGGGCAGAAATATAATCCTCACAAAACCGATGGAAAGAAGATTATGAATAATGAAGATCCTCGTTTTCATTTTCTCCACTTTGAAGATGACTTTAACTTGCCCGATATGGTTGTTGATTTTAAACATTTTTATACAGTAAGTACAGATTACTTATATGAAAACATTGACAAACGGGTGTGTTCTTTGAGTGAATTATATAGAGAAAAAATAAGCCAACGATTTGCTTATTTTATATCCCGCATAGGATTGCCAGAGTAATAGCCGCATTTTTATGGTTGTCCACTATTTCCTCTCATCGCCTCATACCGTCTCTGATGGTGCGGTTTGTTTGTGCAAATTTCATTGACTACTGCATAAAATATTGATAATCAATGTGGATAAATTTCTTCAACGAGGAAGAATATTAATGCGTTTTTAAGCGCGTAATAATTATTAAATCCCTGTTAATCAGATAGATTAGCGGGGATTTAATTTGTTTGGACAACAGCGTCTGACCGCCTCAAATGGCGCGGTTTGTTTGGACAAAATACGGTTTTTCTTCCTAAAACCAAAGTTTGTTTGTCTAAAATACATTAACTTATATTATCCTCGCAAATATTAGGTATGTTGCTTCCCGGGGGCTTATGTTTAAGAGATAAAGTCAAAATATACACTTAAATAAAACAGAGCATATTTTGTAACATTGCACCAAATATTGCATAATATATCAAAACTTTTTGAAGCACTAGCTAGCCTGATAGTTGAATATGAGTTTTAACTATCATATGTGTGTTTGACTCCCATTGTTATGGTAATCTATTGAACCGGCACAATAAGATCGTATTAGCCATAATGACAGACTAAAGGGTGGAATGATCGCTCCTATTCGGGCTGTGCCAACGGAATATCTGGATAGAGCGTTTCGTAGGGTTGCATCGGCTCCAGAGTTTGCGGACGACTGGCCGAGCGGAGGAAATTCCAGAAATCTGAGGGAAAGTGCACGACTTGTCCCACATGGGAGCGAAGTGTGGTCAACACCACACGGCCATCGCTCAACCGTCCGATGTGTTCGAGTTTTTCGCTGCCGAACATCCCGGGACGGATGCGTAGCACTTCGCCCGTCGTGCGATTCCAGAGCCGGGCGAAATCCAGTCGCATCGAATCGCAAGATCCTTTGACCAGCACCCAGTCGTCTCCAAACGGGAGGAGGTTCGACCAGGGATCCACATTCTGCATACGGGTGGCTCGGCAGCGACGCGTGTCGATGTCGAGTTCCAATAGTCGGGCGACCAGTTCCCGGTCCGAGAAGCCGCACATCACCAGTCGGCCGGTTCCGGGGACAGGGATGGAGCCGTTGAACCCGTCGCCGCTTAATATGTGGAAGCCCAGCGGTGAGAGCGAGCCGTTTTCGAAACAATAGGTCTCTTCGTCGTGTGCAAGGAGGATGCGTCCGAGTCCGTCGCAGGCGAACCTGCAAGGGTGCTGCGCCTTGGGCAGGGGAAAACGCTGGACGCGCTCCACTCCCTGCGGATTCATCGTGAGGATCGTGGCGCTCTGCCGGTCGCCGAAGCAGAGATAACGGCCGAACCATCGGGGACGCTGGTCGAAGAAAAGAAAGGGCGATTCCTGTTTCGGCAGGTCGCACAGCCGCTTCCAACTGTTCGCTTCCAGGGGATTCTTGCCCCCGAGAAGCATCCAGCACTGCATGGGCGGAATGTAGTAAAACGCCGCATAGAAATCCATCTCCGGGGAGTAGGTCAGGCAGCAAAACCGGTTCCAACGCACCTTGACCGGTTGCAACGGACGCTGGCGGAGATCGGCGACGAAATTTCCCTGCCACTCCTCTGCATCGATGGCTTTCCATCGTCCGCTGCAGAAGTCGCCGGCCAGCGAGTCGAGCATGTAGTCGACATCATCGGGCCACGGCACCTCTTCGCAGGGCATCATGCGCCCGGGGTCGATTTTGCGGGCCGGAGTGCCCGGTGCATGCCCCGACTGCTTCAACTGCCGACAATATTGACCTGCCTTTTCGCAGGCCTTTTCGAAATCCGCGGCATGGGCTTCCGGTTGCAACGTGAGGAGGTAAATTTCGTCGCCGTCGAGGTCGTAGAGACGGTATCCGTGGCAGGTCAGCTCCTGCCCGACAGCCGCAAGTCCCTCTTCGTGCGGGCGGCAGGCATATTGCACCCCGATCTCGTCGAATCGTGCGTCGTGCAGCACTGAAATCTCTTCGCCCCACTTTTTCCGCATCTCAGCCAGCGAGTCGTTCACATCCCCGTCGTATTTGAGCAGGTCCAGCGCCTCCTCTACGGCCCGCTCGACCTCCGGGAATTTACTCCTACCGGCCGATGTGTCGCCTAGATCGTCCTCCTACTCCGGCTGGCCAGGCGCCTCCTTTGAGGCCTGTCCGATCGCCGAAGGATTGCGCCCGAGCTGATTCTCGAGCATCTGAAACACCTTCAAGTGGGCGTTTCGGATTCCCTGACTCGTGTAGACCATCACGGGTTTGCGCACCAGCCGGATGCCGAACCCTTCCAGTGCGTCGAACAGTTCCGGAAGCTGCAGCGGCGTGAACATCCGGTGCAGCATCACGGGGCGGTCTTCGATGAAGAGATCGCCGTGGCCTTCGTTCCATAGACCGCGTGTCGTGTTGTCGTCGTTGCGGAGCGAGATCTCGTAGCTGTTGTGCTGGCGGCAACTGCCGTAGAGGCTGCGGGGACTGTTCAGCCGGAGTGTCAGCACCACGCGCCTGCGCCGCTCCTCCTTCGGTGTAGCCGGGTCGGCATAGGGCTCGCCGTCAGAGGAGAACTGCGCGATGACCTCCCATTCGTATGACTCGGGCCACGGGATTCCAGCGGCCTCCAGCCATCGGAAGGCTTCCAGCCGGTGTGTAACGGTGTCGTAGAAGCCTTCGATCCGGCTTCTGAGTTCCTGCAGGTGGGGAAATGGAAATCCCTCCAGCAGGCGTACAATGCGCCGCAGCAGGAACAGCTCCACGGGATCCTCGACCATCAGCATGCGCGCCAGCACGAGCAGATAGCGTACGGCCTCCGGCTCTGCCGAAAGGGCGAGAAGCGCCACGCAATACCAGAACCCCACGATGTCGTAGTCCTTCGACAGACCCGTCGTGCGTTGGTATTCGCGCTCCTCTGTCGAGATCGGGAGGATGGCGTAGTTGTCGAGCGAGGCCGCAACGGCCCGCACTACCTCCGCGTCGGCGGCAAACGGTTCCATGCGCAACACCTCCTTGAGATTGAGAGGTGCGTGGATGAACGATCCGAGTTTGCGGTTGAGTGAGTCGATCTTTTCTGCCGTTCCGGGAGTACATCCGGGTAGCAGGGTGATTTTCAACGGTGCCATGGTGTCGGGTTTACATTGGTGAATGGGTATCTTTTTCCTGTGCTGCGATTGCCTCCGTCACCCGGCGGATATTCCGACAGGTATATCCGAACGAGACGATCGAACTGCGCTTGCCGAGGTCATTGATGCTGTTGATCCAAATGCCGCCACGGTCGTGTGCGACGAAGATCTGTTCACCCCACGTGGCGCTCCACCATGCGGGATGGGTGTGTG
>ERZ839947.2086-NODE-2086-length-15511-cov-3.926307_pt1 | contig 15511 bp, 10 predicted proteins | sample MGYA00519908_ERZ839947 | MGnify/ENA primary metagenome ERZ839947 (study PRJEB31850, sample SAMEA3708857) | human gut metagenome | biome: human gut; feature: human-associated habitat; material: faeces | place: China | collected 2014 ... | reverse complement strand
GCTCTAACCGACTGAGCTAAGGAAGAATGTTTTTCTCAATTGCGATGCAAAAGTAGTAGGTTTTTTTGAAATATGCAATATCTTTGCAAAAAAAATATTTGAAATGGACAAAATAATAGGATTGGGCAACGCCCTGGTAGACGTACTTGCAACCCTAGAGGATGATACGCTCCTGGAGGAAATGGGATTACCCAAAGGAAGCATGCAACTGATTGATGACGCTAAGTTACAGCAGATTAACACGAGATTTTCACAAATGAAAACCCACCAGGCAACGGGTGGATCGGCAGGAAATGCCATACTTGGGCTGGCTTGTCTCGGTGCCGGAACAGGATTTATAGGAAAAATAGGAAATGATCATTTTGGGGATTTTTTTCGTAATAATCTTCAGAAAAATGATATTGAGGATAAATTATTGATCTCGGAACAACTTCCTTCCGGTGTTGCATCTACTTTTATTTCACCGGATGGAGAACGTACTTTTGGTACTTATTTGGGAGCGGCTGCTTCTTTAAGGGCAGAAGAACTGACTCTTGATATGTTTAAAGGGTATGCTTACTTATTTATAGAAGGTTATCTGGTACAAGACCATGAAATGATTCTTCATGCCATTGAACTGGCAAAAGAAGCAGGATTGCAGATTTGTCTCGATATGGCAAGTTATAATATTGTAGCTAATGATATGGAGTTTTTCTCCTTATTAATAAATAAATACGTGGACATTGTCTTTGCGAACGAAGAAGAAGCGAAGGCTTTCACGGGTAAGGAGCCGAAAGAGGCTTTAGGAGTGATTGCCAAAAAATGCAGTATTGCTATCGTAAAAGTTGGTGCGGAAGGTTCTTATATTCGTAAAGGAACGGAAGAAATTAAGGTTTCTGCTATCCCGGTAGAGAAGGTCGTGGATACTACCGGTGCGGGGGACTATTTTGCTTCCGGTTTTCTATATGGATTGACATGTGGATATTCGTTGGAGAAGTGTGCTAAAATAGGTTCTATTCTATCGGGAAATGTTATTCAGGTAATCGGAACATCCATGCCGCAAGAACGTTGGGATGAAATTAAGTTAAATATTAACAGGATTCTGGCGGAATAACCAGGGATTGAGTTACTTTTACAACTCATTTATATTGAAAGAAGTATGAAAAAATTGCTGAGTGGGCGGATAGCTATTGTTGTAGTAGCCGTGATAGCTACGGTAGCTTTCTTTAGTTTCAAGAGTGGAGACGACCGCAATTTCCAGATTGCCAAGAATTTGGATATATTCAATGCGATTGTGAAAGAGCTGGATATGTTCTATGTAGATACAATTGACCCGAACAAGACCATTCGGGAAGGGATTGACAATATGCTTTTCACGCTGGATCCTTATACGGAGTATTTTCCGGAAGAAGACCAGAGTGAACTGGAGCAGATGATTAAAGGCTCATTCGGTGGTATCGGTTCTTACATTGCTTATAATACAAAGCTCAAACGTTCGATGATTTCCGAACCTTTCGAAGGTACACCTGCCGCGAAAGCCGGATTGAAAGCCGGAGATATTCTAATGGAAATCGATGGCAAGGATCTTGCGGGTAAGAACAATGCGGAAGTCAGCCAGATGTTGCGCGGACAGGCTGGAACCAGTTTTAAATTGAAAGTGAACCGTCCCAATGCGAAGGGAGGAAATACACCGATGGAATTTACGATTGTACGTGAATCTATTCAAAATCCGGCGATTCCTTATGCTGCTGTGCTGGATAATCAGGTAGGATATATTAATTTGAGTACTTTCTCCGGTAATCCTTCTAAGGAGTTTAAGAAGGCGTTTCTGGATTTAAAGAAACAAGGGGCTACTTCGTTGGTAATTGACCTTCGCGGGAATGGCGGCGGCTTGTTGGATGAGGCGGTGGAAATTGCTAACTATTTCTTACCACGTGGAAAAGTGATTGTAACAACAAAAGGTAAAATTAAGCAGGCGAGCAATACTTATAAGACTTTACGTGAACCGTTGGATTTGGATATTCCGATTGCTGTATTGGTAAATAGTGGCACAGCTTCTGCTTCTGAGATTCTGTCGGGTTCTTTGCAGGACCTTGACCGTGCTGTAGTTGTCGGCAGTCGTACTTTTGGCAAAGGACTGGTACAGGTGCCCCGTTCTCTGCCTTATGGAGGAACGATGAAAGTGACTACTTCCAAATATTATATTCCAAGCGGACGCTGTGTGCAAGCTATTGACTATAAACATCGGAATGAAGACGGAAGTGTAGGTACTATTCCTGATAGTTTGACGAAAGTGTTCTATACGGCTGCCGGACGTGAAGTGCGCGACGGAGGCGGGGTGATGCCGGATGTTGCTATCAAACAGGAAAAGTTGCCGAATATCCTGTTTTATTTGGTTCGGGATAATCTGATATTCGATTATGCAACTCAGTACTGCCTGAAACATCCTACTATCGTAGAGCCTGAAAAGTTCGAGGTTACGGACGCTGATTATAATGACTTTAAGACATTGGTGAAGAAGGCTGATTTCAAATATGACCAGCAAAGTGAGAAAATTCTGAAAACTTTGAAGGAGGCTGCCGAATTTGAAGGTTATATGGAGGGTGCTTCGGAAGAGTTCAAGGCACTCGAGAAGAAGTTGAACCATGACCTTGAGCGCGATTTAGACTATTTCTCCGGTGATATAAAGAAGATGATAGCTTCTGAAATTATAAAGCGCTATTATTATCAGCGTGGTAATATCATTCAGCAGTTGAAGGATGATGACGGCTTGAAGGAAGCTGTGAAGATTCTGAATGATCTAGCGAAATACAAGGAAATGCTAAGTGCACCGGTTGCCAAGAAATAGGGTATACGTGTGATAATAAATAAAGAAACGACGGGGTGTATGGTAAATGCAAATACTCGTCGTTTTTTTGTTTCTGATAATCCGGCTATTTTTATTCGGTTGTTCTTATTGACGAATCAGAGGCAGGGTGAAGTAGAATCTGCTTCCTTTTCCTTCTTGGGAACGCAGCCATATACGTCCTCCCATTTTCTCTACTAGCATTCTGCAAAGAGTTAATCCGAGTCCGGTACCTTGTACAAAGTCGTTTATTTTACCGAATCGTTGGAAGATAGTAGCTACTCTTTCTGCCGGGATACCGATACCACTATCTTTGACATAAAATTCCACGAAATCTTCCTTCTCCCGATAGCCGAAATGAATTTCTCCTTTTGGGGTGAATTTGGCAGCATTACTAAGCAAGTTACTTATAATCTGTATGATACGGTTCCAGTCTCCGGATACATAAAGCTCGGTGTCTACATCGTCCAGAATCAGTTTAGTACCGTTTTTGACTTTATAACAGAATTGCTGTTCCAGTTGCAGGCAGATATCTATTAATTTGATAGGGCGGATATTGAAACTCAATGAATCGGCTTCGAGTGATGACAAATCCAGAATATCATTGAACAGATTCAGTAATATTTCTGAATTTCTCTCGATGATTTCAGCATACTGTTCCTTCTCGTTTGTGCATTCAGCGTCGATGACTAATTTGGAAAATCCGACGATGGCGTTCAGGGGGGTACGGATCTCATGACTCATGTTGGCAAGAAAAGCTGATTTCAGGCGGTCCGATTCTTCGGCTTTGATTCTGGCGGCTTCCAGCTCTTTTTGTTGTTTCTTGTTGGTTTGTTCCGCATTCCATTGTTCGGATATATCGCGACACATACATAGCAGGTATTCCTTATCCAGAGGGAAAATACGATTTTCGTAATGGTGTAAGATACCGTCCAGCATCAGATCATGCCGGGATGTTGAGCTTTCTCCTGTAAGGATTACCCTGTCCATATTTTGGCGTACGCTTTCGTAGGCTTCCGGCGGAAGTATGTCTTTTACGTTAGAATGGGTGATATTATCGGCATTGATACCTTCCACATGATTGGTCGACGGAGAGGAGGCGAGTTCAATAATGTTTGCATCGTGGTCGAAAACTGTCAACATATCGGGCAGGGCGTCCAGAATACGGGTACTGTATTTTTCACGGAAACGTTCTTGTACGGGGTATGACTGCATAGAAGAAAGATCTTCAACTTTCTTCTCTAATTGTTCTATAATTTTAATCAGCTCTTCTTTTGTCTTGTTCTCGTTGTTTTGCATAGAAGGTTCAATAAATCTGTTATCAATGTTGTATAAAGTGCATTAATATTGCAAATATAAGACAATAATCCGACAAACGTGCCAGGCTTCCTAGTTATTATAATATAAAAAAGGAGGATAGCTTTTGCCCTACTAATCAGAATGTTCTATCTTTGCACCACTTATTTATAAATGATTTACAATATGTCTACAGAATTATTCTCTACTCTGCCCTACAAGGTGGCAGATATTACGCTTGCTGACTTCGGACGCAAGGAAATCGATTTGGCAGAAAAAGAAATGCCCGGCCTCATGGCTCTTCGCGAAAAGTATGGAGAATCCAAACCGTTGAAAGGTGCCCGTATTATGGGATCGTTACACATGACTATTCAGACAGCCGTGTTGATTGAAACATTGGTGGCTTTAGGGGCTGAAGTACGTTGGTGTTCTTGCAATATATACTCGACGCAAGACCATGCTGCTGCTGCCATTGCAGCTTCGGGGGTGCCTGTATTTGCTTGGAAAGGCGAGACTTTGGCTGATTACTGGTGGTGTACATTGCAGGCTTTGAGCTTTGCCGGTGGCAAAGGTCCGAATGTGATTGTGGATGATGGTGGTGATGCGACAATGATGATTCATGTGGGATATGATGCGGAGAACAATGCGGCTGTGTTGGAGAAAGAAGTACACGCTGAAGACGAAATAGAATTGAATGCTATTCTGAAGCGGGTTTTAGCGGAAGATAAAACGCGTTGGCATCGGGTTGCAGAGGAGGTACGTGGTGTATCGGAAGAGACGACGACCGGTGTACACCGTCTGTATCAGATGCAGGAAGAAGGCAAATTGCTGTTCCCGGCGTTTAATGTCAACGATTCGGTAACGAAATCTAAGTTTGATAATCTGTATGGTTGCCGTGAATCATTGGCTGACGGTATCAAACGTGCGACGGATGTAATGATTGCCGGGAAAGTTGTGGTAGTATGTGGCTATGGCGATGTGGGTAAAGGATGCTCTCATTCTATGCGCTCCTATGGAGCACGGGTGCTTGTGACCGAAGTAGATCCGATCTGTGCTTTACAGGCTGCCATGGAAGGTTTTGAAGTCGTAACTATGGAAGAGGCTTGTACGGAAGGTAATATTTTTGTGACTACCACAGGAAATATCGATATTATTCGTATTGACCACATGGAGAAAATGAAGGATCAGGCTATCGTTTGCAATATCGGTCACTTTGATAATGAGATCCAGGTAGATGCTTTGAAACATTATCCGGGTATTAAATGTGTGAATATCAAGCCGCAGGTGGATCGTTATTATTTCCCGGATGGGCATAGTATCATTCTGTTGGCCGATGGACGTCTTGTCAATCTGGGTTGTGCAACCGGACATCCGTCGTTTGTTATGAGCAATTCATTTACGAACCAGACTTTGGCTCAGATTGAGCTGTTTAATAATAAATATGATATCAATGTATATCGTTTGCCGAAACATCTGGATGAGGAAGTAGCCCGTCTGCATCTTGAAAAAATCGGGGTGAAACTGACTAAGCTGACTCCTGAACAGGCTGCTTATATCGGTGTATCGGTAGACGGCCCTTACAAGGCGGATCATTATAGATACTAAATTCAGTTGATAATTGATAGTTGATAAATGATAGTTGTTGGCTTGGGGGGCTGAATGCAACAAGTCAGTTATCATTCTCAACTATCAATTATCATTTATCAACTATCAATATATTATGAAGAAAATCCTTCCAGACTTAATTGCCATTCTGGCTTTTATCATTCTTTCTTTTGCTTATTTCTTTCCGGCTGATATCGAAGGTCGTATTCTGTTTCAGCACGATTCGGTGGCCGGAGTTGGTGCAGGGCAAGAATCCAAGGAATATCTCGAACGTACCGGAGAACGTACACGCTGGACAAACTCTATTTTTGGCGGTATGCCTACCTATCAGATGTCTCCGAGCTACGATTCAACAAAGACTTTGAAGTGGGTGGAAAAGGTGTATCAGTTATACCTTCCCGGCTATGTCGTACTGACTTTCATTATGATGCTGGGCTTTTATATCCTTTTGCGGGCATTCGGGTTGTCTGTCTGGTTATCTGCTTTAGGGGGGATTATCTGGGCTTTCTCCTCCTATTTCTTTATTTTGATATCGGCAGGGCATATCTGGAAATTTGTCACATTGGCTTATATTCCGCCTACGATTGCCGGTGTCGTATTGGCTTATCGGAAGAAATATTTGTTAGGAGGGGTTATTACAGCCTTGTTTATTGCTCTTCAGATTCAGTCGAATCACATTCAGATGAGTTATTACTTCATGTTTGTGATCCTGTTCTTTATAATAGCTTATTTTGTTGATGCTTATGAAAAGAAGGAATTGCCGCATTTCTTTAAGGCTAGCGCTATTCTTGCATTAGCTGCTGTGGTAGGAGTTTGCGTAAATATCTCCAACTTGTACCATACTTACGAGTATAGTAAGGAGACCATGCGCGGTAAGAGCGAACTGAAACAGGAAGGCCCTGCTGCCAACCAGACCAGTAGCGGACTGGACCGCGATTATATTACAAATTGGAGCTATGGCATAGGTGAAACACTGACTCTATTAGTGCCCAACGTTAAGGGAGGGGGCTGTTCTACTACTTTGTCACAGAATGAAACTGCTATGGCAAAAGCAAACCCGATGTACGGAAACCTTTATTCGCAGTTGACGCCCTATTTTGGCGATCAGCCGTGGACTGCCGGGCCGGTATATGTCGGAGCGTTTGTTGTGTTCCTGTTTATTTTGGGATGTTTTATAGTTAAAGGACCGCTCAAATGGGCACTGTTGGGAGCCACCATTTTCTCTATCCTTCTTTCGTGGGGAAAGAACTTCATGGGGCTGACTGATTTCTTCATCGATTATATTCCGATGTATAATAAATTCCGTGCGGTATCCTCCATTCTTGTAATAGCCGAATTTACAATTCCGTTGTTGGCGATTTTTGCTTTGAAAGAGATTCTGAGCAAACCGGATATCCTGAAGCTGAAAGAGAACCGTACAGGAGTAATTGTCACGTTGGTGCTTACAGCCGGTGTTGCGTTGATTCTGGCTGTTGCTCCGGGAGTTTTCTTCTCCAACTTCAGTTCAGGACAGGAAATGGCTGCTTTGAAGCAAGGGCTTCCGGCGGAACATCTTGTTCCTGTCATGACCAGCCTGAAAGATATGCGTGAGGCGATACTAACTTCGGATGCATGGCGTAGCTTTTTTATCATCGTTATAGGTTGCCTGCTTTTATTCTTATATCAACAGAAGAAGTTGAAAGCCTCATTCACCTTAGGAGGTATTGTACTTCTGTGTCTGATAGATATGTGGAGTGTCAACAAACGCTATTTGTATGATGATCTGTTTGTTCCGAAGTCCAAACAAGCGGAAGCATTCGTCAAGACGCAGGCGGATGAAATTATTCTTCAAGATACGACCTTATATTATCGGGTATTGAACTTTGTAGGTTTCCCCGGCAATACATTTAATGAGAATAATACAGCGTACTGGCATAAGAGTGTCGGTGGTTATCATGCCGCCAAGTTGCGTCGTTATCAGGAAATGATCGATCATCATATTACTCCGGAAATGCAGGCGACCTATCAGGAAGTAGCTGCTGCCGGTGGCAAAATGGACAGCGTGGATGCTTCTAAATTTCGTGTGCTGAATATGCTGAACACGAAATACTTTATCTTCCCTGCCGGACAACAGGGGCAGCCTGTTCCTGTGGAAAATCCGTATGCATACGGTAATGCCTGGTTTGTGGATAAGGTGCAGTATGTGAATAATGCAAATGAGGAAATTGATGCTTTGAATGATATTCTTCCTACGGAAACCGCTGTAGTAGATGCGAAGTTTAAGGAAAAACTGAAGGGTGTGACGGAAGGATATAAGGACTCTCTGTCTGCCATTCGTTTGACGAGCTATGAGCCGAATCGTTTGGTTTATAAGACTTCTTCCGCTAAAGACGGTGTAGTTGTTTTCTCTGAAATATATTATCCGGGATGGCAGGCAACGATTGACGGTCAGCCGGTGGATATTGCCCGGGCGGACTATGTGTTGCGTGTAATGAATATTCCGGCCGGTGAACATACGATTGAGATGTGGTTTGATCCGCAGAGCATACATGTGACGGAAAGTATTGCTTACGCAGCATTGGCTTTGCTGTTGATTGGAGTGATGATTCTGGTATGGATGAGTAGAAGCAGAATCTCTAAGAAATCTTGAATGAAATGATGTAATGCTTACCTTATTGCATAGAATAGATAAGGTTATTAGATAAGAACGGCTCTCTTCCTCCCGAAGAGAGCCGTTTTGCATTCACTAAAAAATTATGAAAAACAAACGCTATTTGGTTGTTTGAATATGCTGATTAATCATTCTTTATTTGTTTTAATACCTCAAAACTAAGCAGATACTGGGATAGATGAAAATAAAATCGACTAAGTACGGAGTTTTGTCTATCAAAAGTTCTGTTGAAAAAGGAAAATATGAATATAAAGAGTCGGTTTATGGGTAGCTTTCATTTGTCCTAACCCACTAAATTTGTAGCCGATTATAGAGCATATATTATGAAAAGACTACTGTTCATTTTTACCTTTTTTATTTTGCTCGTTGTAAACGGGAGAGCGCAAGGAGTAGAAACCTTGACATTGGAAGATTGCCTTCGGATAGGTATTGATAACAACTTGTCGTTGGAGAGCAAGCGTAGAGAAATACAGAAAAGCAAATATGGTGTATCTGAAAATCGGGCAAGATTGTTGCCGCAGATTAGTGCTGTCGCCGGTTATAGTAATAATTTTGATCCTCCGGTATCTGTGACGGACGGTTCATCTTACGGCGTTCCCTATAATATTACTCAAACATTGCAACATTCTGCTAATGCAGGCCTGGAAATGCAAATGCCGCTTTTCAACCAGACTCTTTATACTTCTATGTCTATTGCTAAAGTTGTGGAGGAGATCAGCCGCTTGTCTTATGGTAAGGCGAGGGAGGACATTATTCTTCAAATTAGCAAGATGTACTATCTGGGGCAAGTAACAGCCGAGCAAATAGTGTTGATAAAGGCGAATATCACCCGTCTGGAAGAGTTGCGGGATATAACCCGGGCTTTCTTTGATAATGGTATGTCTATGGAAGTCGACCTGAAAAGAGTAAATATCAATTTGGAGAACCTGAAAGTGCAATATGACAATGCACAGGCAATGATGAAGCAGCAACTTAATATGTTGAAGTACATTATGGATTATCCGGCTGAAAAAGAAATAGCCCTGACACCGGTTAATACTGATAGCATTACTACGGTCGCTTTAACCGGTTTGTCGGAGAACCTCTACGAACTGCAACTCACGCAATCGCAGTTGGAACTGGCTGAACGGCAAAAACGGATGATTACTAATGGCTATATCCCTTCTCTTAGTTTGACAGGGAACTGGAGATATGCTGCCTACACAGATAAAGGTTATCATTGGTTCCATTCCGGTCCGTCCAATCATTGGTTTCGTTCGTATGGACTGGGGCTGACTTTGCGCATTCCTATTTTTGATGGACTGGATAAAACCTATAAGATAAGGAAAGCGATGATCGACATTGAGAATCGCAAGCTGGCATGGGAGGACACCCGGAAAAATCTGCAAACCCAATATTTGAATGCGGTGAACGACCTGATGAATAACCAGCGTAATTTTAAAAAACAGAAAGATAACTATCTGTTGGCGGAAGATGTCTATGCCGTTACTTCCGACCGTTATCGCGAAGGGATCGCTTCAATGACTGAGGTGCTGCAAGACGAAATGCAGATGAGTGAAGCGCAGAACAATTATATCAATGCACATTATAATTATCGGGTCACCAACCTGATGCTCCTCAAACTGACCGGGCAGATAGAATCATTAGTCAAATAATACGCAACTAACAATCGAATCATAAAATATGGAAACAATGGAAAATAATATTCCTTCCGCTACTCATCAGGAGAAAGCAAAGAAAATGAAGAAACTTCGTCGTTGGCAGATTGCAGTCAGCCTTTTAGGAGTGGCTATTATTGTCTGGGGAGTAATTGAAGTGGTTTGTCTCTTTTTGAATTATAGCCAGACGGAAACCAGCAACGATGCCCAGATCGAGCAATATGTATCGCCTATCAACCTGCGTGCTTCGGGATATATTGATAAGATTTACTTTACCGAGCATCAGGAGGTACATAAAGGGGATACTCTGATGGTGCTCGACGATCGTGAATATAAAATCCGGGTAATGGAAGCCGAAGCCGCACTGAAGGATGCGCAAGCCGGTGCCACAATAATTAATGCCACGTTGAATACTACACAGACCACTGCATCCGTCTATGATGCCTCTATTGCTGAAATCGAAGTGCGCCTGGCTAAATTGGAGAAAGACCGGAAACGATATGAAAATCTGGTGAAACGAAATGCAGCGACTCCTATCCAGCTTGAACAGATTATTACGGATTATGAGGCTACGCGTAAGAAACTGGAAGCTGTGGAAAGACAGAAGAAAGCTGCTCTTTCCGGTGTGGATGAGGTGTCTTATCGTCGTGTGAGTACCGAAGCTGCTATTCAGCGGGCAACGGCGGCACTTGAAATGGCACGCCTGAATTTGTCTTATACGGTTGTGGTAGCTCCCTGTGATGGAAAGCTCGGCCGTCGTTCGTTGGAGGAAGGACAATTCATTTCCGCCGGACAGACGATTACTTATATTCTTCCTAATACTCAAAAATGGATTGTAGCCAATTATAAGGAAACGCAAATTGAGAATCTGCATATCGGACAGGAAGTATCTGTTACGGTAGACGCTATTAGTGATAAAGAGTTTACGGGGAAGGTGACGTCTATTTCAGGGGCCACAGGTTCTAAATACTCATTAGTCCCGACAGATAATTCGGCCGGAAACTTTGTAAAGATACAACAGCGTATCCCTGTACGTATTGATTTTACTAATTTATCCAAAGAAGATAACGAACGACTGGCAGCTGGTATGATGGTCGTGGTTAAAGCCCGGCTTTAGTTTCATTCTGCCTTGTCCGTGAAGTGTGATTAACTATTTGTAAACAGTAATTTGGATTTACACAAATGCCCTCATATCCTAAAAACTATCCTTTTTATAACTGGATGCCCAAGCCATTGGGGATTATCATCCTATTATTCTTTTTCCTGCCGATTCTTACGGTAGGCGGGGTTTATTCGGTGAATAGTACCGAGATGATGAGCGGTCTTGGCATTATTTCCGAACATATTCAGTTTGCTAACTTTGTGACTTCGATCGGTATGGCGGCTTTTGCTCCATTCTTGTACGAACTGGTGTGTGTGCGCCGGGAGAAGATGATGTGCATTGTCGGATTCGCATTGATGTATATATTCAGTTATATTTGTGCCAAGACCGATAGCGTATTCCTGTTAGCACTTTGTAGTCTGTTGACAGGCTTTCTGCGTATGGTGTTGATGATGGTCAATCTGTTTACCCTTATTTGGTATGCCGGAGGCATGGAAGCTACCCGTAATATCACTCCGGGGCTGGAACCGAAAGACGCAGCCGGTTGGAACAAACTGGATATTGAAAGATGTGTGAGCCAGCCGGCGGTTTATCTGTTTTTTATGATTCTGGGACAGTCAGGTACGGCGCTGACGGCCTGGCTGTCCTTTGAATATGAGTGGAAATATGTATACTATTTTATGATGGGGATTCTGCTGGTATCTATTTTACTTCTTTTTATAACTATGCCGAATTATAAGTTTCCGGGACGGTTTCCTATTAATTTTCGTAAATTTGGCAATGTTACAGCGTTTTGCGTCTCTTTGACGTGCCTCACTTATGTGTTGGTCTATGGGAAAGTACTCGATTGGTATGATGATGAGTCCATCCGGTGGGCGACGGCTGTCAGTATTCTTTTTGCGGGAATATTTCTTTATATGGATGCGAGGCGCCGCTCTCCTTATGTATTGTTGGATGCGTTTAAACTGCGTACCATACGTATGGGAGCATTACTTTATTTGTTGTTGATGGTGATAAACTCCAGTGCAATGTTTGTCAATGTGTTTGCGGGGGTCGGTATGCATATTGATAATTTACAGAATGCGGCGTTGGGTAACTGGTGCATGGTAGGGTATGCTATTGGTGCTGTACTTGCTATGGCGTTGGGAAGTAAAGGATTGCATTTTAAGTATCTATTTGCTATGGGATTCTTTTTTCTGTCTTTGTCTGCCGTATTCATGTATTTTGAAGTGCAGACCGCAGGAGTTTATGAGCGTTTGAAATATGCGGTTATTATCCGTGCCACGGGTATGATGATTTTGTATGCGCTGACAGCTGCCTATGCTAACCAACGTATGCCCTTTAAATATCTTTCCACATGGATCTGCATTATGCTTACCGTGCGTATGGTTGTGGGGCCGAGCATTGGAGGAGCACTCTATACAAATGTATTGCAAGAACGGCAACAACATTATGTAACCCGTTATGCACAGAATGTGGACCTGCTTAATCCGGATGCTTCCGCTTCTTTTCTCGGTACGGTGCAAGGAATGAAATATCAGGGGAAGAGTGAGACGGAAGCCCGTAATATGGCCGCCATATCTACCAAAGGCCGTATTCAGGTGCAGGCTACACTTTCCGCTCTTAAAGAAATGGCGGGATGGACGATCTATGGTGGATTAATTTGTATGATATTTGTGCTTGTTATTCCTTATCCTAAACGAAAATTGTTAACTTAGTGCCGTTTTTAGTAGTACTCTGTTAATATGTTGTTATAATGGGAATTGGACGAGATCGTTTGCTGCAGTTTGAACGCGATTTGCTAAACGGAAAAAATATATGTAGTTCAAGAGGAATATTTGTGACTTTTCCCTCCCCGCTGCAAGCACCTTTTCGTATGAAGGGGTTGGGGGTGATTGTTTGTGGACAAGGAGAGTTTTTGTTTTTACTCAATCAGAAGAAACATTTGGCTAAGGCGGGTGAAAGTTTGTTTATTCCTGAAGATGGTGAATTTCAGATCCTCGAAGAATCTAGGGATTTGGAAATACAGATGTTGTTTTATCAGATAGATCCTATTCGGGATATTATGGGTAATCTGGTTGTTTCCATGTATATGTATTCTCGGTTGACATCTGAAGCCCCTTCTTGCGTGTGGAATACCGGTGAGGAGGAAGATATTCTGAAATATATGTCTTTGTTGGATAGTGCTTTGCAGCCTGAAGAGAATTCATTTAAGTTCTATGAACAGAAGCTGCTTCTGCTTGCACTGACATACCGGATTTGCTCTATTTATAATCGTAAACTTGTTGGTGAAAGACGAGATGCGGGAGGGCGTAAGCGTGAAACCTTTATCCGCTTGATTCAACTGATCGAGCAGCATTATATGCAGGAGCGGGGAGTCGAATTTTATGCAGATAAATTATGTCTGTCACCCAAATACTTGTCTGCTATATCTAAAAGTATCTGTGGATATACGGTACAGGAACTCGTTTTTAAGGCGATTATACGTAAATGTATCTCCTTGCTTAAAAATACTCAAAAAAATATTCAGGAAATATCCAATGACTTTGGCTTCCCAAATGCCTCCTATTTTGGTACTTTCTTTAAGAAGCAAATGGGGATGTCGCCACAACAGTATCGGAAAAGTCTCTAAAGGATTATTCCTTTTCTCCGTAAGCAAGGTCGCCTGCGTCACCCAATCCGGGAACGATATAAGAATGTTCGTTGATTTCAGGATCAATAGCGGCACACCAGATAATAGTCTTGTCTTCGGGGAATATATTTTTGATATGTTCGATGGCTTGTTGGCTGGCGATAATGGAAGCTACATGAATCTCGGCTGGGTGACCTTTGGTCAGCATTGCCTGATAACTGAGTTCCATGCTACTACCCGTTGCCAACATGGGATCTGTGATGATTAGTGTTTTGTCATCAATGCGTGGTGAAGCAATATATTCTATGTGTATATCAAATTTCAGTGTATCCTTATATTTACGGTAAGCAGAAACAAATGCGTTCTCCGCTCCGTCAAAATAGCTTAGGAAGCCTTGATGAAAAGGTAGACCGGCACGTAGAATAGTACTGATAACCAATTGGTTGTCCGGAGTGCTGACTGGGGCGATTCCGAGAGGTGTCCGAATGTTCTTTACCGAGTAGGTAAACTCCTTACTCATTTCATAAGCCATGATTTCTCCGATACGCTCAATGTTACGGCGGAAACGCAGGCGGTCGTTCTGAACTTCTACATTTCTAATTTCGGATATGTACTGGTTTAGAATCGAATTAGTTTGGCCAAAATCAATTACTTTCATATTATATTTTAATCAAATTTTAATCTCATTTTCATAGTATTGATAACATACTGGCTTGCAAAGTAAACGATAATCTTTCAAATTGCAATATTCAGTTTGCAGATATTGTTAGGAATTTATAAAAGAGTTTCAATTAGGGAAAAATTTCTCTAATACCTTCTTCCTTTCCAAAGAAAGTATTACTTTTGTAGCCGGATTTACAAGGGGGTATCCAAAGCTCCCCATGTTAAGGTGAAAAGAGATAGAAAACAAAATACCAATTTTAATTAATTCAAAAGAAAATGGCAAATTTAGATTTAAGCAAGTACGGTATCACAGGTGTGACCGAGATTGTGCACAATCCGTCTTATGACGTTTTGTTCGCTGAAGAAACAAAACCAAGTTTGGAAGGTTTCGAAAAAGGCCAGGTAACTAACATGGGCGCTGTAAACGTAATGACCGGCGTTTATACAGGACGTTCTCCTAAAGATAAATTCTTCGTAAAAGACGAAACCAGCGAAAATACAGTATGGTGGACTTCTGAAGAATACAAAAACGACAACAAACCAGTTGACGCAAAATGTTGGAAAGCAGTTAAAGAATTGGCAACTAAAGAATTGTCTAACAAGAGACTGTTCGTTGTTGATGCTTTCTGTGGTGCTAACGAAAACTCTCGCTTGAAATTGCGCTTCATCATGGAAGTTGCATGGCAAGCTCACTTCGTAACAAACATGTTCATCCGTCCGACAGCTGAAGAATTGGCTAACTTCGGTGAACCTGATTTCGTTATCATGAACGCTTCTAAAGCTAAGGTTGAAAACTACAAAGAACTGGGCTTGAACTCAGAAACTGCAGTTGTATTCAACTTGACTGAAAAGATCCAGGTTATCCTGAATACTTGGTACGGTGGTGAAATGAAGAAAGGTATGTTCTCTTACATGAACTACTTGTTGCCTTTGAACGGTATGGCTTCTATGCACTGCTCTGCTAACACTGACAAAGCAGGTGAAAGCTCTGCTATCTTCTTCGGTCTGTCTGGTACAGGTAAGACTACTTTGTCTACTGACCCGAAACGTCTGTTGATCGGTGATGACGAACACGGATGGG
>ERZ839947.2075-NODE-2075-length-15598-cov-3.206459_pt1 | contig 15598 bp, 10 predicted proteins | sample MGYA00519908_ERZ839947 | MGnify/ENA primary metagenome ERZ839947 (study PRJEB31850, sample SAMEA3708857) | human gut metagenome | biome: human gut; feature: human-associated habitat; material: faeces | place: China | collected 2014 ... | reverse complement strand
GAATCGGCCTGCGCGGCCGTCTGTCCCAGCGTCATGTCGTTATCCGGGATCGGTGCGGGCGCCGGCGCGGCAGGTGTCCTGCTGTACAGCATCCTGTAAATGTACAAGGCTGAAAAAGGCCAGGCCCACGGTTCCGCCGTGGGCCTGGTCCTCTTGATATTTTTTGGGGTAGTCGGGAGGTAGGGCTTACTGTTCCGCCCCAGCGGAGTCCGGTTTGGAGAGCAGCCAGCCCAGCACGCCGCCAACGATCGCGGGGATAAGCCAGCCGAAGCCATAGTCATAAAAGGGGAGGCATGACACCAGGGGGAACAGCTTGAAGTAGGAGTGGAGGGCCAGTAGCAGGCTGGCGGCGGTAGCGCCCAGAGCCGCCCCCTTGTAAAGTCCTGGGCGGCGGATATGGTCCTGAAAGAACAGGAGGACCACCGTAGTCATAAAGGGGGGACAGATGACCGACAGGATGGGGGAGGCTGCCTCGATGATGGTGGACAGTCCCAGGTTGCAGATGGCACAGCCAATCACGCTGAGAATCATGATACCGGCGCGGTAGGAGAGACGGCCGTGGGTGATCCGCTGGAAATAAGAGGCAGTGGCTCCGAACAGGCCAATGGAGGTGGTCAGGCAGGCGAAACCCACCACGATGGCCAGGACGATCACGCCGAAGCGGCCCAGAAGCTGATGGGTGATGGCGACGATCAGACCGGCCTGGTCCAGTCCCTGGTCCAGAAACACACCAGCAGTGGCGCCCAGATAGGTCAGACCGCTGTATACCAGCGCCAGCAGGAGCCCGGCCACACAGGCAGTCCCGGCTACATGGCGGCGCTGCTGGGGCCAAGTCCTCAGGCCGGACTGGGACAGGGTATCTTGGATGATGACGGCAAAGCCGGCCACCGAGATGATGTCCATGGCCTGATACCCAGCCAGAAGGCCGTCTTGGACGATGTTGGGAGAGACGGGGGGCTCAATGGGCCCGATGGGGTGCAGGATGCCCGCCAGAATCAGCACCAGAATACCCAGGATCAGCACCGGCGTCAGGCACCGGCCCACAATGTCCACCACACGGGTGGGGCGGATGGTCAGCAGAAAGACCACAGCAAAAAACAGAATGGAGAAGGGGAGCAGGTCCAGCTTGTCCGTCAGCGGCTGGATGGCCATTTCATAGGTGGTGGCGGCGGTACGGGGGGGCGCGATGAATACGCCGGTGCACAGAATGGCCGCCGTGTTCAGCACCGCGCCGGGAGCGGCGCCCACCGATTTCTGCATGGCCCGGATGCTGCCGCCGCCGTGGAGCATGGCGTGAATCCCCACACAGGAGAGGATCTCCACGAGAAAAAAGCTGAGGAAACCGGCGATCCACTGGCTTCCGCCGGTCATGCCCAGATAGGGAGGAAAGATCAGGTTTCCAGCCCCAAAGAACATAGCGAACAGCGCAAAGCCGGAGACAAGAATGCTGCCTGTACCCATGAATGATACCTCCAAAAAAGAAAATCCGCCGGATGACGGATGAATATTTTACTTTATCATACCGAATCTTGCACTGATATGCAAGAGAAACTTCAAACAATATTTTTAGAGGGGTAAAAAATGCATCTTGTTTTATAACTTGATTGAAAACAGCGAAAATTCTGATTTGTGGTTATATTTGATGAGATCAACAATCGTGCAAGCTGGAAGACGGTCATTTACCATCAAAAAACACGCCAGCCGCTCGGTGATCCAGGCGGCTGGCGTGGAGAAGATACAATGCATTACTTGGTATAGTCTACATGAAGTAGGTCGTGGCGCTGATCCGGGGTATAGGCGTCCATCATGGAGGTGACCACCGGGTTGTACTCCGCCCGCTTGAAGGGAGCGGAGCGGTCGGCGGCATACAGGCCGGCAGTGCGCTCCTGCTTCTTCTGCTTCAGGCCATAGGGCTGGCCCGCGCCGCCCACGCAGCCGCCGGGGCAGGTCATGACCTCGATCAGGTCGTAGTAAGCGTTGCCCGCATCGATCTCCTTTAACAGCTCCTGGGCATGGATCAGGCCGTGGACCACAGCCAGATGGATCTCCCGGTCGCCCACCTGAACGGTGGCCTCCCGGATGGAGTCGTTTCCGCGGAGGGGGGAGTATTCCAGGGCGCGCAGGGTATTCCGGGATTTGTCCGGCATACAGTGGCGCACCACGGCCTCGGCCACACCGCCCGTGGTGCCGTAGATGGTGGCGGAGCCGGAGCCCAGTCCGAAGGGGAGGTCGGGGGCCTCCAGCTCCATCTGGGGCAGCTGAATGCCGGACTCCTTGATCATATTGATGATTTCCTGGGTGGTGAGCACCAGATCCACGTCGGGCTTTCCGTTGTGGCGGAACTGGGGGCGCGCGGCCTCCATTTTCTTGGCGGTGCAGGGCATGATGGCGATGTGGAAGGTGGTCCGCCCGTCCTGGGCGTCCTTCTCCTGATAGTGCTCCCGGACGATGGAGGCGAACATCTCCATGGGGGATTTGCAGGTGGAGATATGCTTGAGGTATTTGGGGTTCTCCAGCTCCAGATACTTCACCCAGGCGGGGCAGCAGGAGGTGAACATGGGGAAGGGGCCGCCGTTTTCCAGCCGGGCCAGGAACTCCCGGGACTCCTCAATGGTGGTGAAATCGGCGGCAAAGGTGGTGTCATAGATCTCGTCCACCCCCATGTACTTCAGGGCGGTGACCAGTTGGTCCAGGGCATTGGAGCCGGCGGGCAGGCCGAAGGCCTCGCCCACGGCCACCCGGACCGCGGGAGCGATCTGGACCACGGTGCGGACCTTGGGGTCGTGGATGGCCCGCCAGGCCTTGCCGATCTGGTTATAGACCGTGATGGCGCCGGTGGGGCAGACGGCGGAGCACTGTCCGCAGCTGATGCAGTGGGTCTCGGACAGGGTGCGGTTGAAGGCGGGGGAGACGCGCATATTATAGCCCCGCTGGGCAAAGTCGATGATGCCCATGCCGATGGTCTCGCCGCACACCCGGACGCAGTCGCCGCACAGGATGCACTTGCTGGGGTCCCGGACCACGGCAGGGCTGCTGTCGTCCAGCTGGGACTCCTCCCGGCTGTCCCCAAAACGCACCCGGCGCACGCCGAAGCGCATGGCCAGCTCCTGAAGGCGGCAGTCGCCGCTCTTCTCGCAGGTGGTGCAGGAGCAGTTGTGAGAGGCCAGCAGCAGTTCCAGGATCATCCGGCGGTGCTTCAGCAGCCGGGCGGTGTTGGTGCGGATGGACAGCCCATCCCGGGGCTTCATAGAGCAGGAGGTCTCGATCTTGCCCCGCTCGTCCTCCACCACGCACATCCGGCAGGCCCCGTAGACGGACAGGTCGGAGTAATAGCAGAAGGTGGGCATCTCGATGCCGGCCTTGCGGATGACAGACAGCACGTTGGTCTCCCCGTCGAAGGGGACCCGCTGGCCGTCGATGTACATGATTCCCTTTGCCATAGTGCTCACTCCTCCCGAATGGCGCCGAAGGGACAGCAGCCCCAGCACGCGCCGCACTTGATGCATTTTTCCGTATCGATGACGTGGGGCATCCGGATCTGGCCGGAGATGGCCTCCATAGGGCACTGCCGCATACACTTGCCGCAGCCCTTGCACAACTCAGGATCGATGTGGAGCTCCTTCTTCCGGCCGTTGCAGTGAGGGCAGTGCTTCTCCACCACATGGGCCAGATATTCGTCCCGAAAATATTTCAGGGTGCTCTGCACCGGCTTGCAGGCGGACTGGCCCAGGCCGCACAGGGCGGTCTCTGTGATGGTGCTGGACAGGTCCTCCAGCAGGTCCAGGTCCTCCAGGCTGCCCTCGTTGTTCACGATGCGGGTGAGGATCTCCAGCATCCGGCGGGTGCCCTCCCGGCAGGGGACGCACTTGCCGCAGGACTCGTTCTGGGTGAAGTTCATAAAGAAACGGGCCACTTCCACCATGCAGGTGTCCTCATCCATGACCACCAGGCCGCCGGAGCCGATCATGGCCCCCACTTTTTTTAGAGAGTCGAAGTCCAGGGGCATATCCAGATGCTCCTCGGTGAGACAGCCGCCGGAGGGGCCGCCGATCTGCACCGCCTTGAACTTCTTGCCGTCCTTGATGCCGCCGCCGATCTCGAAGATGATCTGGCGCAGGGTGGTGCCCATGGGGACCTCGATCAGGCCGGTGTTGACCACGTTGCCCGTGAGGGCGAAGGCCTTCGTCCCGTGGCTGCGCTCGGTGCCGATGGAGCGGTACCAGGCGGAGCCACGGCGGATGATGAGGGGGACGTTGGAGAAGGTCTCAACATTGTTGAGCACGGTGGGCCGGGCCCACAGGCCCTGCTCCACGGTGCGGGGAGGCTTGACCCGCGGCATGCCCCGGTTGCCCTCGATGGAGGCGGTGAGGGCGGAGCCCTCGCCGCAGACAAAGGCGCCGGCCCCCCGGTTCACATGGAGGTGGAAGCAGAAGTCGGTGCCCAGGATGTTGTCGCCCAGCAGGCCCATCTCCTCCGCCTTGGCGATGGCCGTTTTCAGGCGGGAGACCGCCAGCGGGTACTCTGCGCGGACATAGATATAGCCCTCGTCGCTGCCGGCAGCCACGGCGGCGATGAGCATTCCCTCGATGATGGAGTGGGGGTTGCCCTCCATGATGGAGCGGTCCATAAAGGCGCCTGGGTCGCCTTCGTCGCCGTTGCACACCACATACTTCTTCCCGGTGGGCTGGAGACGGACGCTCTCCCACTTGCGGCCGGCGGGGAAGCCGCCGCCGCCCCGGCCCCGGAGGCCGGAGTCGGAGATCTCCTTGCAGATGGCCTCATCGGTCATTTCAAACAGCGCCTGCTCGAAGGCGGAGTAGCCGTCCCGGGCGATGTACTCGTCGATGTCCTCCGCATCGGTGGTGCCGCAGTTCTCCAGCACCACCCGCTGCTGCTTGTGATAGAAGGGGATCTCCTCGTGCTTGGCGTAGGTGACCCCGTCCAGCTGGTAGAGCAGGCGGGGGATCAGCTCGCCCTGAAGGAGCGTCTTTTCGATGATCTCGTCACAGTCCTCCAGGTGGACATGGGTATAAAGGATGCCATCCGGCTCGATCTGGAGCAGGGGGCCCATCTCACAGAAGCCGTGGCAGCCGCTTTTTTTCAGATGGAGGTCATGGGCCTCATCGGGGGCCTCGGGCTCACCCTCATGGATCAGGCTGATGTGGACCTCCATCCCACGGCGCTGGCACTCCGCCTGGATATAGTCATAGATCTCCAGGGAGCCGCCGGCAATGCAGCCGGTTCCGGCACAGATCAGCACCTGCTTCTTCTGGGCCTCCAGGGCCCGCTTGTCCCGCAGCTGACGGACCTTGAACTGCTCGCGGGTCAGCTTTCCAGCGGTCATCATAGGGCGGCTTCCTCCTTTTTCAACTCCTCCAGCAGCTCGATGGCCAGCTCGGGGGTCATTTTGGAATGGACTTTGTCGTTGACGGTGACCACTGGGGCCAGCCCGCAGGCGCCCAGGCAGGCCACGGTCTCCAGGGTGAACAGCCCGTCGGCGGAGGTCTTTTGCTTGCCCTCCAGCTCCAGGTACTCCCGGATGGCGGTATAGATGGGCTGGGACTTCCGCACGTGGCAGGCGGTGCCGTCACACACCTTGATGATGTATTTGCCCTTGGCCTCCAGAGAAAAGTTCTCATAGAAGGTGGCGACGCTGTATACCTTGGCCACGCCGACATCCAGCTTTTCGGCGATCCGCTCCAGAACCTCCGGGCTGAGATATTTGTACTCCGCCTGGATGTCCTGCATGATGGCGATCAGGTGGTGGCGCTGGCAGCCGTAGGAGTCAATGATCTGATCCACACGGTCCATAGAAATGCCAGTGGACATGGGAAAACACCTCCGCGTTCTGAAATTCCGGATGAGATCCGGGCACACTTCTCCACATAATATACATCATAAGGGATGAAGAAACGGAAATCTATTGGGCATTATACTGAAAAATTAGAATCATTCCGGGACTGAAAAAATAGAAAAATGAAGGAAAAATTGCAAAATTTGCGTGGAAGCCGGGGCGGGAATGGGGTTCCGCATGCCGGAGAATGTGCAAAATCGATTTGTCGCATTTGCCTTGTTCCTGTTATGAGATTTTAGAAGGTTTGACCAAAGAGAGTGGTTTGTGGTAGGATAAAAAGGAACAGTTTGACAAGGGGGAGAGGTCCCCTGGAAAGGAACCAGCTATGGATTGGAAACACATTTTGCCGGACCTGTGCCGCGGCCGCATTGAGAGCCGCTTTGTGCCCGCTGAAAGCGGACTTCCCGTGGGAGCCAGCCGCTTCGGCGGACAGCCGGACGTGCCCGCCGGCTTTACCTGGCCTGTCTTTGAGACTGCGGTCCCGGAGGACGAGACTGTCAAGCCCCGCCCCCTGGCGTTCCTGGCCCAGTTTGACTGCGCCAGCCTGGCTCCGCTGGACCGGGAGGGCTTACTGCCCAAAACGGGGCTGCTGTCCTTCTTCTATGAGCTGGGCTCCCAGCGGTGGGGCTATGACCCCAAAGACGCGGGCTGCGCCAGGGTCTACTGGTTCGACGGAGCGCCCCTGGCCCCGGCGGGTTTCCCGGTAGATCTGCCGGAGGACTTCCGGCTGCCGGAGCTGGCGGCGGAGCTGTCCGCCGGCGTGGACGCCCCGGATTTTCAGGACGCCTGTCCCGCCCTGGGGTACGACTGGACGGCCAACGACTACCGCTATTTTGACGCGGCCCGGCGGGAGCTGGGACTGGACTATCCGGCGAATCTGAGCAAGCTGCTGGGCTGGCCGGACATTATCCAGAACAACATGACCCTGGAGTGTGAACTGGTCTCCCGGGGGCACTACCTGGGAGGCAAGTGGGAGAGTGTCCCGTTGGAGGAGCGGGACCAGCTCCGGAAGCCCAGCGTGGAGGGGTGGCAGCTGCTGTTCCAGCTGGACACTGTGGAGAGCGGCGGCTTCGAGCTGATGTTCGGTGACTGCGGGCGCATCTATTTTTACATTCGGAACGAGGATCTGGCGGCCCGGCGGTTTGACCGGGTGTGGCTGATCCAGCAGTGCTGCTGACAGGGAGGGACGGAGCATGAAGCTTGGGATCGTCTTTCAGGGGGAGTGCCGCAACAAGGACAACGTGGTCCGGGCGGTGCAGCGGATGGCAAAGGAGAAGGGCTACCGTGTGGGCGCCTGGAAGGAGGGGATGCGGGTGGTGCTGTGTCCCACCGGATACGTGGATCTGGGCTGGGTCCCGGTGCGGAGCTTTTTTGGCCGGTGGAAGATCACCGGCAGCTGTGTCAGCGTGCCCGCGGGCCCCGGCTTTCACCGGGCGGCGGCGGAGCTGATCCAGGCGCTGGGCGAGAAAGAAATCAAGGATATGGAGTGGAAGGACAGCACCAACTATCTGGAGGATCCGGATTTTGAGGCCCTCCGCCGGGAGACCTTCGAGCCCTGGCTGGCGGAGCAGCTGAAGCAGGCCCTGGAGGAACTGGACCGGGATCCGGAGGGGGAGGTCCGCCTGTTCTGGGACGAGGACCAGTACTGGCCGGAGAAGGTCCCGGGGACGGTGGTGACGCCGGTGGGCCGCTTCTCCCGGCAATGGCTGGGGCAGCGGCTGGAGCGGGGGGCGCTCCGGGAGCTGAGCGAGCGGCTGTTCCTCTGGAACGAGCCGGGGCACGACGCCCGCTTCCACCGCAACTGCGCCCTGAAGCGGCTGTGGGAGGACTGCTATTTCGCGCCCTCCGACCGCAGCGGAGAGGACGCCCAGATCAACGGCCTGATTCTGGATGAGCTGGAAAAGTCGGCTCAAATGGATCCAGAGCTCCCTCTGCCGGTGGAGAGCTATCGGGAACTGTGCATCCTGGACGACCGGGGCTTCGGCCTGCCGGAGGACATCCCGGAACTGGAGGAGGAGTTTGCCCCCGGCTACCACAAGGGGGAGGTGACCCAGTCCTTTGACACCCTGCGCTTCCCGCTGCCCGGCGTGTACCGCTATGAGTGGAACGAGGACGGCCGGGGGGGCGGCGGCTGCATCTGGTGGGACGAGGAGAGCGACAGCCCCCTCTGGCGCGTCAGCGGCTACCGCAGCAAGAACGTGAAGGCGGCGTGGAACGCCGACCTGGCCGGCTTTTCTGATGTAGAGACCAGGGAGGAGCCTGGGTTCAGTGCCCACTGGGGCTGGAAGGAGCTGGAGCAGAGAACAGACCCGGAGAAACCTGTGTACCAGGTGCTGGGCGAGGTAGTGGCGGGCCCCACCCTGTTTGTATTTACCGTGACCTTCTCCCTGCCGGAGGAGCGAGAGGACATCTATGCCCGGATCCGCCGGATCGAGGCGGTGGAGAGAGAGGAGGGGTGACGGTGGAAAAGCGATGGATCCGCGCGGCGGTGTGCCAGCTGGGGGCGGAGTCACCCGACCCCGGGGAGAATCTGGACCGGGCGGAGGCGCTGGTGCGGGAGGCGGCCCGGGGGATGCCGGACCTGGACCTCATCCTGCTGCCAGAGTGCGTGGACTTTCTGGCCCGTTCCCCGGAGGAGGCGCTGGCGCAGGCCCAGCCCATCCCAGGCCCCTATACCATGCGGATGTCCCGCCTGGCCCGGGAGCTCCGCGTCAACCTGGTGCCCGGAAGCATCACGGAGCGGACGGAGTCGGGCAAGGTGCGCAATACCACGGTTTGGATCGACCGGGAGGGGGAGATCCTGGGGCGGTACTCCAAGATGCACCTGTTTGACGCCCTGAACTACCGGGAATCCGACCACGTCCAGGCGGGGGATGAGATCTGCCTGCTGGACACGGACATCGGCCGGGTGGGCATCCAGATCTGCTACGACTGCCGCTTTCCGGAGCTGGCCCGCACCCAGGTGCTGAAGGGGGCGGATCTGCTGTGCGTCATGGCCTGCTTCCCCCTGGGCGCTCCTCTGCCTGTCCGGACGGAGCACTGGGACCTGCTGATCGATTCCATGGCCCTGCTGAACCAGACCTGGGTATGCGCGGCCAACCAGTTTGGAACCGTAGCCGGCCAGCATCCCTTCGGACGCAGCCGGATCACCGATCCCTGGGGCACCGCGGTGGCGGTGGCCGGCGGGCGGCCCGGCGTCATCTACGGCGTGCTGGATCTGAAGTATCAGCGGGAGTGCCGGGAGCAGGTGGGCGGTCTGCACAACCGCCGCCCGGAGTTATACTTCCAGTAACAGGAAACGAACACGAGAAGATCCCCCGCGCCGGTTCACACGCCGGTGCGGGGGATCTGCATTTGTCTGCAGTTTAAAGAAAAAGGAAGGGGGCCGAATGTTACCCCGGATAGCAGCCTCCTCCGATGAACTCCCGCAGCAGGGAGGTGCGGGGTACGTCATCGGCAGGGACGGGCAGGAAATAGCTGAGGAATTTCAGCAGCCGCTTGGCTTCGATGTACTCCTCACAGTCCTTGGGCACGGCAAAGAGCAGCGGCTCCACATAGGGCTTCAGCAGGGCGGTCTCATAGAGCAGGGCGGAGTTGAAGATCACATCCGCACTGTCCTGGTGGGGGAAGATGTTCCGCTCCTCCCCACGGCGGACGGAGGGCCACAGCTGGATGGTGGCCCGGGCGTTATAGCCCCGGGTGCGGGCGTCCCGCTCGATCCGGCGGAGCAGGCGGGCATCTGTGGTGGGGATGCGGTTGTGGTCGTCCACATTCAGCGTGGTCAGACAGCTGATGTAGATGCGGTATTTGCTCTCCTTGGGCAGAGCGTGGGAGAACTGGTCGTTCAGACAGTGGATGCCCTCGATGACCAGGATGTCCTGGGGGCCCAGGATGAGCAGATCGCCGTTGTACTCCCGGGCGCCCTTTTTGAAGTTGAAGTGGGGGAGCTCCACCGTCTCGCCGTTCAGGAGCCGCACCATGTCCCGGTTGAACTGCTCCACATCCATGGCCCCCAGCCCCTCGAAGTCGTACTGGCCGTTTTCGTCCCGGGGGGTGTCCTCCCGGTTTTTGAAGTAGTTGTCGGTGGCGATGGCGTGGGGGCGCATCCCCCGGGCCAGCAGCTGGGTAGACAGGCGGTGGGAGAAGGTGGTCTTTCCCGAGGAGGAGGGACCGGCGATCATCACAAAGCGCACATCCCGCCGTTTGGCGATCTCCTCGGCGATGTCTCCGATCTGCTTCTCCATCAGGGCCTCCTGGGACAGGATCATTTGGGTGGCGCCCCCCTGGGAGATCCGCTGATTCATCTCCGCCACATTGGAGATGTGGAGTGCCTCCGAACGGAGGGCGGCGTCGTGGAGGGCCTGGAAGACCTTGATGGGGGGCGTGAACGCCCCGAGGCGGCAGGGGTCCCGCAGGTCGGGCAGCCGCAGGACGAAGCCGTCCTCGAAGATCTGGAGGGCGAACCACTTCAGATAGCTGGTGTCCGGGACCATGTACCCGTAAAAATAGTCGGAAAAATCCTCCAAGGAGTAGACGTTGACCCGGGAACTGATCCGAAAGCGGAGCAGCTGCGCCTTGTCCAGCATCCCGCGGCTGCGGAAGAGCTGCACCGCGTCCTCGGTGCAGAGGGAGCTTTTCCGAATGGGGACCGCCTGGCGGACCAGCTGGCGCATCCGCTCCTCCACCCGGTCCAGCAGGGCCTGATCCAGAATGAAATCTCCCTTGGCTCGGATGAACAGGGCGCGGCTGATGGAATACTCCACCGAGATGCGCTGGACGCGCTCCGTCCCCACCGTGTCATAAAAAGCGGCGAGCATCAGAAAGACTACGCTGCGCTCATAGGTCTGGCGTCCCGGCCGGTCCACCGCGGTGATCATGCGCAGGGTGCAGTCCCGGTCCAGGGGCTTGTTCAGCTCACACAGCTTTCCATCCCGGTCCACCAGGAGGATGTCGCTGGGATAGCGGTCCTGCGCATCAGCGGCGATGGCCTGATAGGGGGTGCCCAGGGGGTAGTCCCGGGCCTTCCCGTCTACGATCACAGTCCTTGTGCTTGTCATTTCCATGAAATAACCTCCTCTGCTCTGCGGAGCGTTCCCGTTCCGGCGGTGGTCCTGCCGTTCGGACGGGACTGCGGCAGGCTGAAGCGGGAGAAAAAACGCCGTGCAGCCTTGGCTGCACGGCGAACTTCCGTTCCGGTGGACAAGGCCCGGGGCCCGCCGTCCTCCTATTATACCAGACCGGGCGGGATCCTTCAAGACCGCCCCGGTCAGTGGAGAAGGATGTAATCAGCGGAGGCCCAGCCGGTGACCGCCTGCCCGGCGGCATCGGAAAAGAGGACCTGATACCAGCCTGGGGTATCGGTGTCCAGAAGGACCACCCGGCTTCCGTTGTTCAGACGGGAGATGACCGGGTCCTCCTGGCTGGGGCCGGAGCGCACCCGGAGGGTGGGCTCCGCGGTGACAAGGCCGATCTGCCCGGCGGGACCACACTGGAGGACTGCCTCCGCGGTGAGGGGGCCGCAGGAGGCTGTGATGGTGACGGAGGCATTCCCGCTGCCGGCGTAGACATTGGTGACGACGCCCTCCGGCGAGACCGCGGCCACGGAGGGATCGCTGGAGCGCCAGGTGACAGGCCCCTCGCCAATGGACAGCTGGGCGGTGAGCTGGAGGGACTCCGCCGAAGCCAGGGTCCCCTCCGTCTGGCTGAGGATCAGCTGGGCGTCCGGGTCCACCTGGGGGACGTCGGGGGTATCCGGGGACTCAGGGGTCTCGGGAGTCTCAGGCTGGCTGGCGGGGTCATAGGTGAGCAGCTGGTAGAGCAGGGCGGCCATCTCCGCCCGGGTCAGCTGCCCCTTGGGGTTGAGCACGCCGCCCGCGCCGCTGGCCAGGCCCTGGGACACCAGGGCGGCCGCGTGGGGCCGGGCGTACTCCGCGATCTGGTCCCGGTCAGCGAACCGGTCCAGCACAGTGAGGTCGGGCTCCGGGCTGCTCAGGCCCAGCAGGGGCATGGCCTGGTGCAGGATGGTGAAGGCCTGCTCCCGGGTGACCAGGTCGGTAGGGCCGAACAGGCCCTCCGCCACGCCGGAGACCAGGTGGTTGGCACTGGCCCAGGTGATGGCCTGGGCGTAGTAGTCGGAGGGGGAAACGTCAGAGAAGCCGGACGAGCCGGTGACCGCGGGCTTGCCCAGGGCGTTATACAGCATCAGCACAAAGTCGCCACGGCGGATGGAGTGGTCCCGGCCGAACTCCGTGCTGGAGACGCCGCTGACGATGCCGTGCTCATAGCAGTATTCCACCGCCGGATAGGACCAGTGCTCCGGGGTCACATCGTTGTGGACGTTCTCAAGCCCCACAGTCACCTTGCTGGTGAGCCCGCCGGCAGTGGCGGTGATGGTCCCGCTGCTGCCCGTTCCGCCGGAGGTAAACACGCCGTCCTGGGTGATGCTGCCCACATTGCCCTCCACGCTCCAGGTCACTCCTCCGGAGCCGGGACGCAGGGCCTCACGGGACCAGTAGGAGCCGGAGGCGGCCAGCTGGACGCTCTCCCCGGCCTCCAGCGTGAGGGCGGTGAGGGGGGAGGTGCTGCTCGCCCTGGAGACGGTGAGGGAGGTCAGCGTATCCACCACATGGATCTGGGCGGAGCCTGTCAGGTCCAGATCCCGGGAACGGATGGCGATCTCGTCCGTTCCCGCTCTGTCCCCAGCGGTGTAGATACTGCCATTGAAAGAGCCCAGCTCATTTTTGGAGGAGAACTCAGCGTCGGAGACGCGGCTGGAGACGGTGGCGGCGCCGCCGTCCACGGCGGCCACATCGCCCAGAGTCAGGGAGGAACCGGTGAGCACGGTCAGACCGTCCTGCTGAAGGGCCAGGCGCTCCGGCTCCCGGTCCGTGGGGGCGTCGGTGACCAGCAGGATGAAGGTGGCGCAGGCCCGGAGAGAGCCGCCGGAGGGGGAGTTGTCCACCGCCGGGGCGCTGCTGCCCGGGAGCAGGACACTGAGGGTTGTGGAGCCGCCGCCGTCCAGGTTCACTGCCCACTGACAGCCCTGCTGGAGCAGCTCGTCAGCCAGGTCCTTCTGGGTCAGACCGGCGGAGTAGCCGGACTGCCGGCCGTCCACCGCGTAGAACACCATGGTGCCGTCCTCCTTCACCCCCACTGCGGTGCGGGGAGCCTGGCCGGTGGCATAGTGCCAGGTGGAGCTGTCCGTCATTTTTCCGCCAGCGATCATGATGTCGCCGCAGCCCCCCGCCCACTGGGCGTCGGAGATGGCGCGGTCAGAGCAGGAGGCGGACAGGGTGACCTTGTCCCCCACCTGATAGCTGGCGAACAGCTCGGAAAAGCCGGATTCATAGGCGGCAGTGAGGATATAGTTGTCCTCGCCGATGGTGACGGCGTCCTGGGCCTCAAAGACCTCCGTGACCTCCAAAGTAAGCTCGCCGTTGACGGTGAGGGGGGTGTCCCGGTCATCCTCTGTGACTTGGAAACGGACCATCCGGCCGCCGGCGGAGTCGGTGCGGGTGGAGACGGAGGAGAAGTCCTCATTATAAAGGTAGAGTCCGCCGGAGGAGTTGCGCCACTTGTTGAAGTGGGTGAGGGAGACCGAGCTGTCATCCCGGCGGTTGGTCAGGGTGAGTTCCACCTGTGGGGAGGCGGACAGCTCCAGACGGCCGTCCACCACGGAGATGGCATGGTTTCCCTCCGGGCTGGACTTGTATACCCCCTCCTCGATGGAGATGCCGTTGGGGATGCCGCTGCCCATAGTGAAAAAGTCGCTATTGATGCCGCCCACCACATGGTATCCCAAACCCTCTGCATAGCTGACCGCCTTGTTGATGGTGGCGGCCCCGTAAATGGTGCCGGAGGACTGGACCATGATGGGGGTGACGTCGCTGCCCGGCTCCAGCTGGAAGGAGAAACTTTCAATCCGGCCGGAGGAGGGGTGCTCCGAGATGGTATTGATGTACGTCAGGCCGTCGGCCAGGGTGCGGGAGGTGCTCAGCCGTGTCGTGCCGGCGGAAGCGAAGGCGGACGGGACGAGCAGCGCCGCGGTCAGCACCAGGGCGGCGGCGCGCTTGGACAGATCGTGCAGGTTGGGATACTTCATGTTGACGCTCCTTATTCGTCTGGAGATGGATATGTACAGGCGGGCCCCAGACGGGGCCGGAGGAAAAGCGAAAATGGAATAGACCTCATTATAGCAGGAACGATCTTTGATTTCAATGCGGACAGCCCGCCAAAAAACGGCAGAAGCGGAAACTTTAATAAAAATTTAAGAAACAGGTGGAAAGTATGAACAGACCATGAATCCCGATGGAAACTGTGGGAGAGCGGTTGAAAAAGGGGGTGGGTTGGTGTACAATAAAGCGATTCGCCCCCGGACTGGGGGCGGGGTATGGAGAGAGGAGAGGAAACATTGTCAGAAAACAAGGATCATTCCACCAGGACCATCAGCGTGGTCATGGCCATCACCCTGCTGGGGAAGGTGCTGGGCCTGTTCCGGGATCACCTGATGGCGGTGCACTACGGGACCACCGGCATGGAGGCCAAGGCGTTCTATATCGCCAGCCGCATCCCCCGGGTGTTTTTCGATGTGGTGTTCGCCTCGGCCATCGCGGCCTGTTTCATCCCGGTGTTCAGCGAGTATCTCACCCAGAGAGGGAAAAAGGAGGCCTTCCGCTTTGGAAGCAACTTCCTGTCGGTGATGGCTCTGCTCACCGCAGTCCTCACCGTGCTGGGCATCCTGTTCGCCCAGCCCCTGGTGACCCTGTTCGCGGACGGCTATGACCCGCAGACGGCGGAACTGGCGGCCTCCCTCACCCGGGTGATGTTCCCCACGGTGCTGTTCACCGGGGTGGCCTTCTCCTTTGTGGGGATCCTCCAGGCCATGGACCGGTTCAATATTCCGGCCCTCATCAGCACGGTGTCCAATCTGGTGATCATCGGCTACTTCTTTTTCCTGGACGAGCGGTTTGGGGTGTACGGGCTGGCTGGAGCCTATCTGCTGGGCTGGCTGCTCCAGGCGGTGGTCCAGGCGCCTTCGCTGCGCCAGCTGGACTTCCGGTACCGGCCGGACTTCTCCTTCCGTTCAGAGGGGATGCGGAAGGCCTTTGCCCTGATGGGGCCGGTGATGATCTCCACCTGGGTGCAGCCCATCAACCTGACCATCAACACCAAGTTCGGTTCCCGACTGTACGAGGGCGCGGGGGTGTCCGCCATGGAGTACTCCACCAACCTGTATCTGGTGATCGCCGGGGTGTTCGTCCTGTCCGTCACCAATGTGATCTTTCCCAAGCTGTCCCGCCTCACCGGCCGGGAGGCCGTGGATCTGGACCAGATGATCGAAACCACCGCCGGCTGTTCCATCCCGGAGATCTTCCAGCGTGAAGGCGAGCCAGCGTTCAGGAAACTCGAGACCGAGGCGCTCCGGTCCCTGGAGGGCGAGCGCAGCCTGCTCGTCTCCTGCGGCGGCGGAATCGTCGAGACACCCGAGAACATCGACCTCATGCACGCGATGGGCTGGTGCGTATACCTCGACGGGGATTTCGATGATTCCCTGCGCCAGATAAGGCGCGCCGACACGCGTCCCGATTTCCGTTCGAAGCGCCATGCGGCGCGGCTCTTCGAGCATCGCCGTCCTCTGTACCGGGCTGCCGCCGATATAACCGTCGACATCCGCGGCCGCTCCTTCACCGAGGTTTCCTATACCTGTGCCGAGATTCTGCTGGAGCGTGGATTGCTATGACCATT
>ERZ839947.2074-NODE-2074-length-15599-cov-3.451235_pt1 | contig 15599 bp, 9 predicted proteins | sample MGYA00519908_ERZ839947 | MGnify/ENA primary metagenome ERZ839947 (study PRJEB31850, sample SAMEA3708857) | human gut metagenome | biome: human gut; feature: human-associated habitat; material: faeces | place: China | collected 2014 ... | reverse complement strand
CCATGATGAAGACACCATCCTCGATCTTCTCCTTAAATTCCTCATACGTATCTACGTTTATGATGTTAGCCTCACGGTGATCGTACGCTTTCTTGAAGATATTCGCTTGGATTTCCTCCAACAGATTCTTCACGTATTCCTCAATGTCATCACAAGTGATCGTCTCCTTCTCCAAAGTATCACGGCGCATTACTTCGATCGTATTATTCTCCAAATCACGACCACCCATAGCCAAACGCACGGGAACACCTTTTAACTCGTACTCAGCGAACTTCCAGCCCGGCTTCTTGTTATCAGCGTCATCATATTTCACGGAAATGCCTAACGCTTTCAATTTAGCCACGATACCAGCGACCTTCTCGCTGATCTGCGTCAATTGCTCAGCGCTACGGTAGATCGGTACGATCACAACCTGTATCGGAGCCAAATGTGGAGGCAATACCAAACCGTTATCATCAGAGTGAGACATAATCAACGCTCCGATCAAACGTGTGGAAACACCCCAAGAAGTAGCCCAAGCATAGTCGCTCTTACCGTTCTTGTCGATGAAAGTAACGTCAAAAGCCTTACCGAAGTTCTGCCCCAAGAAATGGGAAGTTCCCGCCTGCAAAGCTTTTCCATCCTGCATCATCGCCTCGATCGTATAGGTATCCAAAGCACCGGCGAAACGCTCGCTCTCAGACTTCACGCCCTTTATTACCGGCATTGCCATATAATTCTCTGCGAAGTTCGCATAAACGTCTTGCATCTTCTTAGCTTCTATCTCCGCTTCTTCACGAGTAGCGTGAGCGGTATGGCCTTCCTGCCACAAGAACTCAGCCGTACGAAGGAACAAGCGAGTACGCATCTCCCAGCGCATCACGTTCGCCCATTGGTTGCACAAGATAGGCAAGTCACGGTAAGACTGAATCCAGTTACGGTATGTATTCCATATAATGGTCTCCGAAGTCGGGCGAATGATCAATTCCTCTTCCAGTTTAGCTGCCGGATCTACGACAACCCCCGTACCGTCATGATTTGTCTTCAAACGATAGTGAGTAACCACGGCGCACTCCTTGGCGAACCCTTCTACGTGCTCAGCTTCTTTGCTTAAGAAAGACTTCGGGATCAGCAAGGGGAAATAAGCGTTCACATGACCGGTTTCCTTGAACATATCGTCTAGGATACGTTGCATCTTCTCCCAGATAGCGTATCCGTAAGGCTTGATCACCATACAACCACGCACGGCGGAATTCTCCGCCAAATCTGCCTTAATTACCAAATCTTGGTACCACTGCGAATAGTTTACACTTCTCGGTGTAAGTTCTTTCAGCTCTTTTGCCATTTCTTTATATTTCTAAATTATACTGTTTTCCTTAATCTGAATAAGTAATGGGTTGCAAAGGTAAGAAATAATCGTATATCTTTGTAAAAACTATATATAGATAATATCATGAATATACACAAGATCACACGTTACTTACTTATGTTATGTACATTTACGTTCTTAACTCTCACGGCGAAAGGGCAAGATGGAGAGCCTTTGCGACTGGCCGTGGCAGGGGTATCCCACGGACATCTATGGGAGGTGATAAGCCGTTTGGATAGAGGCGATTTCAAGATTGTAGGAGTCGCCGAGAAAGATGATTACTTACGGGAACATAACGGTCTGCGGGATAAGCTAGATCCAAACCTGTTCTATGCGGACCTTGGCGAGATGCTGGACAAGACCCATCCGGAGGCGGTCATCGTATACGAGCCGATCTACGACCATCTTCGTGTGGTAGAGGCTTGCGCGCCGAGAGGCATACATGTTATGGTAGAAAAACCATTGGCCGTAAATAACGAACATGCTACCCGAATGGCATCGCTCGCCCGTGAGAAAAATATCTTGTTACTTACCAACTACGAGACTACGTGGTATAATACCAACCATGAGGCATTCCGCCTTATCGACAGCGGTGCTATCGGGAAGATAGATCGTATCAACGTATACGACGGGCATCAAGGTCCCTTCGAGATCAACTGCGGAAAAGAGTTCACGGACTGGTTAACCGACCCCGTGCTGAATGGCGGCGGGGCGGTTATCGATTTTGGATGTTACGGAGCCAACTTAGCCACCCGTCTCATGAAAGATGAAAAGCCCCTTAGCGTATACGCCGTACTACGGCAGAATAAACCGAATCTTTATCCCAAGGTAGACGATGACGCGACTATTATCGTGGAATATCCTTCCGCAACCGTCCAGATCATGGGATCATGGTGTTGGCCGATGGGTAGAAAAGATATGCATATCTATGGCGACAAAGGATATATTTACCAAGATACACCTAAGGAAATGCGAATTTATACCAACGGAAAGGAGCGCCAAGAAATAGCACCTTCCTTGAACGCTCCTTATAATGATTCCTTTTATTTCTTGAAAGCCGCCGTCCGTAAAGAGATTGACGTACCTCCCACGGACCTTTCCTCGTTGGAGAATAACCTAATGGTAGTACGGATATTGGACGCTGCCATTCAAAGCGCGAAATCTAAAGCGGTTATCCAGCTCTTTTGAGAGTTTAAAACACCTCTTTCCAATGTTTTAGATTCGTATCGATGGTATCCAAGACCTCCTTGCTTCGCCCCTCCATCATTAACTTATACATGGTTTGGGCAAAACCAAGCATTTGGGAGAACTCAATCTTGGGAGGCATCGCTAATGCGTTCGGATCGGTCATGATGTTAACCAAGGCCGGTCCGTCAGCGTTAAACACTTTCTGCAAGGTGGGGAATACATCGTCGGGGTTGATCACGTTGTAGCCCGCCATTCCCATTGAAAGGGCGACCCGGGCGAAATCCGGGTTCAGCATCGTGGTCTGCCAATCCGGCAGTCCGGCCACCTCCATCTCAAGTTTTACCATTCCTAGGGAACGGTTATTAAACACGATTAATTTAATCGGCAAATGGTATTGCACGATCGTAGCAAGGTCGCCCAACAACATTGAGATACCTCCATCACCACACAACGCCACAACTTGCCTGCCGGGATAAGCCAATGCCGCCCCTATCGCTTGCGGCATGGCGTTCGCCATCGAGCCATGATTGAATGATCCCAACATCTTCCGCATACCCGTAGCTTGCAAATAGCGGGCACCCCATACACAAGTCATACCCGTATCCACGGTAAATATGGCGTCGTCCGAGCTAAGCTTGTCTACGACCGAGATCACGTACTCTGGCTGTATCTTCTCTTCTTTCCCCCGGACAGTGGCGGCAGAACGGAGATTTCCCCGAACTTTCTCATATTTAGCCAACTGTTCCCGCAAGAAACTATTATCTTCTTTCTGGTGAATCAACGGAATCAACTCATCCAAAGTATCCTTCACATCGCCACAAAGCCCCATTTGTATCTTGGCACGACGCCCCAGACGATTCGGATTGATATCCACCTGTACGATCGTGTTGCTCTCTGGCATGAATGCCTCGTATGGAAAATCGGTTCCCAACAACACCAACACCTCTGCCTCGTGCATACTATAATAGCCGGAAGGCATGCCCAATAGACCGGTCATCCCCACCTCGTTCGGATTATCGTATTGGATCTCCATCTTACCCTTGAAAGAATAGGCTACCGGAGCATTCAGTAATTTAGCCAACTGCACCAATTCCGAATGGGCATCTTTCGCCCCTATTCCACAATAAAGTGTCACTTTATTCAACAAATCCGCTAATTCCCGGATTTCCTGTTCGGCGGGACAAACCCGTTGTCGCGTAGGAAAAGAAAAGGTAGAGGACAAACCCGCTGTAGCATTCTCTGCCGCCAAGTCACCGGGAAGTCCGATCACCCCGACCCCACGTGATGAGATCGCCGCTTGCATAGCGCCTTGAAGCATCCGGGGAAATTGTTCCGGTGTAGTGGCTACCTGATTATAATAGCTACAATCATCGAATAATTTGATCGTATTTGTCTCTTGGAAATATTCCGTACCAAACTCCCGGGAAGGGATCGTGGAAGCGATCGCCAAGACCCGTGCTCCGGATCGTTGGGCATCATACAGCCCATTAATTAAATGTACATGCCCGGGGCCACTACTACCTGCGCAACAAGCCAACTCGCCTGTCAACTGGGCCTCCGCCGCAGCGGCATAAGCTCCCGTCTCCTCATGACGGACATGAATCCACCGCAATCTGCCGTTTTTCCGAACAGCCTCGTTCACCTCATTCAGGCTATCGCCTGTCACGGCGTATATACGTCGTACGCCTGCTTTTTCCAGCGTATCCACTAACTGGTCCGCAACTTTCTTCGCCATAGTTTAAACTCTTCTTTTTATTTTATAAGAAAACTATCAAGGGCTGGAGAAAGTTTTTGGAAAGACTGATTTTTATTTGATGCAATCCGTCAATGTTCGTAAAAAAGCGACAATCGCAGTCTCCTCTTCCTGAGATAAACCTAAGTTCCCCAGTTCATCCTTATTTACGGTCTCGGGATATTCCGCCGGGGGAAATCCTCTACATCCCTTACATTATGAAGCTAAATAGACACTTCACGACCCCTTCCGAGGTGATACGGGCGTATTTATCGGCAAAACCTTTTTCCGGGATATGGCATATAGTAAACATATCACCAAATGTACGATTTATTTCTCAAGATATATGAGCGATGGCCTCTATTTATGGAGAGACATCCCCATGTAGATACCGATGCAATAAGGAATTAACCAGATGAACCACACAACAATGCTAAATCTGTTGAAATGCTGTTTGGCTTTTAACGAACCTTTAAAGTAAGTCCAAATCGCCCAGATCGCATGGATCAGCATCAAGCAAATAGCGATAATTCCCGTTACGGTATGTACCGTATCATGTAAATGGGTCAGTTGGGCGATATGCTCCATCAAGCCCGTTCCAATAGCGTCCGCATAAAGTCCTAATACAAAAAACCAAAGATGCCACGCTTTTAACTGTCCTTGGAAACGCTCGCCCCAGACCCCGATCGTATAGCATATCAAGGCGGATGATATGACACAAATGGCCGTAATCAGTAAATGAATATCAAGTTGATTGAATACCATATTTTTCCTTTTTCAAAAAGAACAGAAGCTTCCTAAAAAAGTTCAGGCTATTGGCAAAGAATTCATACATTCGCGTGTCTAAATAAAAACGACAGGGCAATCCCGTTGAAAAATATGAAACAAAATATACTCGCTCTCTATCTGATCAAGTTATCCAAATGGTTCTCGCTCGTAATGCCTATCATTGTCCTATTCTACGAGGATCATGGTTTAGGACTACAAGACGTGTTTATTTTGAAGAGTGTCTACTCGGTCGCCGCTGTCACTTTGGAGATTCCCTCGGGCTATCTGGCGGACGTATGGGGGCGTAAGAAATGCTTGATTCTAGGTTGTATACTTTTCTTTGGAGGGTACCTATGTTATTCTTTCACCTCCACTTTCACGGCATTTCTCTTCGCCGAGATTTTGTTGGGAACCGGGCAAACCTTGGTAAACGGAGCGGATTCGGCGCTGCTCTACGATACAACCGTACGATATAAAAAAGAAGAACTTTATTTGCGGTATGAGGGACGTATCACGATGATCGGTAATTTCGCCGAGGCCATCGCCGGGATATTCGGTGGATTGCTGGCCGCCTATTCCTTGCGATTGCCGTTTTACGCCCAAGCGTTTGTCGCCTTTATCGGCATTCCGGCGGCGTTCGCCTTGCAGGAATTCAATACTAAGAGCAAGGTGCAGAACCCGGTTTCCGAGATTCTCCGCATCTTGAAATATTCCTTGGTCACGAACCGTAAGCTATGCTATAACATCATGTTCTCCGGTATCATCGGAGCCGCTACATTAACGATGGCATGGTTCGTGCAGCCCGTATTGATGAAGTTGGAAACCCCGGCCTCCTATTACGGTGTCATTTGGACCGTGCTCAATCTGACTGTGGGATTGTCCGCCCTCTATTCTGATCAGGTAGAGCGGTATTTCGGGATGCGTAAATCAAACACGTTTATACTACTTGTAATCGTCGGTGGATATATATCGCTCGCTTATAACCTTACTTATTGGGGATTAGCGATCTTGTTCATTTTCTATATAGTCCGGGGCTTCGCCACACCGATTTTGAAAGGTTACATTAATCAAATGACCTTCTCGGAGATGCGGGCTACGGTCTTGTCGATCCGTAACTTTGTGATCCGCTTGATATTCGCTGCCATCGCCCCATTTATAGGTTGGCTAAATGATTTCTATTCTTTGCATGTCGCCCTGTTAGTTTCCGCCGGAATTATTGCCATACCCGGAATTTTATTCTTAGTTTTGCAATTCCGTAAAGCAGATTAAAAATATAATAGCATGAAAAGACAACTTATGACCGGACTGTTTGCCGCTTTGGCTTTCACAGCGGTAGCCCAGTCGAATGAGTGGCGAGACCCCGAGGTCAACGCCGTAAACCGTGCCCCGATGCACGCCAATTTCTTCGCCTACGAGACCGCCGAGGTGGCAGCGAAGGACGCCAAGGAACAATCCCAGAACTTCATGACCTTGAACGGTCCTTGGAAATTCTTTTGGGTAAAGAACGCTGACGCTCGTCCTACCGATTTCTGGCGGACCGATTACAACGACAAAGGATGGAACAATATGCCTGTGCCCGGTGTATGGGAACTGAACGGATATGGAGATCCTCTCTACGTAAACGTTGGTTACGCTTGGCGTGAGCAATTCAAGAACAACCCGCCCGAGGTCCCTACCGTTAATAACCATGTGGGTTCCTACCGTCGTGAGATCATGGTTCCTGCCAGCTGGAACGGAAAAGAGATCATCGCCCATTTCGGTTCCGTTACCTCCAATATGTATTTGTGGGTAAACGGGAAGTACGTAGGCTATAGCGAAGACAGCAAGCTGGAAGCGGAGTTTAACTTAACTCCTTACTTGAAACCCGGACAAAAAAACCTGATTGCTTTCCAAGTATTCCGCTGGTGTGATGGCACTTATCTGGAAGACCAAGATTTCTTCCGTTACAGCGGTGTCGGACGTGATTGTTATTTATACGCCCGTAACCCAAAGCAACAGATCGCCGATATACGTGTGACTCCGGATCTGGACGCTCAATACCAAAATGGCTCGTTGGCAGTCAACCTGACCATGAAGGGTAAAGGTACAGTAGAGCTTGAACTATTGGATGCCCAGAATAAAGCTGTCACTACCCAATCCTTGAACGCTTCCGGAAAGGTCAGCACGACGATAGAAGTCTCCTCTCCCCACAAATGGACTGCGGAGACTCCCTATCTATATACTTTACGGGCTACTTTAAAAGAGGGAGGCAAAACAATCGAGGTAATCCCCGTAAAAGTAGGTTTCCGTAAGATCGAATTAAAGAACGCCCAGATACTCGTGAACGGGCAACCGGTTCTTTTCAAGGGTGCCGACCGTCACGAGATGGATCCCGATGGCGGTTATGTCGTTTCACGCGAACGCATGATACAGGACATACAGATCATGAAGAAATTCAATTTGAACGCCGTTCGTACCTGCCACTATCCCGATGACAACTTCTGGTACGATCTTTGCGATAAATACGGTATCTATGTCGTAGCCGAAGCCAATATAGAGTCTCACGGAATGGGATACGGCGAGGAGACGTTAGCCAAGAACCCATCTTATAAGAAAGCGCATCTGGAACGTAACCAACGTAACGTCCAACGTGGCTTCAACCATCCGAGTATCATCTTCTGGTCCTTGGGTAACGAGGCTGGATACGGTCCTAACTTCGAGGCCGCTTACGACTGGATCAAGAACGAAGACCCCAGCCGTGCCGTACAATACGAACAGGCCGGAAAGAACGGAAAGACCGATATCTTCTGCCCGATGTATTACAACTACGAGGATTGCGCTAAATACAGCGAGGATAACTCCATGCAAAAGCCTTTGATACAATGTGAATACGCTCATGCCATGGGTAACTCTCAAGGAGGTTTCAAGGAATATTGGGATTTGATCCGTAAATACCCGAAATATCAAGGGGGCTTCATCTGGGACTTCGTGGATCAATCCGTGCGCTGGACCGGCAAGAACGGGAAAATGATCTATGCTTATGGCGGCGATTTCAATAAGTTCGACGCTAGCGATAATAACTTCTGCGATAACGGCTTGATCAGCCCGGATCGTGTTCCGAACCCGCATATGTACGAGGTGGGGTATTATTACCAAGATATCTGGACAACCCCCGGCGATCTGTCGAAAGGTGAGATCAAGGTGTACAACGAGAATTTCTTCCGTGACCTTTCCGCTTATTATCTGGAATGGGAAATGCTGAAAGGCGGCAAGGTTGTTCGTAGCGGACGTGTCGATGACCTGAAAGTAGCTCCCCAACAAACATCAACGATCCGATTGGATCTAGGCGAGACTTGCCAATGCACGGAATGGTTGCTGAATGTATCTTATAAACTGAAGAACCGTGAGGGCTTATTACCCGCCGGACATACCGTGGCCAAGGATCAGCTGACGTTGAACCCGTACAAGGCTCCATCTATGGATTTGAAAAACGTGGAAACAACCAATATCGAAACCAAGGCTCCAGCCGTACAAGATAACGACGCCAATTACCTGATCGTGGAAGGTTGTGGTTTCCGTACCGAATTCAACCGTGAGAATGGTTACCTGATCAAATACGAGGTAAACGGCCAAGACATGATCAAGGAAGGAGAGGCTTTGACTCCTAACTTCTGGCGTGCGCCGACAGACAATGATTTCGGAGCTGGCCTACAGAAGAAGTACGCCGCATGGAAGAATCCGGAAATGAAGCTGACTTCTCTTAACCAACGGATGGAGAACAAGCAAGTGATCGTAGAGGCCGTTTACGATATGCCGACCGTATCCGCCAAGTTGAACTTGACGTACGTGATCAATAACAAGGGTGCGATCAAGGTTACCCAGAAAATGACAGCAGACAAGAATGCCAAGGTATCCCCCATGTTCCGCTTCGGTATGCAAATGCCGATGCCGAGATATTTCGAGAATATCGAATACTACGGCCGTGGTCCCGTGGAGAATTATATCGACCGCAAGGGTAACGCGGACTTGGCTATTTACCGCCAGACCGTAGACGAGCAATTCTATTCGTATATCCGTCCGCAAGAGAATGGAACGAAATCGGATATCCGCTGGTGGAAAATGCTGAACGAGGCTGGCAACGGTATCGAGGTCGTAGCCTCTGCCCCATTCTCCGCTTCCGCTTTGCATTATACGATAGAGTCTTTGGACGACGGTGCCCGAAAGGATCAAAGACACTCTCCAGAAGTAGAGGAAGCCGACTTGACAAACCTTTGTCTCGATAAGGTACAGATGGGATTAGGCTGTGTAAATAGCTGGGGAACTATCGCACTCCCGGAATACCAGATTCCTTACGGCGACTATGAGTTCACGTTCATTCTTACTCCGGTAAAACATAGCATCGAGATCGAGTAAAACGAATCTTTTATCTAGTGAGAGATATATGAAAGAAGGGGAAAGCAATAGATGTTTTCCCCTTCTCACGTTTTCTATCATCACTATTCTTTAACAGGCACAGCCTACAAAATCCCTGAACAGCTCCACCCCCTTTATCAGCGAGGAACGTGGACAAGCGATATTCCAACGCATGAAGCCTTCGCCTTCTGCTCCATACATCGTTCCGGCATTGAGCCATAGCTTCGCTTTCTCGATCAGCAAGTGCTCCAATTCTTCCGATGATTTACCTAACTTACGGCAATCCATCCATACAAGATAAGTGCCTTCCAACAAGGTTATCGGAAAGTCCGGCAGATATTTCCCGCAAAAATCTTTCATGTATAAGTAATTCTGCCATAAATAATCGATCAGTTGCGACAGCCATTCCTCTCCCTCATTATAGGCCGCTATGGTAGCTATTACACCAAAAGGATTCACATCGCATACCTCGTTGATATTGATTGCCCGGTCTATCTTCCGACGTAGGTTCTCATCGTAACACACGATATTGGCGATTTGTAATCCAGCGATATTGAAAGCCTTGCTAGGCGACAGGCATGTCACGGAATGCCGTAGGAATTCTTCTGAGATAGATGCGAACGGTGTAAAAGTATATCCCGGAAATACGAGTTCGCAATGTATCTCATCTGATACGACTATTAGGCCATTACGGATACAGATCTTGCCGATACGACTTAGTTCCTCACGTGTCCATACCCTTCCAGCGGGATTATGAGGATTACACAACAGCATGACCTTTACCTTCGGATCAGCGGCTTTTTTCTCCAAATCCTCATAATCAATCGTGAATGTATCATGGGCATAAGACAAAGGGGTGCGGATAATCTCACATCCGTTATTGCGGATGGACGAGAAAAAACAGTTATAAACCGGAGTCTGCACCAGTACTTTATCACCCGGCTCGGTTAGCGCCTTGATAACGGCAGAAATTGCCGGAACAACTCCGGAGGTACAAATCATCCATTCTTTTCGTATTTGCCATCCATGCCGACGTTCAAACCAGCCTGTCACCGCTTCGTAATATGCATCCGGTACTCGAGTATAACCGAAAATACCATGTTCTACACGTTGCCGTAAGGTTTCGATAATAACGGGTGCCGTACGGAAATCCATATCGGCCACCCACATCGGTAGAACATCCGTATCCACAGCGCTATCCCATTTATAGGAGTTCGTACCGGTACGAGGCACTATTTCATCGAAGTTATATCTCATATTCTTTATGCGGAAAAGCAAGTACGTTCATTCCATAGCCTCAGTTGGCAATTACCCGGAGCCTTAATGTTCTCGTCGAGGATTACCTCACCATAGCTTCCGGCGGTGATGCTTCCCGTACGGGGATTCTTCACGCTACGGATCGAGCTGTTGATAGTCGCCTGCACGGAACTGTATTCAAAGGCTAGATCGCAATCATCTGCCATCGTACAGTTCTCCATCATAAGATCGTGGGCGTAACAAAGCGGCTGTGTACCCGAGATTTTGCAATTTACCAAACGCAGGTTCTTCGAGTGCCATCCCAAGTACTCGCCGTTAATCTCGGAATCGTATACGGTAACATTCTCCGTATTCCAGAAAGCGTCTTTCGAATTGATGACCGCATTACGGATTTCCACGTTCTTACAATACTGGAACGAGTAGTTTCCATTTTGAGCGTAGTTCCGGATTTTAATGTTCTCGCCGTGCATAAATAAATAATCAGCATGATCTATTTGCACATTTATCAATTCCACGTTCCGGCAATGCCAAAGGGTTTCTTGAGCATTGGGTAGTTGTACGTTTTCCAGTCTGATACCGTCCATCTCCCGAAACATCTTTGGGGCTTCCACCCGTGTATCCGTCATCACTAGATTTTGGGAGTACCATAACGCAGCACGTCCACCTTCGGTAAACAGGCTATTCTTGATGGTGAAGCCATCCACGTGCCAGAACGGATATTTACCCTCAAAACGACAGCCTATGGCTATGATATTGCTACACTCTTTCAATGCCGACTCCCCGGCATGAATAACGACATTGTCTAATTGTAAATCGTGAGAGGCGAACAAAGGACGCTCACCACTAAATTCCATATCCTTTATCTGTTGCATAATGAATCTTATTTAAAGTTTTCTACAAAGAACCGTTCAATCTTATCGAAGGGAATGACATTCATCTGATCGTACAAATCCACATGATTCGCTCCGGGTATAATTAGCAATTCCTTATTGTCACCTTTCAGTTTCTTGAAAGCATCCTCGCTGAAGTAACGTGAATGCGCTTTCTCTCCATGAATAATCAATACGGCGCTACGAATCTCGTCACTATACGAGAGTATAGGCATATTGATGAACGATAAAGCCGAGGTCTTGTTCCATCCGCCATTCGAGTTGAGCGAACGCTTGTGGTAACCACGCTTCGTCTTGTAATAAGCGTAGTAGTCTTTCAAGAATTGGGGCGCATCGTCGGGTAACGTATCGGGCAAACCTCCCGCAAGGGCGTATGAGCCGTTCTTTGTGTCAGCGGTACGCTGTTCATTGAGTTGCTTGCGCAATTCATAACGTGCGTCGGCATCCATCGCATCGAAGTAACCATTAGCGTTCACACGGCTCATATCGTACATCGTAGAGGTTACGGTCGCTTTGATACGAGTATCGATAGCCGCCGCATTAAGAGCCATGCCTCCCCATCCGCAGATACCGAGGATACCGATATGTTCCGCATCCACATCATCACGTGTCGAAAGGAAATCGACGGCCGCACAGAAATCTTCCGTATTGATGTCGGGAGAAGCTACATAACGAGGCTCTCCGCCACTCTCGCCTGTATATGACGGATCGAAAGCGATCGTCAGAAATCCACGTTCTGCCAATTCCTGCGCATATAAACCCGAGGATTGTTCCTTCACGGCACCGAACGGACCGCTAATAGCGATAGCAGGCAATTTTCCATCCGCATGCTTGGGTTTGTACATATCGGCGGCAAGCGTAATGCCATAGCGATTACGAAAAGTAACTTTACTATGGCTCACCTTGTCACTCTGTGGGAATACTTTATCCCACTCCTTAATTAGATTCAAATTCTTGTCCATTGTATGATCGGTATTAATTTGATTGTCTGTAGCGAACAGATTTCCCGTAGCGCAAAAGCATATGGCTATTGCCGTACATAATTCTCTTAATGACTTCTTCATGTCGTTCCTTGTTTATTTTTACGAAGGCAAAGATAGAGGCTCAAATAGCATCCCTTTGTAGACAAATTACGGATGTCATGACCTCAATTACAGGTTTTGTGGAATCAGCCAGAAAGCCTGTAAATACACATAATCCGTAACAATGGTTATATAATCCGTTATTAGGGTTATAACTATATATGAATTATCCTCTATTTTTGCGTACAGAATTATTGATTAAATACGTACGGCTTATGGATAAGATACTTAACTTAGATAGTGTAGACCTATATAACAAACTATACGGCCTCGAAACCCTAAATCCGCTTGTCAGTGTCATAGATTTGAATAAAGCGACGAGTAGTGTAGATCTCATCCGCTTCAATTACGGCATCTACGCACTGTATCTAAAACTAGAGAAAGCCTGCGATATCAAATACGGACGCCAGACATACGATTACCAAGAAGGCACGATCGTTTGCTTCGCCCCCGGACAAACTGCGGAAACAAATCCGACAACCGATAAAGTCCAAGTAAACGCACATGGTATTCTTTTCCATCCCGATTTACTGCGTGGAACGTCACTCGGAAAGAGTATCAAGAAATATACGTTCTTTTCTTACGAGGTAAACGAGGCGTTGCATCTCTCGGAAGAAGAAAGATCTATCGTGATGGATTGCCTGAAGATCATCCGTATGGAACTGGAACATGGCGTGGATAAACATAGTAAAACCTTACTTGTAAACCATATCGAACTGCTACTTAATTATTGTATGCGTTTTTATGAAAGGCAGTTCATCACCCGAGGCAAGACAAACCGGGATGTGCTGACACGTTTCGAAAACCTGTTGGATGAGTATTTCGAAAGTACACTCGCCGAACAGGACGGATTGCCTACGGTGAAATACTTTGCCGACAAGCTTTGCCTCTCATCGAACTATTTCGGTGACATGTTCAAGAAGGAAACCGGCAAATCACCGCAGGAATACATCCAAGAGAAAGTAATCGAGCTAGCCAAAGAACGTATCTCCGGCACGGCGGACACAGTCAGCCAAATCGCATATTCCCTCGGTTTCCAATATCCGCAGCACTTCTGTCGGCTATTCAAGAAACGGGTAGGGTACACGCCAAGTGAATACCGTGCGCAGATCGGTCTATCAACGAATCTATAGAAGGCGTTCAAGAAGATGTTAGATATTAAGACTGTATATGAATGTAACCGGTGCTTGGGATGCAAGACGCTGCACCCACAAGTAAGCCTCATCAATCTAGAGAGCCCGAACCTAGAGCAAGAGGCCGTAAAGTTCGAGTTCTACGCGATCCTCTTGATAGAAGACTGCCCGGACGGTTGCTATTGTTGCGGACGTAAGTATTACGATTATTCCAACGCTACGATGGTGTTTCTTACACCCGGTGAGATTTTCCGCATGAGCGAGAATAATACGCTACCCAACAAAGGGTACCTTTTAGCGTTCCATCCCGACCTATTGTTCCACACGTCATTGGACAACCCTATTAAGAACTATACCTTCTTCGCTTATAATAAGGAAGAGGCGCTACATCTCTCCCAACGTGAGACAGCCAAAGTTACGTGTTGTCTGGAAAACATCGAGGACGAGCTTCACCATGCCATCGATACACACAGTGGTACCATTCTATCCCGCCACATTGAATTATTATTGGATTATTGTACACGCTATTATGAGCGACAGTTCATTACCCGGGAAAATAAGAACAAGGCTATCTTGGAGAAATTGGAAAGGCTCCTCGACGAGTATATCATTTCCGGTAAATTAGAGAACGGCCAGCTACCCACCGCCGAATATTGTACGGCAGAACTGGACCTTTCTGTCGCTTACTTCAACGACCTGTTAAGATTCGAGACCGGCAAAACACTGGAGGAATATTTTCAGTTCAAACGATTGAGCGTGGCTAAGACAATGCTACTGAAAAACGGTAATACTCCCGCTTTGGTAGCACGACAATTAGGTTATCCGAACGTACAGTATTTCAGCCTTATATTTAAGAAGATCACAGGCATCGCTCCCTGTGAATATCCATATGCGCAAAACTAAGAAACGGAAGGAATGACCTCCTTCCGTTTCTTAGAATGACATTATTTTCCTAGCTTCTTTTCCAGCATCTTCATAAAATATCCCCCGACAACCGAACGGGCTTGAAAACCTCGTTGCGTACCATCGGAAGTAAAATGCCAATCGCTTAGAGGAACACGTGAAGTCGTCTCGTTGGCGTAGTTCCAGACCGGAACCATCAGCGCATTGAAATCCTCCATCGATCCGGTCAAACAAGCGGACCATAAAATCCAGTCGGACTTCGTATAATCCTCCCGGTTATCCAACGGCAAACCATATTTATTTTGTTTTGTCTTGTAATAAGCCATTTCCGTAGCGGCAACCTCTTTTGGGAAGATATTCAAGCCCAGCAAGCGATCCCAGACCAGATTATATTTTTGGCTCCAAGTGCCCGGCTTATCGAAAGTCAGGCGGTAATGATCACCATCGTTCGCCATCTTCACCCACTTAGCGGCCATCTCACGGGCGGCTTCCGTATATTGCCTAGCGATATCCGTCTTGCCTAACATCTCCGCCAATTTTCCGTAGCCGGCAACTCCCATAATTGCCTTGATGGACAAGTTCGTGTTATGGGCGAAATGTCCGGCAAAATCATCCGTACAAAGTTGGTTCTTCGGATCAAGGCCTTCCTTCAACAAGTAATTCGCCCATGTAGTCAAAACCTCCCAATGTTGGGCGGCATAATCGGCATTACCATCCACTACCGCTATGGCAGTCGCTAGCACAAGCATATTACCACTTTCTTCCACGGGCATATCGCCACCGTAGGTCTGACCGTTCGCAACGGGATATGTACCCACGTCGTGAGCCGGGAAAGGTTTCTTCCACAGTCCGCTCTCGCTATAATAGAAAATAGGGTTCATCATTCCTTTCAACAAATCCGTATTG
>ERZ839947.2072-NODE-2072-length-15636-cov-3.096656_pt1 | contig 15636 bp, 9 predicted proteins | sample MGYA00519908_ERZ839947 | MGnify/ENA primary metagenome ERZ839947 (study PRJEB31850, sample SAMEA3708857) | human gut metagenome | biome: human gut; feature: human-associated habitat; material: faeces | place: China | collected 2014 ... | reverse complement strand
CTGACGCTGGCCGGCTGTGCGGAGGAGAAGGAACCCATGTTGGACCGGACGGTGACAGTGGAGACCACCGCCGCACAGACCGGCGAACTGAGCACCGAGAGCACCTATATCGGGACCATTTCCGCAGAGGGCACCGCCAGCGTGGTCTCTCTGGTTTCCGGCAATGTGGAGGAGGTCATGGTCTCGGTGGGTGACACGGTTTCCGCCGGGGACCCCCTGTGCCGCATCGACGACGAGAGTGCCCGCCTGGCCCTCCAGAATGCCCAGGCGGCCTATCAGAGTGCCCGGGAGAGCTATAACAGCGCCCAGGCGGGCTACGGCGGCGCCGACCTGCCGGTGCTGGAGGAGCAGCTGCGTCTGGCCCAGGATAACTATGAGGATACCCAGCACCTCTTTGAGATGGGCGCCGCCTCCCAGGCGGAGGTGGACCAGGCCAACCAGGCTCTGCTGTCCGCCCAGGCCGGGGTCGAGGCGGCCCGGGCCGGCCTGAGCTCCGCCCGGGCGGGGATCCAGTCCGCCCAGGTGGGCGTGAACTCCGCCCAGTACCAGCTGTCCCTCTATAACATGACCGCCCCCATCTCCGGGGTGGTGGAGGCGGTCAATCTGACCCTGAATAACTTTGCTGCCTCCGGAACGGTGGCCTTTGTCATCTCCAACGGCAGCAATAAAACGGTCACCTTCTACGTCACCGACCAGGTGCGCCAGACCCTGACCGCCGGCCAGGAGGTCTCGGTGGTCAGTGATGGCCGTACCTATCAGGGCGCGGTGACGGAGATCAGCGGCGTGGTGGACGCGGCCACCGGCCTGTTCAAGGTCAAGGCGGTCATCAACGAGGCCCAGTCCCTGCCTGACGGCCTGGCGGTGGAACTGACCACCACCGCCTACCGGTCCAGCGGGGCCATCCTGATCCCCAGCGACGCGGTCTATTTTGACGAGGGCAACGCCTATGTCTATGTGGCCCAGGACGGGACCGTGGTGCGCACCGAGGTAACGGTGGGCCTGTACACCGCGGATACCATCGCCGTCACCAGCGGACTGACCGCCGGGGATGAGGTGATCACCACCTGGTCCGCCGGACTGAAGGACGGCGCGCCCATCCGCCTGGCCGGACAGGAGGAAGCGGAAGGGATTGCTGACGCCTCCGGCACATCGGATGCCTCCGGCAGTGCCGCCGGCGGGACGGAGGCGCCGTAATCCATGAAACTGATTCGATTGATCCTGCGCCGGCCCACCTCGGTGATCCTGATGATCCTGGCCGTGGTGGTGTTCGGCTCGGCCTCCCTGACCGGGATGCCCCTGGAGTATATGCCTGACATGGAGATGCCCATGGAGCTGGTGATGGTCACCTGGCCTGGGGCGGACGCCGACAGCATCGACCGGCTGGTCACCCAGCCCATTGAGGACGAGTGCGAGACCCTGTCCGACATCGACAGCGTCAACTCCTACTCCTTTGACAACTACGCCATGCTCCAGCTGACCTATAAGTACGGTGTGGACATGGATGAGGTCTACTCCGACCTGAAGAACTCCATGGACAACCTGATGCCCACTCTCCCGGAGGACTGTGAGGACCCCCTGATCATGGAGCTGAGCGCCGACTTCATGCCCACCATGATCCTCTCCGCTGTGGCCCCCGAGGGGATGGACGCGGCCAGCTACCTCAACGACACGGTGGTGCCGGTGATCGAGAGCGTGGGCGGCGTGGCCCAGGTGGAGGTCACCGGGGCCCAGGACGAGTATCTGCGCATCGTGCTGGATGAGGCGGCCCTTCAGCAGTACCACCTCTCCATTTCGGCGGTGGGCTCCGCCATTGCGGCGGCCGACTTTGATATGCCGGTGGGTGACGTCACCCTAGGCACCCAGGACATCGCCCTGGGCGTCTACGGCAGCGTGGATGTGAACGCCGACTTCCGGAACCTGCCCATCCAGACCCCGTCGGGCCAGATGGTGGCCCTGGGGGATCTGTGCACCTTCTTCAACGTGTATGAGAAGGATGCGGAGAACCTCAGCCGCTACAACGGCGGCGACAGCGTCATGCTCAGTGTGACCAAGCAGGACAGCGCCGCCACCGTGGACGTCTGCGAGGACGTCATGGAAATTTTAGACCAGTACAGCGTAGACGGCCTGAGCTTCGAGGTTATTTACAACGAGGCGGACAGCATCATGGAGACCCTGGGAGAGGTGCTGAACACCCTGATCACCGGCATCATCCTGACCATGCTGGTGCTGTTCCTCTTCTTCGGCGACCTGCGGGCCAGCCTGATCGTGGGCATCAGTATGCCCCTGTCCATCCTGCTGGCGGTGATCCTTCTGAACTTTGCCGGCTTTGCCATCGACCTGATGACCGGCACCTCCCTCATCATCGCCATCGGCATGATCGTGGATAACTCCATCGTCATTCTGGAGAGCTGTATGCGCTCCCGAGAGAACGGCCTGGACTTCCGGGAGGCGGCGGTGGAGGGCACCTCCACCATGATCATGTCCACCCTGGCCGGTACGCTGACCACCGTGGTGGTCTATATCCCCCTGGCGATGGCCGAAGGCCTGGTGGGGATGATGTCCGGTCCCCTGAGTTGGACTATTCTGCTGACCATGCTCTCCTCCTTCCTATGCGCTGTGGTGGTGGTCCCCCTGGCCTTCGTATGGCTCAAGCCAAAGGCGAAGGAGGAACTGCCCATCAACCGGCTCCTGGCCCGGTTCCGTGCCTTCTACCGCCGGGTCATGCCCGGCCTGCTGCGCCGCCCTGGCAGGGTGGTCTCGGTGGGCGTGGCCTGCTTCCTGGCGGCCATCCTGCTGGCCAGCCAGATGGAGTTTGTGCTGATGCCGGACAACTATGACGGCAGCGTCAGCCTGGAGGCCACCTTCCGCTCCGGCACCAAGCTGTCGGTCATGGACGAGCGGATCCAAGACCTGGAAGATGCCCTTCTGGCGGATCCCAACTTTGAAAAGGTGACTCTGAGCGCATCGGAGAACACCGCCACCTTCACCGCCTACGCGGTGGACGGCTGCAAGCGCAGCAGTGAGGCGGCGGTGGAGGAGTACACCAACCGCTTCGGCAGCTCCCCCGGCATGGACCTGGCGGTCACTCCCACCAGCGGCGACTCCAGCATGGGCGCCATGATGGGAGGGGGCAATACCAAAGATGTGACCCTGGTGGCCGACAGCCTGGACATCCTGGAGCAGGGTGCGGATCAGGTGGCCGACGCCATGGGCCAGGTCCCCGGCGTGATCCGGGTGGCCAACGAGTTCGACCAGAGCCGCGTTAAGGGCCGCCTGGTGGTGAACTCCCAGAAGGCTCAGGCCCTGGGGACCACGGAATCCGCAGTGGCCATGCAGGTCTATTACCTGCTCAACGGCATGACCGCTACCACCCTGGACAACTATGGAGACTCCGATTCGGAGTACGATGTGGTGCTGGAGTACCCTGAGGGCAAGTATGATGACATCACGACCCTTCTGGATTACCCTGTTGCCACCCAGAGCGGCCGTATGATCACTCTGCGGGACATCGCTGACGTGGAGTACATCACCACCCTGCCCAGCATCACCCGGCAGGACGGGCAGTACAGCGTTACTGTCACGGCCACCACAACGGATACCGCCAAGTACACCGCGGCCAGCGCCATCGACAGCGCGGTGCGGGGGCTGACCCTTCCCGAGGGGGTCACGGTGGGGACCGGATCGCTGGGCTCCACCACGGAGGAGGCCACCCAGAGCGTAAGTACCGCCCTGCTGTCCGCCATCTTCCTGGTGTTCTTGGTCATGGGCATCCAGTTCGACTCCCCCAAGCTGTCCATCATGGTCATGCTGTGCATTCCTCTGAGCCTGGTGGGCTCTATCGGCCTGATGTTCCTGTCCGGTCGCCCCATGAGCATTCTGGGCCTGATGGGCTTCCTAATGCTGGTGGGTATTGCGGTGAACAACGGCATCTATCTGGTGGATGGCACCAACCAGCTGCGCCGGACCATGCCCCTGGGTGAGGCCCTGGTGGAGGCGGGCACCACCCGTCTGCGCCCCATCCTGATGACTACCCTGACCACCATTATCTCCATGGTGCCGATGATCTTCTCTACCGACAGCGGCATGAGCATGATGAAGGATATGGCCTATATCATCATCGGCGGCCTGGTGGCCTCCACGGTGCTGGCCATGTTCCTGATGCCCGCCTTCTATCTGCTGATTCGGCGCGAGAATCCGGACGGTACCAAGCGGAAGGCCTTGTTCAGCCGCCATAAGAACAAGGAAAATGCGGCGGTTTGAGTGATTTCGATCCAGACAGAAAACACACGGCTCCCAACGGGAGCCGTGTGTTTTTGTATTCTGTGAGGAAAGGTCAGTGGGCGAGCCAGCCGGCGTACTCCTCCGCGGCGCGCACCCGGCCCACAGCAGAGAGAGAGGCCCCCTGAGGGCGGAAGAGATGCTGGGCCAGCTGGCGCAGCTCCTGCCGAGTCACCTGCTCATAGCACTCCAGAAGCTCATCGACCTCCCGCACCCGGCCGTACAGAAGGCCGGAGGCGCCCAGGTGGCTCATTCGGGACTGGACGGACTCCAGGCCCATTAGAAGGCCGGCCTGAGCCTGTTCCCGGGCACGGTCCAACTCCTCCTGGGTGGGACCATGCTCAGCCAGGTCGCTGACGATGTTCCGCACGGCATCCAGGGCCTGAGCCTCCTGTTCGCTGCCGGTGGCGGTATAGATACCCAGCAGACCGGTGTCCGCATGGTCGGCCACATAGGAATATACGGTATAGCACAGCCCCCGCTTCTCCCGAAGCTCCTGAAACAGCCGGGAGGAGACGCCGCCCCCCAGGATGGAGTTGAGCAGCAGCAGGGCGTAGCGCTGGTCATCCCGATAGGACAGGCCGGGGTAGGCCAGGATCAGATGGTTCTGCTCAATGGCCTTCCGGCGCACGGTGACAGCGGGGTGGTAGACCGCGTCCCGCATCCGGCGGGGTGTGGAGGCGGGCAGGGCGGCCAGCCGTTCCCGCAGGGCGGTGATGTGGCGCTCCTCAAAGCGGCCTGCCAAGGCAACCACGATAGAGCCGGGACAGTAGTGCTCCGCCTGCCACTGGCGCAGGGATTCCCCCGTCATCTCATTCAGGGTAGAGGAGCGGCCCAGGATGGGGCGGCCCAGGGGGCGGCCCTTATAGACCGCCATGGACAGCCGGTCGGCGCACAGGTCCTCCGGGGCATCCTCGTACATCCCGATCTCCTCCAGAATCACGCTCCGCTCCAGTTCTACATCCTCCTGGGCGAAGCGGGAATGGAACAGCATATCGCACAGCAGGTCAGAGGCCCGGTCCAGGTGGCGGTCCAGGCACCGGGCGTAGTAGCAGGTGCTCTCTTTGGTGGTATAGGCGTTGACCTGACCGCCGATGGCGTCGATCTCCCGGGCCAGGTCAGCGGCGGAGCGCCGGTCAGTGCCCTTAAAGGAGAGGTGTTCAATAAAATGGGCCGCGCCGTTTTCTGTGGCGCGCTCGTGGCGGGAGCCCGCCCCCACGAAAAATCCGAGGGCGGCGGAGCGGGCCCCCGGAATGTATTCAGTCAAAAGCCGGGCTCCATTGGAAAGGGTAATGGTACGGTACATGGCTGTTTCCTCACTTTGACAAGTTTCGTGGATAAAGTATACCACATCTCTAGGGAATCCGTCTATCCAAGTTTCACATTTCTGTACGCCTTTCCCGCGGACGCTGAAAAAATGGAAGCCTACGGGTATAATGTGCCCCGAGCCTGTCCACAATAGGCTTCGGAGGTGGTTTCCATGAAACGGAACCGATTGGAAAAACTGGGCGACTTCGTGCTGGGAAAGGGCTTCTACATAGTCCTGTTCCTGTGCGTCGCCGCAATTGGAATTTCGGGCTATTATCTCATCCGCTCCGTCAGCGGGAGCGAGCCGGCGCAGGAGCCGGTCACAGCGAACCCCAGCGTCACCCTGCCGGACAGCAGCGCGGTCTTTCCCGGCGAGCAGTCCCACCAGCCTCAGCCTACGCCGGAGCCGGCGGCTCAGCCGGACGATCCTCAACCGAAGAAGGACGCGGAGACGGCTGCACCGGCGCAGCCCCGGGAGGTGGTCTACACCTGGCCGGTGAAGGGGCAGGTGCTCCGGGGCTTCACGGTGGAGGCCCTGGCCTATGACGAGACCATGGGGGACTGGCGGACCCATGGGGGGATCGACATTGCCGCCGAGGAGGGCCGGAAGGTGCTGGCCGCCGGAGAGGGCCAGGTGGCTGAGGTGTACGACGACGCCATGATGGGGACCACGGTGACCGTCCTTCAGGCGGACGGCGTGACCGCGGTGTATTCCAACCTGGCGCAGGAGACCGCGGTGGCGGTGGGCGACCTGGTGGATACCGGCGCCGTGCTGGGCGAGGTGGGGCGGACAGCCCTGGCGGAGAGCGGCCTGGAGCCCCACCTCCACCTGGAACTACTGGCGGACGGGGAGCCGGTGAATCCCCTGGCCTATCTGCCAAAATTGAATTGACATCAAGCTCCGAGGGCGGCTGTCATACGACAGCCGCCCTCGGAGCATTCGGTCTCAGGAATGCCGCCGCGCGGCTTCCTTCAAAGAGGGATACCGTTTGATGGCATCCAGATAGGCCACCACGATCGCCTTTTTGGAGGAGCCGCCGTAGCGGCGGTTCAGCTCTGCCTCCAGCGTCTCTTTCCGCTCCCACAGATTCTGCCCCACAAAGAGGCGGGAGAGGAATGTCTCGGTCAGGTCCACCGTATGGGTGCAGCCGAATTGCAGGATCTGGTCGGTCTCCGGGTCTACCTCAAAGGCGAGGTAAAAGGAATTGAAGATCTTGGTGATGGCGTTATCCAGGTTGGTGCGGGACTCGCCGATCAAATACACACTCTCTGACATCACTGTGTCTCCTCCTGACGTTTGCTTAGACTATATCCTCTATTATGCCGTCTGAGGCGGTAAGAAGCAAGTGCTTTTAGGACTTACAGGCAGTTTCTATGGAAAAAGTCCAGAGCATTCTGATAGAGGATACCAGAGGCCACAGTCTCGGGGATGTTGCGGGAGAGGAGATACTCATAAATGCCGGCTGCCTTGGTGGGGGAGTCCAGACACTCAGGGAGTTGGGCGCCATCAAAATCAGAGCCGAGGGCCAAGCACTTCTCAGCACCCAGAGAGAGGAAGCGGTCCACATGGCGGTACAGATCATCCAGGCTCTCCACATTCCGGTCATCACGGAGGAAGGCCACGAAATAGTTCAGGCCGATGAGGCACTCACGGCGCACCATCTCGCGGATCATATCATCGGTGAGGTTGCGCTTGTGGGCGGCCACGGAACGGGCGTTGGAGTGGGTGGCGGTAAAGGGCTTCTGAGCTACCTCCAACAGGTCAGCGAAGCCGGCGTCATTCAGGTGGGAGACGTCCGCCAGGATATTGTACTTCTCCAGTTCAGGAATCAGCTTCTTGCCGAAGTCGGTCAGGCCGTGCTCGCTGACGTGGCCGGAACCGATTTCATTCTCACCGTTCCAGGTGAGGGTGATGGCCTTGACTCCGTCCTCTGCCAGCAGGCGGACCCGGTCCAGGTCGCCAGCCAGGGCAGAGCCGTTTTCTACACTGAGGAAGGCAGCAGTCCGGTTGGACTGGAACGCCTCTTCCATATCAGCGCAGGTGCGGCAACGTTTTACGCGGTCAGAGAACTTGTCCATCTGGCGGATGAAGTTGTCCCGATTGGCCTCGTAATAGCGGATGGCATCCTCACCGCGGCATTCATCGGGGATAAAAATGGCGTAGAACTGGGCCCAATGGACCCCTTCGGGGATGCTGGTCAGGGACAGGACACGCTGGGGATCATCCAGAGTATCGGTCCCAAGACCGCTGCTGTACTTGCAGTCAGTCAGAGTATCACAGTGCAGATCGATCAGTGCATAAGGTTTCATAGCTATATTCCTGCCTTCCAAACTTATGGTGGGATGAGGCCGGTTGGCTCTCTCGGCAGGGCAGATGCCACGCCGGGGAAGATCGGCCGTTAGGTGGAGCCCCCCGAACCCCAGTGGGGCCGGGGGGCGGGACATTGCAAGAGGTGTGCGTTACTTCTGGAACATCTGGGTGAAGATCACGGCACACTCCGCACGGGTGGCGGAACCGGCAGGCGCCAGGGTGGTGGCGCTCCGGCCGGAGATCAGGCCGCTGCCTACAGCCCAGCTCATGGCGTCTTTGGCCCAGACGGAGACGGCGGCGGAGTCGGCATAACCGGACAGGTCGGCGGTCTTGGACACATTCATGCCCTTCTTCTGGGCGTAGCTGTGGAGAATTACGGCCAGCTGCTCACGGGTGACAGGGGCGTTGGGATCCATGCGGCCGTCGGGGTAACCGGCGATCACGCCCTGGCCCTTGGCCCACTGCATGGCATTGTGGAACCAGGCATTTGCAGGCACGTCAGAGATGGCAGCCGCGCCGGAGACGGTGGGCTTGCCCTCACGGGCGTACAGGATCTGGGCGACCATGGCGCGGGTGACGGTGCCCTTGGGATCGAAGCGGTCGGCGGAGACACCGGCCATCAGGCCCATGTCCACGGCGTCCTGCACCGCGTCATAGAACCAGTCGTTCTTGGAGACGTCGGAGAAGCCGGGCTGCTCCGCAGCGCCCTCCAGGGCAAAGGTGGCGCGGATGGTCTGGTCGCTGGTGACATTCTTAAAGGTGTAGGAGTCCACAGCGCCCACACTCTTGCCGTTGACGGTCACGTCAGCGATGGCGTAGCCCTTGTCAGCGGTGATGGTGTAGGTCTTGGAATCGTTCTTCTCCACACGGACGGTGCCCTTGGGGCTGATGGAGCCGCCCTTTCCGGCAGAGGCGCGGATGGCATAGGTGGGATCGGAGTGATCGCTGCCGCCGCTGGAGCTGCCGGTGTTCTCATGGAACAGATCAGCCAGGATCTCGGCAGGAGTCATATCGGCATAGCCATCAGGATCGGAGATCACGCCATTCTTCAGGTTCCAGCTGAACTTACCAGCATAGTCACCATAAACCTTGGTATAGCTGTCAAAGGTCAAACACAGGACCTGGTCACCGTAGCGCTCGCTCCACTGGGGGAAGTACTTGTTCATGTACTGGTTGGCCAGCTTATAGGCCTCGCAGTTCTTGTTAGGACCGATGGCGCTGATCTGCACACCGGCACCGTTGGTGGTGTTGGGGGTGGAGTGCATAAATACGATGGAGCCATCCTTGCAGGTGCCAAGGGAGATCCACACATGGCCGTTCATGGAGAAGATGTCGCCAGGCTTGAACTCATGGCCCTCATAGATGCGGCGGCCATCGCCGTCCTCATCGACCCAAGGCTTGCCGGTGGTTTCATCCATCAGCACATCGCCCATATCCATGGTGCCCCAGCCCTCATTGGAAGCGAAGACACCAGCCTGCTTGGTAGCGGACATCACGTAACCCTTGTTGTCGGCCACGGTGCTGTTCTCGGTGTTCATCAGGTTGTAGACAGACCAGCCAACATAGCCGGAGCAGTCAATACCAGCGTAATAATACTGGTTCCATGCGTTGTGGGGATAGTAACTCTCAGCGGGATTGGGGTTCTTATAGTGGTAGGTCTTGTCCTGGCTCTGGAAGAAGTCGATCCAGCTCTGAGACAGGCCGATGGTCATGGACTGGTTGGAGGAGTTCACATCCTGCCAATCCCAGGTGCCGCCATAGACGTACAGGGCAGTGCCCACAGGCTCCATAGCGGTAGCCAGGAAGTTCTTCAGGGTCTTCTTGCCGGGGGTGCCAGACACAGGAGCCTTGTACTCTTCAGCGACAAAGGCTTTGTAGACGGTCTCGGCCTGATCGCCATTGACCATGACCTTGACGGTGTCGCCCACGGCAACCGTAGCAGCCTTGACGGAGGAACCGCCGGCCTTGGAGGTAATCTCGTAGGTCTTGGAATCTGCGGTGTTCAGGGTCTTGCCGTTCACGGTGATGGTGTCATTGCCGATGGCGGTGACCTCACCCATGACCACATTGCTGTGGCCCTTGTCCTTCAGCTCAACGTCAATGACCTGAGCCTCGTCCTTCACGGTGATGTCGTAGATATAGCCCTCCTGGAGCTGGTTCTGGATCTCGAACTTGCCGCCGTCAGCGGGAATGGTGTAAGTCTTGATGTCGCCATCGATGAAGAAACGGTGCTTGAAAGATTCCTTCTCATTCTTGGTTACAGTACCATAATTCTCAACGCCCAGATAGACGGCTTCCATGGTCTGCTGGGGGATTGTGATACCCTCGAACAGGTCGGCCAGGATCTCGTCAGCTTTCTTATTGGCATAGCCATCAGGGTCAGCGAGAGTGTTCTTCAGATCCCAGCTGAACTTGCCGGCATCTTTGCCGCTGTACTTAGTGTAGCTGTCAAAACTCTTATAGACCTTGTGATAGCGCTCCCACCACTGGGGATAGTACTGGCTCATGTACTTCTCGGCCAGCTTTACAGCCTGGCAATTCTCGGAATCGCCCACGCCGTTGATCTGGACGCCGCCGCCGCCCTGGCCGTTGATGCTGTCAGAGGGGGTGGAGTGGAGGATGACCAGAGAGCCATCGTCACACTTGCCCAGGCAGATCCAGACGTGGCCGTTCATGGAGAAGATGTCGCCGGTCTGGAAGTGATCAGGTTTAAAGGGCTTCTCCTGGCTCCAGGTGCCCCACTTCTGAACCTCGGCAAAGTTCTTGGCCTGCTTGGTGGCGGACATGACATAGCCAGTGTTGTCAGCCACAGTACTGTCCTCGGTGTTCATCACATTGTAGACAGACCAGCCGACAAAGGCGGAGCAGTCAATACCAGCGTAGTAATACTGGTTCCATGCGTTGTGAGGATAGTAGCTCTCGCTGGGGTTGGCGCTGTTCTTATAGGTGTAGTTGGCGTCCTGGCTCTGGAAGAAGTCGATCCAGCTCTGGGACAGGCCGATGGTCATGGCCTGGTTGGAGGAGTTCACATCCTGCCAGTCCCAGGTGCCGCCGTAGACGTACAGGGCGGTGCCCACGGGCTCCATGGCGGTGGCTAGGAAGTTCTTCAGGGTCAGCTTGCCGGGCACGCCGCTGACAGGGGCGGTGTAGTCCTCGGCAATAAACATCCGGAACAGCTTGGTTACATGGTCATCAGAGTCTACTACGATGCGGACGGTCTCATCCTGCTTGAGCTCATTAAACTTGATGTCCTGAACAGTGGCCCCGCCGGCCTTGGAGGTGATGTCATAGAGCTCGGCATCCTTGTTGATCGTAAAGGACTCATTGTCCACCTTGATCCGCCAGTCGCCGTCATCATCGGTCCACACTTTGGTCAGGACACCGGCCACATCGCCCTCTTCCATCTCGGCACCGGTGACTGTATAGCCGCTGATGGTGATATCGTAGATGTAGCCCTCCTGGAGCTTGTTCTGGAGTTCGAACTTGCCGCCGTCGGCGGGAATGGTAAAGGTCTCTTCATGGCCATCCACAAAGAAACGGTGCTCAAAAGATTCCTTCTCATCCTTGGTGACCCTGCCATAGTCCTTCACTCCCAGGTAGACAGCATCGTCGCCGATGGCTGCCCGGGGGGCATTCCCTGATTCTGCTGCAAACGCTGGCACTGCCAGGGACGACAGCATGGACGCGGAGAGAAGCAGGGCGCAAAGCTTCTTCTTCATTCGTTGCACATTCCTTTCCTGATTGTTATGAGTTTAGAGCTCTGTATATTCCAGGACCTCCTTGGTCCTTAGGAATTCCTCATAGCGCAGGCCGCGGTCCTCGGTCTCCATCTCGCCCACCTGGTTGTCGTACGGGTCGGCGCGCCAGTGATCCTTGGGGACATCAAAGTCGCCCTGGAACTGGGTGTTGGCCACCATGCGGAAGGTGTCCAGGTTTCCGAAGTAGTGGAGACGGCGCTCTTCGTTGTTCTCCCGGACCGCACCGACTCCGAAGGAAGGATCCGCGTAAAGCCAACCATAGGGTGCGGCATAGAACTGGGCCCAGTCATGGGCACCGCAGAAGCCGGGCTCTACCTTCCAACCGCTCTGCCACCGGGCGGGAACACCAGCACAGCGGCACAGCGTGATGAACAGCAGGGCGAATACGCCGCAGTCGCCGGTGCGGCTCCGCGCGCAGTTCTCCGCAATGTTTTCCAGGCTGAAATAGGCCGGCATGAAGTTGTAAGAGGCGTTTTTGGTGATGAAGTCATAGATCCGGCGGGCCTTCTCCAGGTTGGAGTCTGCGCCCTGAGTCAGAACCCGGGCCAGTTCCCGGAGATACGGAGTGAAGAGGATGTGGGGGGCCTCCTCACCCAGCCAGCGCTGGGCATCCTCGGGAAGTTCGGGGGCGCCAGGGGCGGTTTCCGGCCGGGTCAGATCGTGGTAGTGCAGGGTCTGAGTGAAGGAGAACTCTACCTCAAAGGGGTGGTTCTCTTCCATCACTTCCTCCCAGAAGATGACCCGCTGAGGAGCGTCCTCGGGAGAGATATGAGTGGGCTCGGGAGAGACCCGCTCGATACGGATGTCGCTCTGGGCATCACACGCACAGGGCAGAGGCAAATAGGCCCGTACCCGGCGGCCCGGCTCAAAGCACTCATCCTTCATCTGGACAGTAGCCCGGCAGCGCACACGGCTGGCGGCAGTTCCCTCTGTGCGGAGTTGATTTGCAACCCGGTCCAGACGGCCTTCGGGATCTTGCCCGTCCGCTCCGGCGGTCCTGACGCCCGCCCGGGCGGCAAAGGCCGCGTTGGTCTTGCAAAGCGTTTCAAAGAAACGGTCGAAGTAGTGGGGGACGCCGTGGTCATAGATCCAGTCGATCTTCCACTGGTCCTCCAGGGCGTCGAACTCCGCCTCGGTGAAGTCGGGAATGTGCTCCCGCACCAGGGCCAGGGCCTCCTCCTTGGGATAGGGGTAGTCCAGAGGCAGACGGAGGATGAGTTCACGCTGAACGGTCAGGCAGCGCTTGAGTGCCTCAGGAGTAGTGGGGGAAGCAAGGTGGCGGTCAATGGCGGCCACAGCTCCCTCAAAGTCTCCGTGGAGTTTCCGACGAAGTACATCGTTGGGCAGTCCGATGTGGAGATAACGGAAATTTTCGTTGATGTTCATGGTTCTCCTTTCCATTTTTGCCAGTGCTTAGATGAAAAAGGGTAAAAAGGTGCGCCGGACCTCCGGGGCCCGGCGCACCGGTGTCGCATCAGACGAACATATGAAGGATGGCGCCCATACCCAAACCGAGTAGGTTGCCGATGGCCGCGCCCAGCACGCCCATCAGAACGCCGATGCCGGCGAAGGACGCGTCATAAGCGGTAGCCACAATGGGGGCCGATGCACTGCCGCCGATGTTAGCCAGGGAGGCAGTGGAGACCATGCACAGATCCCAGTGGAAGATCTTGGACAGGATGAACATGACAACCACGTGCAGCACCAGAACCAGCATGCCGTAAACGACCCACATGGGGGCGGACAGCAGATCGGTGACGGAGGCGGTGGAGGCCAGCAGGGAGACAACAGCGTACAGATGTTGGACATCTCCTCCACGGCGGGCAGCTTGCCCAGAGGAGTCATGGCGCAGATCAGGCCCAGTACAGTGACAAACACGGTGGTGCAGGTGCCCTTGTCGAACATATCCAGACCCACGTTGGCCAGACCAGCGTTCATGGCGGCGCCCACAGACTGGGAGATAGCGGAGACCAGCAGGGACAGACCGATCAGGAAGATCCAGTCGCCGGAGGTAGCCTTGCGGGCCTTATCCTTCTCCACCTCAGCGTTGGCGGCGGCGGCGATGGCGTCCAGGCCGGAGGTATTGGCCTTGGTGGCCTTGTTCCACTTGTTGGCATAGCGGACGGCCAGCAGCAGCAGGGCGATCCACACGGAGTAGCACACGGTGTCCAGAGCCAGGGCGCAGCTGTAAGCGCCGCTGTCCACGGGCAGGGCATCCTGCATAGCGGCCATGTTGGCGGAGCCGCCGACCCAGGAGGCGTACAGAGCGGCCACGGCGGCCCAGGTCTTCTCACCGCCGCCCAGGGGGCCCATAAAGACAGGATAGAACACCAGGAAGCCAAGGCCAAGGGTTAGGGAGCAGCCCAGGAAGATGGCGATCATCCGGCCGCCCAGCTTGGCCAGCTTGCGGAAGTCGCACCGCAGCAGCATGACGAAAATCATGGCGTACAGCAGGTTGTTCTTCAAGGCGGAGTAGACCGCGGAGCAGGCGTCCGAGGCGTACAGGCCCATGGTGCAGAAGATCATGTTCAGCACATAGATCCACACCAGGGGGGGGACCACATTAAAGACCTTCCACTTAGTGTACTTCTCCAGAGCCAGCAGACCGCCGGCCAGGAACATCAGAAATGCGATGTAAGTAAAGCCGTTTGTGATGGTAAACATAGTTTTGTTTCCTCCCTATTTCTAGTGATTGGGGATCTGTCTCCCAGCACACGACCCGGGGGACAGTGGGAAGCGGAGCTTCCCAGTTTTGACACACCTCTCTCTCCTTGAACTTGGGGCGCTGCGCTCTGTCCTCCTTCCAGTTGGTTTTGCATACAAAAAAACCAGCAAAAACAAGAAGCACGTAAAGACGTACCCTTATTTTGGCTGGATTTTATCTGTGGTGACGGGACGGAAAGGACCCCTCAGACAGCTAAAGCAGCAATTCACTTGATAATAGATATTATAGCAATTTCAACGAAAAAGTCAAGTGACTTTTGCGCTTGGATGTGGAAAAAGATAATTGGTGATGAAAAACCCCCTTCTATATGGGGATTTAGGCCCTGTCATAATGAAAAAAGTGTGGTGGACAAGCCGACGGGAACCGACAGGAAGTGTGTGGAGGTGGTTTGGACTGTCAATTTGCACAAACGATTGATAAGATGAATATTCTTTCATTCTGCTTGACGGGTGGACGGACCGCACCGTATAATGGAGCCCACAGAAATGGAGCGGAGCGGCCCAGCCGTGCGCTCCGAAGCAGAAGGAGGGAGGAGCAGGATATGGGACAAAAGGCGATCCTGATGGCGGGCCTGCTGACTGTGGCCCTGTCCGCCTGCGGCGGTCCGTTTTCCATGGAGGAGACTGCGGGAGGCGAGGGCGCGCTCTCCGGCTCACAGGCGTTGCAGAGTGGAGACGGCTCAGCCTGCTCCATGGAGCGGTCCTGTGCGGTGCTGTATATCGGCGTCGGGAACCAGTTTGCGGAGTATCCGGTGGAGTACACCGGCGAGTTGGATGAGAATGGACAGATCCCGCCGGAGGAGGTGGTGTCCGCCATGGCCAGCCTCACCGGCTGGAGCCTGGATCTGGCAGAGCCGATCTTTTCCGGAAAGGGCGGGATCACGGTCTCCTTCGCGGATACCTCCGCCCTGTTTGTCGGCCCTCCGGAGGAACAGAGGGAGGAGTTCCGTGTTTATGACGCCCTCCAGCTGGACCAGACGATTCTGGACAGCCTGAAGAAAACCCTCCAGTGCTGGGCGGTGGACCCGGAGCTGGGGGACCCAGACCAGGTGGACGTCTGGTTCTGCGGGGCGGAGGGCGGCGACCTGGCCCTCCCCGGCACAGGGGTGACCATCCCAGCGGCTCAGCCCTATGAGCAGTTCCCACAGCCCGGAGCTGGGGCGGCGCCGTAGACCGGCGTCGCCCCAGCTGGGATATGACAAGACGGCAAGAGGCCCCGGCGATCCGCCGGGGCCTCTTGCCTGTGTGTGTTGTAAA
>ERZ839947.2065-NODE-2065-length-15666-cov-6.487861_pt1 | contig 15666 bp, 15 predicted proteins | sample MGYA00519908_ERZ839947 | MGnify/ENA primary metagenome ERZ839947 (study PRJEB31850, sample SAMEA3708857) | human gut metagenome | biome: human gut; feature: human-associated habitat; material: faeces | place: China | collected 2014 ... | reverse complement strand
CGCAGGTGGCGCCGGACTATCAGCGCTGAGCGGGCCGCGGTCTGCTGCCCTTGAGGAGGTTTTTATGCCCAGTGGTATCCTGATTATCGACAAGCCCGCCGGTTGGACCAGCATGGACGTCTGCGCCAAGGTGCGGGGCATCTTCCACGAAAAGCGGGTGGGACACGGCGGAACGCTGGACCCCATGGCCACCGGGGTGCTGCCGGTCTTTGTGGGGCAGGCCACCCGCGGGGTGGAGTTCGCAGAGAACGGCCAGAAGGAATATGTAGCCGGTCTGCGGCTCGGCCAGGTGACGGACACCCAGGACGTCACCGGCACCACGCTGGAGACCCGTCCCGTCACGGCGGATCGGGCAGCACTGGAATCGCTGCTGCCCCGCTTTCTGGGAGAGCAGGACCAGATCCCCCCTATGTACTCCGCTGTCAAGGTAGGCGGGCAGAAACTCTACGACCTGGCCCGGAAGGGACAGGTCGTGGAACGGAAGCCCCGCCGCATCACCATCTACGAGCTGGAGCTACTGGCCCAGGAGAGCGCAACGGACTACCTGCTCCGCTGCCGCTGCTCCAAGGGCACCTACATCCGCACCCTGCTGGAGGACATTGCCGACGCACTGGGCCAGAAGGGCACCATGAGCGCCCTGCGGCGCACCTGCGCCGGGTTGTACACCGAGGCCGACGCTCACACGCTGGAAGAGATCCTTGCGGCGAAAGAGCAGGGGCCTGCGGCCCTGGAAGCGCTGATGCTGCCGGTGGAAAGCGTGTTCATCCCGCTGCCGCTGCTGGTGGTGGAGCCCTGGGTGGAACAGCACCTGTACAACGGCTGCCCCACCAGCCGCTACCCCGCAGCGGATGGCCGCTACCGGGTGCGCAATGCCGCCGGGCAGTTCCTGGGGCTGGCCAACATCACCGGGGGCGTGCTCCGGGTGGAAAAACTGTTCGTGGAACGGAATTGACAAGAAAAAGGAAACCAATACCCATGCAGATCATTTCACAGTTCGTCCCGCTGCCGCTGGCAGACCCCGCACAGGGCACCGCCGTGGCCATGGGCTACTTCGACGGCATCCACATCGGCCACCGGGCCGTCATCGACGGTGCAGTGCAGTGGGCCAGAGCCCACGGGGCTGCCCCGGCGGTGTTTACCTTCCGGCTGCCGGTGGACAACAAAATGAAGGGCAAGCGCCTGCTGTCCTCGGCGGACAAGCACGCGCTGATCGCCAGCCTGGGCGTGGAGTATTACCTCACGCCGGACTTTGAGGAGATCAAGGGCCTCAGCCCGGAACAGTTCGTGCGCAGCATCGTGGAAAACTGCCATGCAAAAGCCCTGTTCTGCGGCGAGAACTTCACCTTCGGGGCCAAGGCCGCCGGTACGCCGGAGCTGCTGCGCAAGCTGTGCGCTCCGCTGGGCGTGGAAGTGGTGGTGGTGCCCATGGCACAGTTCGAGGAAAAGCCGGTGTCCTCCACCCGCATCCGCACCGCGCTGGAGGGCGGCGACATCCCGGCGGCCAACGCCATGCTGGGCATGCCCTACGCCATCCGCTTTGCGGTGCAGCACGGCGCGGGCCTGGGCCACACGCTGGGGGTGCCCACCATCAACCAGCTGTACCCCCAGGGCTTCCAGATGCCCCGCAGCGGCATCTATATCACCCGCACGCTGGTGAACGGCACCTGGTATCCTTCGGCCACCGGTCTGGGCAGCCGCCCCACCGTGAACGACGATGCCACCAAGGTGACCTGCGAGACCTTCATCCCCGGCTTTTCCGGTGACCTGTACGGTACCGACCCGGTGGTGGAGTTCCACGCCTATCTGAGCCCCAGCAAGAAGTTCGATACGCTGGACGAGCTGCGGGACTGCATCAACAACGCCGCGCAGCGCGCACAGAAATATTTCAAGTAAAAGAACAGGGAGCCTGTCCGGCTGGACAAGCTCCCTGCTTTTTTATGTGTTACTTGTACTGCTCTAAGTACTCCGCCACCGAGCGGCTCATCTCGCGGGCAAAGCCGGAGTTGTACTTGCGGTTGTGGAAGGCCGTGCACCACGCATCAAAACCGGAGGTGCTGGCCTTGTAGCCGAAGGCGTCGCGCAGCTCGGCACCGTCCATGGTGCGGTAGCCGTTTTCGTGCACGATATGCTCCATGGCGCAGCGCTGGGGCTTCGGGCGGTCCTTCTGCTGCTGGGTGGGCCAGCCGAACACCAGCATCACCGCTGGGAACACATAGTCCGGCAGGTGCAGCAGGCTGCGCTGGGTGTCGCAGTTTTCCATGATATCACCGATGTAGCACGAGCCGATGCCAAAGCTCTCGGCGGCCACCACGGCGTTCTGGGCGGCAATGGCGGTGTCGGTGACAGCCAGCATCAGGTCGCCCACGCCCGGCGTGCGGGGCGTGCAGCCCGCTTCCTTGTAGGCGTCGTACCACTTGCGGCAGTCGGCGCAGAACACCAGCACCAGCGGGGCCTTGGCAATGAAAGGCTGATGGTCGCAGCTGTCGGCCAGCGCGGCTTTCAGGGCCGGGTCGGTGATGTCCAGAATGGTGTACAGCTGCTGGCAGCCCGCAGAGGGGGCCTGCGCGGCAGCTTCCAGAATGGCCTGCTTCATTCCGACCGGGATGGCTTTTTCTTCAAACACCCGCACAGACTTGCGGGCATACAGGCTTTGCAGGATGGGATTGGTTTCGGGCATGGTGAGTACCTCCTAAAACTCCCTCAGTCACGGCTCACGCCGTGCCAGCTCCCTCAAGGAGGGGGCCTTTGACAGGAGGGGAAACTTTATCGTGTTACAGCAAGGTTCATCGCCGCGCGAAAGCCTCCCTCTGAGAGGGAGGTGCCGAACGAAGTGAGGCGGAAGGAGTTTGGCGCGCAGCGCCTGAGAGGGGGCTTTTTTAGTTTTTATTCGTAATCAATGGGCAGGGTGGGCAGGCCGTTGAGCTCCAGCCCGGCGGTGTGGCCCGCGATGTACTGGTAGTAGCCCTGTGCGGCGATCATGGCACCGTTGTCGCCGCAGAACTTCAGCTCCGGCAGGTACACCTTGGCCCCCAGCTTCTGGGCACCGTCGTTCACCAGCTGGCGCAGGCGGCCGTTTGCGGCCACACCGCCCGCCAGACACACCTGCTTTGCACCGGTGTCGGCGGCAGCCAGCAGCAGTTTTTCGGCCAAGATGCCCGCAATGCGCTCCTGGAAGCTGGCGGCAAGGTCCGGTACGTTGACCGCCTCGCCCTTCATCTGGGCCTTGTTCACCTCGTTGAGCACGGCGGTTTTCAGGCCGGAGAAGCTCACGTTATACTTGCCCTCCACATGGGGCACCGGCAGGCGGTAGGCCTTGGGGTCGCCGGTCTTGGCGGCGTTGGCCACACTCGGCCCGCCGGGGTAGGGCAGACCCAGGGTGCGGGCCACCTTGTCAAAGGCTTCTCCGGCGGCATCGTCCACCGTGTGGCCCAGAATGTGGTAGTGGGTGTAGTCCTGCACTTCCACGATGTGGCTGTGCCCGCCGGAGGCCACCAGGCAGAGGAACGGCGGTTTCAGCTCCGGGTGGGTCAGGTAGAGCGCGGCGATGTGGCCCCGCAGGTGGTGCACCGGCACCAGAGGCTTGCCCGCCGAGTAGGCCAGCCCCTTGGCAAAGTTCACGCCCACCAGCACCGCGCCGATGAGGCCCGGCGCAAAGGTGACGGCCACGGCGTCCACGTCGTCCATGGTCTTGCCTGCGTCCAGCAGGGCCTTTTTGACAGTGGCGCTGATGAACTCACAGTGGCGGCGGCTGGCGATCTCCGGCACAACGCCGCCGTACAGCGCCTGTTCTTTCACGCTGGTGGAGATGACGTTGCTCAGCAGATGCCGGCCGTCCTCCACCAGGGCTGCGGCGGTCTCGTCGCAGGTGGATTCGATTCCTAAAACGATCATGTTCAATGGGCCTCCAGCCAGTTTTTGCCTGCGTGCACATCGGTGCTCAGGGGCACGGCGTACTGCACGCAGCCCTCCATCTCCTCCCGCAGGATCTGCGCAGCCTTTTCGGCTTCCGCTTCCGGGGCTTCCACGATCAGTTCGTCGTGGACGGTGAGGATCAGGCGGCTTTCCATTTTTTCGTCCCGCAGGCGCTTCCACACCCGCACCATGGCCAGCTTGATCACGTCGGCCGCCGTGCCCTGAATGGGGGTGTTGCGGGCCATGCGCTCACCGCTGGAACGCACGTTGAAGTTGGAGCTTGCCAGCTCCGGCAGCGCCCGGCGGCGGCCGAACAGGGTGGATACATAGCCGTTCGCCTTGGCGTCGGCAATGGTCTTGTCCATATAGCCGCTCACATTGGGGAAGGCGGCCAGATAGTTCTTGAGGAAGGCGTCTGCTTCCTTGACGGTCACCCCGATGTCCTTGGCCAGGCTGTAGGCACCCTTGCCGTACATGATGCCAAAGTTGATGGCCTTGGCGCTGGAACGCAGCCGGGGCGTCACCTCGCTCTGGGGGATGCCGTAAATTTTGGCAGCGGTGCTGCGGTGGATGTCCTCCCCGTTCAGGAAGGCCTGCTGCATGTGTTCGTCCCCGGTGATGTGGGCCAGGATGCGCAGCTCGATCTGGCTGTAGTCGGCGTCCACCAGCACACAGCCCGGCTTTGCGATGAAGTAGGCCCGCAGCTGGCTGCCCAGCTCGGTGCGGATGGGGATGTTCTGCAGGTTGGGGTTGTCGGAAGAGAGCCGTCCGGTGCGGGCCTCGGTCTGGTTGAAGGTGGAGTGGATGCGCCCATCTTCGCCGATGACCTTGAGCAGGCCCTCCACATAGGTGGAGTTCAGCTTCTGGTACGCGCGGTACTGCAAAACGTCCTCTACCAGCGGGTACTCCCGCAGGCTCTCCAGCGTTTCGGCGTCGGTGGACCAGCCGCGCTGGGTCTTTTTGCCATGGGGCAGGCCCATGGTGTCGAACAGCATCTCGCCCAGCTGCTTGGGGCTGTTGGGGTTGAAGCTGGTGCTGCCGGTCTCCATGTGGATGCGGGCCAGCACCTGTTCCAGTTCGGTGCGCATCCGCACGCCGAACTGCTCGATGCCGTCCCGGTCCACCAGCACGCCGATGCGGGTCATGTCCGCCAGCACCTGCGCCAGCGGGAACTCAATGTCGTTGTACAGGGCATCCTCGCCGCAGGCGGTGATCTCGGCTTTCATTTTGGCAAACAGGTCGGCCAGACGTCCGGCGTCCGGGTAGTCGGCGCAGGTGAAGGCCGCAGCGGCCTTGTAGCTGGGCACCAGCTCTCCCACCTGATACTTGGACGCTGAGGCGTCCAGCAGGTAGGCGGCCAGCTTGCCGTCCCACCGGATGCTGCTGCCCCAGCCGCCTGCGGCCATGGCTCTGGCGTACAGGGGAGCCGAATTGAACACATCCAGTGTGACGTCGGCGTTGTCCAGCAGACGGAGCAGGTCGGCGTCCTCCAACGGGTAGACGGTGGTGTCCTGCACGGCGTACCAGCTCTCCGGCTGCAGCATCACGTTGCGGGTGCCCTGCTTGCCCATCACGGCGGGGCGGGAGGCCACCAGATAGTGCCCGGACGGGGCAAGGGGCAGGGCGGCAAGCTCTGCCTCCGGCAGCTCCACGGCCTGCTCTTCCGGGGCGGCCTCCGGGGCCACACCGTCCAGCCCGAAGCGCGGGATCAGCGAGTGGATCTCCAGCTCCTGCAGCAGACGCACGGCGGCGGCCTTGTTGCCCTCGCCCACGGCGTAGCTGCCCTCGGCCGTGTCGATGGGCGCATCGGTGCGGATGGTGCCCAGCGTGTGGCTCAGCTCGGCCATGGGCTTGTCCTCCATGAGGTGCTCCCGCTGCTTGGGCTTGATGCGCTTGTCGTCGAGGTTGGCGTACACGCCCTCCAGCGAGCCGAAGGTCTGCACCAGGCTCAGGGCGGTCTTTTCGCCGATGCCCTTCACGCCGGGGATGTTGTCGGAGGTGTCGCCCATCAGGCTCTTCACCTCAATGAGCTGTTTGGGCTCAATGCCGTATTTTTCGTGGATGGCGTCCACGTCCATGGTCACAGTCTTGCTGCGGCCCATCACGGTGGCGGCCAGCAGCACCGTGGTGGTGTCATTCACCAGCTGCAGGCTGTCGCGGTCTCCGGTGGCCAGGAAGCAGTCATCCTGCCGGGCGGCGCAGGCAGCGGCCAGCGTGCCCAGGATGTCGTCGGCCTCCCAGCCCTCGGCGGTGACGGTGCGGTAGCCCAGGTCTGCCAGCAGCTCCTTGAGCACCGGCATCTGCTGGGCCAGCTCCTCCGGCATGCCGTGACGGGTGGCCTTGTAGCCGTCGTACATTTTGTGGCGGAAGGTGGGAGCCTTCAGGTCAAAGGCCACAGCCACCTCGTCGGGCTCGCACTCCTTGAGCAGGGAGAGCAGGATATTCAAAAAGCCGTAAATGGCGTTGGTATAGCGGCCGTCCTTGGTGGTCAGCAGCTTGATGCCAAAAAAGGCGCGGTTGGCAATGCTGTTGCCGTCAATGACCAGTAAGCGCATAGCATACAGTCCTCCGTTCCATAATTTCACATCCTATAGTATAGCACAAAACCGGCCCCGGCGGGAGAGAATTGCAGAAAAAGCTGTAGATTGTAATTTATAAGAAAGTGTGTTAAACTAAAAAACGCCGCCCAGAAAGGCGGCGTTAAGGTGCTGTCTGCAATTACAGGTGGTCTAGCTCCCTCCGGCAAGCGTCCGGGGGACGTGAAAATCTTGTTGTTTCTGGTTTCCCCTGACGCAAATGCGGAAGGGGGGATGCACTATGGAGCTGAACGAAGTGCTTGCACTGCTCACCATGATTGGTGGGACCGTGTATATTACGTTTCAGATTTCATGGGAAGTCTTTAAAGAGATCCATAACAATAAGAAATGACCGCCCCAGACTCCGAAACCTGAGCGGTCATTCTTATTGACCTAACCGGAAGGAGCTGACCATGCGGACAGCGCCTTTTCTGTTTGTAGTATAGTGCTTTTTCTTCGTCTTGTCAAGTTCGCCGCTGTTTTATTCCTCCATGCGGATGGCGCTTACCGGGCAGGCGTTGGCGGCGTCCACCGCCTGGGGCACTTCCTCCGGCGGGATGGGGCCGGGCTCGGCCACGGCCAGCACGCCCTCCATGTGGAATACGGCGGGGCACAGCCCGGCGCACTGGGTGCAGCCGATGCACAGGTCCGGGTCAACGAATGCGATCATAAAATCTGCCTCCTTCGGATGATGTCTGCTGCCAGTATGGGCGGTTTTGGTGCGAAATATGCTAGGCACCTGCGGGCGGCTGTGGTATAATGGAAGCTCAGGAGGACAGAGACCGATGAACATTCAGATTTTTGGCACCACAAAGTGCTTTGATACCAAAAAGGCCCAGCGCTATTTCAAGGAGCGGGGCATCAAATTCCAGATGATCGACCTGAAGGAAAAGGGCATGAGCCGCGGCGAGTTCGACAATGTGGCCCGCGCCCTGGGCGGCTGGGAAAAGATGGTGAACCCCAACGCCAAGGACAAGCAGACCCTTGCACTGCTGGAGGCGCTCATCGACTGGCAGAAAGAGGATAAGCTGTTTGAGAACCAGCAGCTGCTGCGCACCCCCATCGTGCGCAACGGCCGCAAGGCCACCGTGGGCTACCAGCCCGATGTGTGGAAGGACTGGGAGTAACCGCGCAGTGGGGTTTTCACAAAAAAACCATGGGCAGGGTTTTGCACTCTGCGCTGCCCTGTGGTATACTGAAAGTCAGCAATAAAACCTTGGGAGATAAAAAACCATGACAAAACATTATATCACCCCGGAAGAACACGCCCGGCTGCAGCGCCGCCGGGGGCGGCAGGCGCTGGGCCTGCTGATCACGATCCTGGTTCTGGTGGGGTTTGTGACCGTGCTGCGGGCCGGTGTGGGACTGGTGGCCAACCTGTTCGATGACACCGCCCAGAAGCAGGAATACGAGGACAAGCTGGAGGGTCTGGTGCTGTTTGACCCCATGCCCTTTGACGGCATCGAGAACATCGACGACCTGACCCTGCGGGAAGCTGCCGTGTGGGGCTGCATCTACAACATCCAGGAGACGCAGGGCGGCTTCGATAACTACAACACCGACCCCGACACCGAACAGCTGCTGCTGCCCTCGGTGGAAGTGGACGCCTATCTGGCCCGGCTGGTGGGCCCCAGCTTCAAGCTGACCCACCGCAGCTTCGAGATGGAAGATATGACCATCGAGTTTGACGAGAGCAGCCAGTGCTACAAGATCCCGGTCACCGGTACGGTGGGCTATTACCGCGCCGTGGTCACCAAGCTGTTCAAGCGCAGCGGCCAGCTGCACGTCACCGTGGGCTATATTCCCACCTCCAGCACCGATGACAGCATCATCAACCAGTCCTCGGACACGCCCACCAAGTATATGGACTACCTGTTCGAGCGCCAGAGCGGCAGCTGGTATCTCACCGGTCTGACCGAGAGCGAGACCAAGCCCGACAGCACGGCGAGTACCGAGGCCGCCAGCCAGCCGCAGCCCATGGCCGAAAGCGATGTGCAGGACGCCATCCTGGCCACCGCCGGTTCCTCGGAGGCGGCTTCCGATGCCGCTTCGGACGCAGCTGCCGAGCCGGACACCCAGAGCCTGGACGAGCCGGCTGCTGACAGCACCGCCGCCGAAGCAGATGCCGCCGATAACGGCGCGTCCAGCACGGCCGCATAATACCTGCAAAAACGAACACCCGACTGTGAAACATCACAGCCGGGTGTCTTTTTTTGAGGAAGGAGTTACTTTAAATCGAACCGCACGACCACCAGACGGTACCACAGGTAGGGCACCATGTTCCAGATCATCCACAGTTCCATGAGGAGGTAGTGGGGCAGGTCGCGCCAGCGGAAGGGGCGCTTGCCCAGTCTGCCCTCTTTCAGCAGGGCAAAGGCCTCGTGCATGCCCTTGTCCCACGCCTCACCAAAGCCCTGCTTGTGGAATTTGTAGCACTTGAGCAGGTAGCCCACGGCCAGCGGGATGAAGTTGAGCACCAGCATGAGCAGCGGCTCGTTCTTGAGGGGCAGCAAAATGCTGTTGCGGCCGCTCTGCTGGCTCTTGAAGGCGTTGTACCGCACGGCACCGGTGCTGGCTCCGCAGATGTGGTAGCACTTTGCCGTGGGACAGAGCACGTTTTTGTAACCTGCGTTGTTGGCACGCCAGCTCAGGTCCACATCCTCAAAGTAGGCAAAGAAGTTTTCGTCAAAGGTGCCGATCTCGTCCAGAATGCGCTTGCGGTACAGCGCAGCCCCGCCGCAGGCCGAGAAGATGCGCTTTTGTTTGGTGTAGCGGCTGACACGGCGGCCGTCGCCGGTCTTGCAGGCAAAGCCCATCCAGGTCACATAGTCCCCGGCGTCATCGGCCAGCTCCCGGTCAAAGTGGCGGATCATCAGGCTCTGCACCGCAAAGATCTTGGGGTCGGTTTCGGCGGTGCGGATGAGCTCGGCCAGCCACTGGGGCTCCGCAAAGGCGTCGTTGTTGAACAGCACCACATACTCGCTCTCGGCCATGGCGATGCCCTGATTCACCGCGTGGGAAAAGCCGGTGTTGGTGCCGTTTTCGATCAGGGTGAAGTTGGCCCGGCTGCAGTAGCTGCGGGCCTGTTCCAGACTTTCGTCGGTGGAGCCGTTGTCCACCACGATGAGCTGGAAGTTCTGCTCGGTCTGGGCGTAGACCGACTCGATGGAGTCTTTGAGCCAGCCCTTGCCGTTGATGTTGGGGATGACGATGGTTGCTTTATACATAAGGTTACTCCTGTAAAACTGCACGATTACCGGAACAGTATAGCACAGTTGCGGGCAAAAAGAAACCGCACTCGCGGCGGAGTGCGGTAAATTTGTATGGGTCTTACGCTGCCAGTGCCTTTTCGATGTTGGTCAGCAGGGTGTCGTGGTTCTCGGCACACACCAGGATGACCTCGCCGGTGGGGGCCACGGTGACGGTGGCGGCCTTGGCGATCTGGTACTGATCTTCCAGATAGTGCTCCATGGACTGCTGTTCGCTGGTCACATAGGCTTCCAGTGCGCTCTTCACGGCGTCGGTCTTGCCCTCGGCGGGTTTGACGATGGCCACGGCATAGCTGCGCACCATCATGGAGGAGACGGAGGCGGCAAGGTCGGTGTACATGTCATCTTCCAGATTCAGCAGGGGCATCATCAGATTGCGCACCTCGTCGTCCAGCTGGCCGGCCTCGTACTCGGCGCTGTAGCCGTCGATGGCGGTGAACTTGCCGTCCTCGCCTTTGGTGAAGATCATATCGTATTCGTTTTCCTCGTCGGTGCGGGCATCGTGGAGGATCTGGGAATAATCCTTCGGGGCGGCGGAGTCGGCCTTGCTGCCGGCGGAGCAGCCCACAAGGGCAAACAGGGTCAGCCCTGCCAGCAGGGCGGCGATGAGTCGTTTCATAGTCGTGTAGTCCTTTCGTATCCAGTGCTTCGTGTGGCGGAGCTGCGCCGCAGTGCACGGCTAGTGTGCGCTGTTTTGCGGCTGGTATACCATATACGAACCAGACGCGCGGAGGATTGCAGGAAAATGGTAACAGTTTTGTGAACGGCTCACAGCATCAGCGCATCCAGCTCACCGTGATTCACCGGGGTGGAAAGGATGATCTGGGTGCTGGTGGTGCCCAGCTTCTGGAACTGCAGGATCAGGTGCTCCAGCTGGGGCATGCTGCCGCAGCTGACCTTGATGAGGAAGGTGTAGGCACCGGTGACGTGGTAGCACTGCAGCACCTCCTTGCTATTCTGCATCAGCTCCACCAGCTCGTCCCGATGGCTGGGTGTGACGGACAGGCTGATGAGCGCGTCCACATAGACACGGTCTGCCGGGCGGTTCAGCACCACGGTGTAGCCGCTGATGATACCGTCGGTCTCCAGCTTGTGGATGCGGCTGGAAACAGCCGGGCTGGTCAGTGCCACCTGCTCGGCGATCTCCTTGACGGGCATCCGGGCATTTTTTGCGAGAAGGGAGAGGATCTTGCGGTCTAAATCGTCCATGAGAAAGGTCTCCTTTTATGTTTTTGTTGAATTGTACAAAAATTTTTGAAAGTAAAGTTTTACTGTTGTTGCAATCGCATAAACTGCGGAAAAACTCGCTTTTGTGTTTTCTGTGTTAATTATATAAAGTTTTGATCGAAATGTAAAGTGCTAAATTAAAGCAAATGTCAAAAATTTTGTTTGACAAGAAAAGAAAAAAGCGTATAATACATATCGCGAGGCACGGTAAGCGCCAAAGACTGCGCAAAACACGTTGTTTCTCAAGTGCCTGCATTTGAATTGCGATTCCCAACTTTATATACTTTCCCACCCCTCTATACACAAAAACCCGCTGCCAGGCGGGTTTTTGTGTTTGTTGGGGATTTTTTTATTTGTTCGAGACGATAGGACGGCGGGGAGTTTCCCAAAGCAAGTGTCCGGAGGGTGGGACCCGACTGCCGTCAGGCAGTTGGGCGGGGGATGGAATGCCCCGTATCACTTGCGTGGGAAAGCTCCCCAACGGCCGATTCCCTTTATTAAACCAAGAATCCTTCAAAACAGTGCAGGTCCTCGGTTTTGACGATGCCTTCCAGATAAAGCCCGTCCTCCCGGTACTCCTCCACCTGCACGCTGCCCCGCTCCCGCATGGGGGCGGCCAGGCCCAGCTTATCATAAGGCAGCAGCACCCGGATGGTGTGCACCCGGTCACTGAGCAGCTCGTCCAGCTTTTTCAGCAGGGCATCCAGACCGTAGCCGGTCTTGGCACTGGTCAACAGGATGTCCGGGTCAAAGTTCAGGGCATTGGGCTTGTCACACTTGTTGTAAACGGTCAGGCGGGGGATGTCGGCACAGTCCAGCCCGTCCAGGACCTCATCGGTAACGGCCAGCTGCTCTTCCCGCTGGTCGTCGCCCGCGTCCGCCACCCGCACGATGACATCAGACCATGCGGCTTCCTCCAGCGTGGATTTGAAGGCTTCCACCAGATTGTGGGGCAGACGGGAGACAAAGCCGACCGTGTCCACCAGCAGAACGGCCATGCCGCTGGGCAGCACCAGCTTCCGGCTGGTGGGGTCCAGGGTGGCAAACAGCATGTCGGCCTCGGCCACGCTGGGGCCGCACAGGGCATTCATCAGGCTGGATTTGCCCACGTTGGTGTAACCCACAAGGCTGACCACCGGCATCCCGGTCTTGGCCCGGGCCTTGCGGCTCTCGCCCCGGCGCTTTTCCATCTCAGCCAGCTTTTCGGCCAGTGCGTCGATGCGGGCGTGGACGTGGCGACGGTCCAGCTCCAGCTTGGTCTCACCGGCACCACGGCGGGCACCACCACCGCCGCCGCCACCGCCGCCCTGGCGGCTCAGGCTTTCGCCCATTCCCTGCAGGCGGGGCAGACGGTAGCGCAGAAGCGCCAGCTCGGTCTGCAGCTTGCCCTCGTTGGTCACGGCGCGGCTGCGGAAAATCTCCAGGATCAGCATGGTGCGGTCAATGACCTCCATGCCGCCCAGCGCCGTGGAGATGTTGCGGATCTGGCTGCCGGTCAGCTCACCGTCAAACACGGCACACTCGGCACCCAGCTCCGCGGCGGCAGCGGCGGCCTCCTCCAGCTTGCCGCTGCCCAGCACGATGCCGGTCTCGGGGGTCTGCCGCTTCTGGGTCACGGATGCCACAGCCTCCATGTGGTTGGCCTCGCAGAGTGCAGCCAGCTCGTTCAGGCTGCGCTCACAGTCCCAAAGCCCCTGATCCAGGGCCAGTAAGATGACCTTTGTGGGGGGCGTTTCTACTAAAATGTCATAAAGTTCGCTCAAAATAAACCTCTCAGTTCTTCGTAATGTTCTCTTGTCAATGCGTAGCACCTGCAGGCAACCGGTGTGCCGTTAAATTTGTGGTAGACAGAATCGTGGTCGTAGACAAAGCCGGCTTTCTGCTGGACCCGGCCGCTGGCAGGATTTTCAAACGCATGGCAGCAGGCCAGCCAGCTACTATCTGTATTTTTGAACCAGTATTCTACAACTGCTTTTAGCGCTTCGGTGGTAAAGCCTTTGTTCCACCAGGCCTTGCCGATGCAGTAGCCCACTTCCCACACGCCGTTCGTGTGGTCGAAGCCGGGCCAGGGGTCACGCTCCGGCTCGGCGGAACTGGATGTGAACACGCCGATGGTACCAAACAACTGTCCGGTGGCCTTTTCTACAATGCCCCACTCGTAGTAATCTCCATTGGGGTAGAGCAGTGCCCATGCGGTCAGCAGTTCCCGGGTCTCGTCCACGTTTTTGTGGGACTCCCACCGCAGCCAGCGGGTCACGTCCGGGTCGTTGGCCCAGTTGGCATACATCATGGGGGCATCCTCCGGGGTCAGCGGGCGGAGAAGCAGCCGCTCCGTTTCGATCGTTTGTGTGCCTGCGTGGCGCATGATACATCTCTCCTCACATGTAAAAGTTACGCATAGGATAGCACAAAACTGCCCTGCCTGCAAGCGATGCCACAAGAAAACGCTTGACAAGAGACGAAACTTCATTAAACTGAAGAATATAGAGCTCATTTGTGAGATGCGAGGAAGTATATATGATGAACATTCGCGAACTGTTACAGACCCGCCCCCTGCTTTTTGATGGTGCCATGGGTACTTATTATAAGGCGGCTCCCGGGGTGGAGTGCGAGCAGGCCAACCTGACCGACCCGGCGGGGGTGCTGGCTGTCCACCGGGAGTATCTGGCGGCAGGGGCTGATGCCGTCAAGACGAATACCTTCAGCCTGCCCCGGCTGGCGGCGGCACACACACCCGGCTGGGAACAACTGGCGCAGGCAGGCTGGCAGCTGGCTGTGCAGGCCGCAGAGGAGACGGGTGCCGCCGTTTTTGCAGACCTCGGCCCGGCTCCGGATACCGAGGCGGTTCCGGCGGGGCAGGTATATACGGCTGTGGCAAAGCAGTTCGCGGCGCTGGGGGCCAGGAATTTCCTGTTCGAGACCCTGAGCTCCGATGCGGGCCTTCTGGATGCCGTGGGGGCCATCAAGGCGGAAGTGCCGGATGCCTTTGTGCTGGTGTCCTTTGCGGTCCTGCCCGACGGCTACACCCGGGAGGGCATGTACTGCAAAGACCTTGCCCGGCGGATGCAGGAAAGCGGCATCGTGGATGCCGTGGGCCTGAACTGCGTGTCGGCACCCGGTGCCATGCGCACACTGGCAAAGCAGCTGGGGGGCACGCTGCCCCTGTCGGTCATGCCCAACGCGGGTTATCCCGTTGTCACCCGGACGCAGGTGAAGTATCAGGGCAGGCCGGAGTACTTTGCAAGGGAGCTGGGCCGTCTGGCCGCCGAGGGCACGGTTCGGATCCTGGGCGGCTGCTGCGGCACCACCCCTGCCCACATTGCCGCCCTGCGGGCGGAGCTGGACAGCCTGCCCGTGGTGGAAAAAACGGCTCCGGCAGAAGAGTTTTCCACCGTGAAGGAACAGACGGTGGAAAATGAGGACGCTTTTCTGCGCAAGCTGAACGCAGGGGAAAAGGTCATTGCCATTGAGCTGGATTCTCCCCGCACTGCGGACCTGACCGGTTATCTGGAAGGGGCAAAAAAACTGCAGGCGGCGGGCGCTGACCTGCTGACCATTGCCGACTGCCCCATTGCACAGGCCCGGATGGATTCCTCTCTGGTGGCCTGCCGGGTCCACCGGGAGCTGGGGCTGTGCACCCTGCCCCACATGACCTGCCGCGACCGCAACCTGAACGCCACCAAGGCCCTGCTGCTGGGCCTGTATGCCGAGGGCGTGCGGGAGGTGCTGGCCATCACCGGTGACCCCATCCCCACGGCAGAGCGGGACGAGGTGAAGAATGTTTACCAGTTCAACTCCCGCAAGCTGGCCCAGTACATCGTCTCGCTGGCAGGGGAAGGCCGGGAGATGCCCGGCCCCATGACCGTGTTCGGTGCCCTGAATCTGAACGCCCGCAACTTTGATGTGGAGCTGCGCCGGGCAAAGGAGAAGCTGGAAAACGGCATGAGCGGCTTTCTGACCCAGCCGGTGCTCTCGGCACAGGCGGTGGAAAACCTGAAAAAGTCCCGGGAGACGCTGGGGGGCGATGCAAAGATCCTGGCCGGTATCATGCCGGTGGTCAGCCAGCGCAACGCCATCTTCATGGAGAACGAGATCAACGGCATCCATGTGGAGGACTGGATCATTGAAAAGTTTGCCGGGCTCGACCGTGCCCAGGGCGAGGAGCTGGGTCTTGCCATCTCGCTGGAAATGGCAAAGGCCGCCCTGCCGTATGCGGACGGCCTCTACCTGATGACCCCCTTCAACCGGGTGGCCCTGATGGAGCGGCTGATCGGCAGATTGAAGCAGGAAGTTCTCGGAGCATATTGACAAAACGCCAAAAAAACGTTATATTCTTTGTATAAATGCAACGAGAAAGAGTGTGCGCGGCAAACCGCCTTGCAGAGAGCCGGGGGCAGGTGAGAGCCCGGCAGGTAAGCGCTGCGCACTGTCGCTTTTGAGCAGGGGCGGTGAAGCCAGTAGCCGCCCTCGGAGCTGCCCCACGTTACCGGGGCATCAAGGGGCACGGGCTGTGTTTGCAGCCGGTGCAATTTGGGTGGTACCGCGGTATGTAGTTTACAGCCGTCCCATGGAACGTTCCGTGGGGCGGCTTTTTTCGTCCCACTCATCACATTTTTGGGAGGATACAATGAAAGAACTCGCAAAACAGTACGATCCCAGCCAGGTGGAAGACCGCATCTACC
>ERZ839947.2059-NODE-2059-length-15765-cov-2.873011_pt1 | contig 15765 bp, 7 predicted proteins | sample MGYA00519908_ERZ839947 | MGnify/ENA primary metagenome ERZ839947 (study PRJEB31850, sample SAMEA3708857) | human gut metagenome | biome: human gut; feature: human-associated habitat; material: faeces | place: China | collected 2014 ... | reverse complement strand
TGCAAAGAGGATTGGTATCACCGATTTTTGTGATATCGGAAGTTGTTACTTTATTGTCTTCGGAACCGTCTGTGTTTTTTAGTTTCATAGCACCTGGACGAAGATATTTTTCTCCGATGACAGAAGAGTTGTCTGCTACGCCTTCTGCCAATGTCCATTTGCCTTTATCGTCTACTCCAGAGAAGTCTGATACTTCGTAGCGACCATCACTTTCATATCCATATATTTCACCTACTGCATGACCTACCATAACAATATAATCAGAAGATAAGTCGGAAGATGCCCAACCTGATGATGCAGGATATTGAGCGAGGCTACCAAGGGATTTTACTTTGTTTTTGTTGAAACCTACATTAGCACTGAGGCTCAAGCCATAGTTCTTTTTATTGATTGGATTCCAATTCAAGGTTACTTCCCAACCTTTGTTTTCTGTTTTTCCTAAATTTCTGTATTGAGTGCTGTAACCTACGCCGGATACGGGGAAGTTTATCAGCAAATCATCAGTTGTATTCCAGTAATACTCTACTGTACCGCTTAATTTCCCATTCCACATAGTAAAATCCAAACCGAAGTTACGGGTATAAGTGGTTTCCCATTTTAAATCAGGGTTAGTCATTTGTGAACCGGTAGTCCAGAAACTGTTGATGCCGTTGATCCAGCCGATTGCGGGACTTGATCCGGCCGCCCACACTGTACGGGTTTGGTCACTTGGAATATTATTGTTACCTGCTGTACCATAACTGACACGAAGTTTCAAATCATCTAGCCAATTCTTTGTACTTTCCATGAAGTTTTCAGAAGAAATACGCCATGCAACGGCTGCTGACGGGAAGTATCCCCAACGGTTACCATCGGCAAATTTTGAAGAACCGTCGGCACGGAACGTTGCACTTACCAAATATTTACCTTCGTAATCATAGTTGGCACGGGCAAAATATGAGAGCAATACATCATCTGCATTTGTATATTTGTCCGTAGAGAAAGCTGTGCCTTGACTTGACAGATTGAATGCTTGGTGAGAATTAAAGGAAGCCGGATAAAAGCGGACTTCGTCTGTATCTACATTACTTTTAACTTTAATCAATTCTTGACCAGCTAACATAGAAAGGTGATGCTTGTCATTCTTCAGCAGTTTCTTGAAATCGTAGTTCAATGTATTGGTATTACGGAATGACTTTCTGTCTTTATCGGTAAATACGACGATAGGTTGTTCATTACCGTTCTCGCGTGATTTATAAGTGGTGATGCCATAGAATCGGTCGTCTTTGCTATAATATTGGTCTAAACCGAACTCTGTCTTGATTTTTAAATTGTCGATAATTTCCCAAGTAAAACTTCCGTTATAGTTAAAGGTTTGTCGTTTTTGTATGCGGTCATTGTCTGCTACAGAAACGAGTGGATTGGTTAACTGTAATTCGGGATCATAGCCGTCACTCAAATCTTTAAAGTTAAATGGAGTATAAATCATTACATCTTTCATACGGGAGTCTGCACTGGAAACTTCATTTTTTGACTCATTGGCACCGCCACCATTATGGTTGTATTGGAATAGCGGACAGAAAAATCCAAACTGACGCGTTTGTTGGGTTTGTGATTCAATTTTAAGCTAAGGTTGTCACGCTTGAAGTTAGAGCCTATCATGATAGCTTTATCATCCATGTGCGCATAGCTAAAAGAATATTTAGTCTTGTCGCTACCGCCGGTGATGCTTAAGTTATGGTTGAATGTATGGCCTGTACGTCCGAAGATTTGGTCTTGCCAGTTGTTGGCAGGCACATCATTGTATAAATCCATGTCTTCATAGTTACCGAAAATCTTTGTGTACTCTTCCGGATTGACGGTATCAAAATTTCCACTATTTAATGCAGCTAATTCATATTGCCATTTTGTATAGTCAGCTGAAGAAAGCGTATTCAGTTGCTTTGCCATTTTCTTCCATGAGTAATATGCATTGTAGTTTACCGAAATTTTACCTTCTTTGCCGCTTTTAGTTGTTACGATGATTACACCGTTTGCACCGCGGGAACCATAAATAGCTGTTGAAGATGCATCCTTTAATACTGTCATGTCTTCAATATCCGATGCCGGGATATCTGAGATGGATTCAACCGGGAAGCCATCAACAATGAATAATGGGGTATTGTCTCCTGTGATAGAACCGCCGCCACGTACGCGTATTTTCATTTCAGCATCGGGAGAACCCTCTGTTGTAGTAATCTGTACACCGGCCATTTTTCCGGTTAATGCTTCAGTGGCAGATGCCACCGGTACAACAGCCAGTGCTTCAGAATTTACAGTTGCGACAGAACCAGTCAAATCTTTCTTCTTGGCTGTACCATAACCGATGACTACAACTTCTTCCAAAGCTTGGGCATCATCAGCCAAAGTTACATTAATAGTTTTTTGTCCTTTAACAATAATTTCCTGTGTAGTCATGCCTACATAGGAGAATATCAAGGTCGCATTGGACGGAACATTTAAGGAGTAATTACCGTCTATATCGGTAATTGTACCGTTACTGGTATTTCCTTTTTGTACTACAGAGGCTCCGATTACGGTTTCTCCAGTCTTGTCTTTCACTGTACCTTTTACGGTTACGTTTTGCGCTGATACGCCAAGCGATATCATTGTTACTATTAAAAATAGTAACATAGTGCGCATGTTTTTCATTTTAGACATTCTTTGCATATTTATAAATTTAAAAAGTGTTTTCCATTACGGTGTATTTCATATATTGTTAATTCCTGATTGCAAATGTAAATTGATATAAAAAAACTGATGTGCAATTTTTGTTTTTAGGATAGTAATTTTTGTTATCTGTCTTACGTAAATGGGGTAATTCCCCTCATGAGCATGTTCTAGGACATAAATTTATAAAAAAAGCTTATTTACTTTCTTTAATAGATAGTAAACAAGCTTTTTATAACATATGTTGTTTTATAATCGGATTAAAGAGGATATAGAGTTTTTACTAATCCGTTTATATATACTTCCAGATTGGTATATTGAGGATTCAGATTGTATTTGCTGCTGTCGTTATTGTCGTTTGGATTAAGTCCGTTGGCTTTTTCCCATTCATCGGGCATGCCATCGTTATCACTGTCAATGAGAGAAGATGTTGTCGTAACATAGTCATCCCATTTTTCGGGTGTATCGCTCTGAGTGTCTATCAAACCGTTGCCGCCACCTTTGGAAGCGGTAGTGGAGAACGTACCTATACGGGTGTCATTAACAATGCGCATGTCTATCTTATCTCGTTTAGGGGTGTCGTATCCATTAGCTGTCCAACTGCAAATCCATGAACCGGCGTATGTAAGTACCGATTCATAAGCAGCATTGGCTGATTCGACGAAACTATAATCTGGTAAGGTAGAGAAACGGGTAGAGACTAATAGGTCGGAGGTTTCCACTTCTGTCGCAATATCGGCAGCATTTCTTTCATCCTTTACAATAAAGGCGGTAGAAGAAGTATTGTCTGCATTGGCTGCTGCAACTTCGGCTTGTTGTGAACTCGACAAATCAGTTCGGGTATTGTCCATTACATTGCCGTTGAGGTAAAAATATCCGTAAACTCCGGCTGCCTGCGGATACTCCTTGCTTCCTTTATCTACATATGCAGTAAAAAAACGTGCGTGAGTTCCGTTTGCAACGGAAGCCGGACCGAGCTTATAGTAGTTGTTCAGAATGTTATACGAACCGCCCTGCCCGCCGTAAGCTCCTTCGTTGGTCCAATTGTAAATTACATTGTTGCATAAATCTACTTTTTCCATATCGGTACGATTCGAGTAGCGGCTGCCGCAAAGACGGGGGGTACGATTGCTGTGGTGGGCAATCAGATTGTGATGGAATGTAGCAGGTGTTCCACCCCATAAACCTCCATAGCCGTGGTTCCCTTTTTCGTGTACGGAGTGCCATAAGCTTTCGCTGATGATGCACCACTGCATGGTGAAGTTGGTATTACCGTAGAATGACGCGCACTCATCCGTACTCCAGCTCATTGAGCAATGGTCGATGATAATGTTTCTTTTTCCAGGATATTCTTTTTGGTAACCGTTCATGGAATCATCTTCGGTTTGTGTTTCGTCGCCCATCCGGCAACGAATAAAACGGATGATTACATTGTTGGCATTAACCCGCAGGGGGTAATCTTTCAGGCAAATGCCTGCACCGGGTGCCGTTTGTCCCGCAATTGTGATATCATCGTTCTTGACAACCAATTGTTTGTTCAGCTTTATAACTCCGCCTACAGCGAATACCACGGTACGTTTTCCGGATTGCTCTACGGCATGACGCAATGTTCCTGGTGCGTTGCTGTCGTCGAGCGATGTTATCACATAAACAGTACCGCCCGCACCGCCGGTAGTATATTTACCTGCACCTTCGGCTCCCGGAAAGGCTGCAATGGCGGAACGGTCCGGAGTAGGATATTCGGTGGAGCCGGAGTTGTCCGTATCAGAGTTTCCATTGTCATCCGGATTGTCTTTGTCATCGGTTCCGTTTCCTCCTTGTTCTGTAGAATTATCTTCACCGACAGGAGTGTCGTCCGAGCAGGCTGCCGTTACCCCTATAAGGAGAGTAACGAACAGAATAGCTTGTATGATTTTGATATATCTCATTTTTTGTTTTTATATAGTAGTTTATCAGAAAGGTTAGTTCTGAGGGAATAAATGGTTGACAAGACTGTTTATATACACTTCCAGATTGGTGTATTGAGCGTTCAGGCTGTATTTGGCTCCATCGGTTATATCATTCGGATTCAGACCATTGTTTTTTTCCCATTCATCGGGCATGCCGTCTTTGTCTGTATCTTGTGGGGCTTTTTCCGATTTGTATGCGGGCCACCCGCCTACATCTGCCGGACGGTCTATCATACCATTGGTGCTGCCGTGCGAACCTTCATAAGTGTAATTACCCTTACGTGTTTCTTCTACGATACGAGTGTCAATGACATCACGTTTCAGAGAAGCTCCGGCGTAGTCAAGGACGGACTTATAGGCCTTACGTGCTGATTGTAGGGAAGTGTGTTCGGCAATATTGAATGGCTTTTCAGTAAGGAGCTCTTTTTCGGGAGCAAAGTCTTTCTTGATGATGAGGCCGTAGCTGTTATCGCGCTGTATTTTATATATATCGGCTTTTTGTTTGTCGGAGAGTTTCGGACAAGAGGGATCTACATAGTTGTCGTTGAAGTAGAATACACCATGTGTACCAGCTGCATTCTTATTCTTGCCATCATCGGCATAAGCAGTAAAAAGACGTTTGTATGAACCTTTGGTAGCGGTAAAAGGTCCCGGTTTGTAGTAATTTGCAAGGAAGTTGTATGAACCGCCTTCACCGGCGTATGCACCGTCGCTGCCGTAATTGTAGATAACATTGTTGAATAGCTCTACTTTTTCTTCTTCAGGTTTACCGGTATAGCGGCTACCGCAAAGACGCGGAGTACGATTAGTGTGATGGGCAAGCAGATTATGATGGAAAGTGGCAGGCTGTCCACCCCATAATCCGCCGTAGCCGTGCGAGCCTTTCTCGTGTATGGAATTGGCAAGGCTTTCGCTGATGATACACCATTGCATTGTAAAATTACTATTATCGTAGAACGAAGCACATTCATCTGTACTCCAGCTCATGGAGCAATGATCGATAATAATGTTGCGGTGATGTTTGAAGCCGTTCATGGCATCATCCCCTTTTTGCTTGATGTCATCACCCATACGTGAACGGATGAAGCGTACGATTACATTGTCGGCCTGAACACTCATGGTGTAATTCTTCAGGCAAATACCATCGCCCGGAGCAGTCTGTCCGGCAATAGTCAGGTCTCCGTTATTTATTTTCAGCGGAGATTGCAGTTCGATGATACCACTCACGGCAAAAATAATGGTGCGAGGACCTTTTTTGCGGATAGCCCAACGTAAGGTTCCCTCTGTTTCGTCATCTGCCAATGAAGTAACGGTGTAGACAACACCACCCGCACCGCCAGTTGTGTATTTACCTGCACCATCTGCGCCCGGAAATGCGGGTACTTTACTACGGTCGGGGGCAGGCGTGGCGTTCTGAGCATGGCTAATGGAGGAGGACAGTAGTAATAATGTACTGAATATTCCTAAAATAAATGTTTTCATCATTTTATATTCTTTTTATAATTATGTTTATCTTATATTAGTGTGTCTCACTGTTACTTAAACTACCGAAACGATTGACCGCCTTTACAGTATAACGTGCCGAATTGTCGTCTACAAGGTAGGATGTTTCGGTTGTTTTACCGAAGTAATTTCCATTCTTAAAGATGAGATAACATACAGCATTGATATTGTCTGTCCATGTCAATGTAGCATCGTTAAGAGTGAAAGTCGGATCGGGAAGCTTCTCATAGTAACTTCGCGGATTCCAGTTATCGTTTGCCTGAATGATATTCTCGTAATTGCATTCGTTGGCTTCGGCTTCGGTCAACACTATAGGTCCAGTATAGGGAACATTTTTTTCGTCCACTCCTGATTCGCTATAAGACTTGCTTACGTCGTAAGTGGTACGGCGCTTACTCGTATCTACAGGCCAACCTTGATTGGTGGTATTGTACTCGGCATATAATTTGGGCAGTGCACTCATGGTGTACCAGCCTTCGTCACAAATAGGCAAGGAGCAGGATGTATTGATGAATACGGTCATGGGGCGTTGTTGCCAGGCGCGCCCGAAATAGATTATGCCGTTGGCTGCGCGACCATTGCCCGATATTATACAATTGCGGAATACATATCCCCATTGTGTAGATGCCATATGTGAGCCTGCTGTGATATAATTCTGCTGTCCTACATTATAGAATGTGGAGTTTTCTATCAAAAGATTTCCACCACCGAATATGTAGTCTGTTCCGCCTTCTATCCAACAGTTATCTGCATAGTTACGCATGTTGATGTTTTCGGAAGAGCCGGAAGTATAGTTCCGTGTCCACCAAGTGTCTTGGAAGCCACGGAACTTACAGTGATAAAATGCCGAACGATCTGCACGTGTGTGGATGGCTTCCGCTTGCGGGCCAGTTTGCTCATCTACTCCCCATTTGTTTTCAAAAGAAATGTTTTCGGCATAAAAGTTCAAAGCGGTTATGATTGTGGCGCCATCGCGTCCTTCGGGAATGTTGTTACCGTTGGATGTATTACGGCTGGAGTTATTCCAGGCAGCGGTAGGATTGAAAGATCGGTTTGCTTCTGCTTTTGCTAATTCTTTGTTGTAATCGGATTCGCTGAGGCGGCATGTCTTATAAGTGATGATAGTGTTATCCCAATCTTGTCCGATGAGGTGCACATAAGGTTTGTTGATATCTACCAACTCTTCATAGGTTCCGTTGGCCACGAATATGAGGTAGGGAGCATCGTTGCTGGAAGGTACATCGCGAATAGCATCTTGTACGGTCGTATAATCTCCGTTTCCATTGGCATCTACTACCATGACGGCTTGTTTACGTACTTCGATGTTATACTTCAGTGTAATACCGGCAAAAGTTTGATTTCCATTGCGGTCGGTTAGCGCCCCCGAAGGGATATTTAAAGTAACGCTGCTTGCTGTTGGAGCGGATACGTGGAAATAGACCTTTTCGTTGTTGATAACGATGCGCGTATCTACATTGTTGATAGTAATCGAGGAGCCTTCCGCTTGGCGTACTGCCTTGCTGAAAGTCAGTACGATAGTGTCGTTGGAGTAGATGTATGCACCATCTTCGGGAGCATTGGATACCAGTGTCAAAGCACTGGTATCTATGTTGTCGTCATTATCGCTGCAAGCAAAGGCTGTGAAAGCCACTACTGCCGCCAGAAGGCATTTGCTTAGTAAATATAAATATTTTGTTTTCATGAATTTTGTAGTTTTATGTTATTATTTATTCCAACGGGGGTCTCCGTAAATGGCATATTCTGGTATCTGAACTCTGAAATTGCCTCCTGACGGATTTTCGAAGAGTTCAGTAGAAGAGTAGTTTAATTTAGTACTCCAATAATTTGCATAATTGTCTCCTGTACAGTCATTTGTGTAAAATATATTTGCTTTGTTACATGTATTTTTAAGTGTGTTACAAATTCCATCAGATTGAGTTCTGATATGAAGTGATGTAAATAGAGAATTTGAAATGACAATGTTGTCATTTTCTGCATCAGAACGTATCCATTGTGTTGATCCGGCACCACAATTGTAGAATGTACAATGATCTATTGTTAATATAAAGTTGGTTGTTTGATTGACCCGAATAATATTACCACTACAGTTATTAACAGTAGAATTAGTAAATGAAATATTATTGATGGTGTGTCCATTTCTATTGCCAATTATGCTGTAATCACCAATATTTTCAAAGTAGCAATTGTCAATGGTCAGAGATTGAGTTGTTCCTGTTACATTTTTATCATGTACAATAAATCCTCGTGTATCATATATTTTGCAAGATTGAAAAGTTAGTTTTCGTATTGTTGTTGGGCTTACCTGTCTAAATAGAATATTACCAGTACTATTATCACATTTAATTGCTACATTGAAGAATGTAATTTCATCAATAGAAGAAGCTTCAAAAGAAAGTCCTCTAAATCCGATGATAGGTTTATCTTCTTCGCTTAATTCTTTTCCGTCTTCTCCACCCCAAACAACTAAAGAAGTAATTCTTTGGGGTATATTTTTAGTACTGCTTCCACTCATGTCATAATCGGTTTGGGGAGTAAGTATAATGGCTATTTTGCCAGAATTATTTTCATCATTCCAAATATTATTCCATTCGTCTTTAGAATTCAAATAAATTTTTTTGTAATCTTTCAATGGATCTGTTTTAGTAGTGAAGATTTGTTCATTACTTACAGCTATACCGTCAATATTATACAAAGTGAAAGTATACTTAGTACTTCCTATTAAATTATCTACCGTTATAGCTCCTTTGTTCTTATTATCTTCGGCGAGAGGTATGGTTTGTGCTACTTCTCCATCTTTAGTACAGGCATAAGAAGCTACCGTTTCATCAACTTCCCATGTAAACGTCGCTGAAGTGATGCCCGCTTCGATTGTTACATCAATTAATCCTTTGAGTGTGGTTACTGTTTGCTCACCACGAAGTACATCGTCCGTATAAATGCGGAATGTATATGTAGTTTCCCCTTCCAGTCCTGTCACGTTTGTCCCTTCAGCAGATAATTCATTATTCCATACCGTTTCCGGGGCATTAGCAGGCTGATAAGTTAGTTTTGTTGCAGCCGTACCATTGTCAGCCCAAGTTACGGTTACGGACTTTCCACGTATATTCTCTGTTGTAATATTCATGATTTGCTCAGTGGTAGCTGTAGCGATACCTCGTAGAGCTTCTTCATTGTATATCATGAATGTGTATTCTGTACCTAAATCCAAACCGGTCAGCGTGATGCTGCTTGCATTGATTTCCGTTTCTGTTAATTCATATTCTGTGGTTTCTGCTTCTTCTACGTTGTTGGGATGATAACTTAATTTGGTTACATTAACGCTATTGGTGTTCCATTTTAAAGTTATATTGCCGCCCAATACCTCAGGTGTACTAAAGATTTGCTCAGTAGTAGCTTCGGTAATACCACGTAAGTCGTCGTTGTTGTAAATTGAGATATTGTATTTGGTACCCGGTTGCAAACCGCTGAGGATAGCCGATTGAGCGGATATTTCTTCGGAAGAAAGTTCATAAGTCTCTTCTTGTATAGTGACATCTCCGCCAACATTAACCTGCCATTCGTACGACAGATGGGTAACGGGAAGTCCGGCATCGTTCCACTTTACGCGGATACTTTCGGCGGTAATGTCACCGTTTGCAAACTCTTTTTCTAAAATATCCTCTTCAGTGGTTTCAAATGTACCGTCAAGATATGCCCAGCCGGATTCCAATCCGTCACCGAATGATTTTACACGCAGGTAATAGGTGGAGCTTTTGGTAAGGCCGCTGATAAGAGCGGGTACGGTACTTATGGATTTGTCTTCGCCATAGACAATAGAGTTTTGTGCCGTTCCCATTTCCATATTGTCGGATAGCTTTTCGGTACTGACTTCGATGATGTAATACTCTGCGCTGGATGTAGCGCTCCACGATACGGAGGCTGTTTGCGCTGCGGCTTTATCCACTTTGACATCGCGTACACGGAACAAAGCTGCTTTTGAGGGATTTGTCTCCCATTCGTTTCCCTCGGTGCATGCGGTAAAGATGCCAGTCAGACACAACATGCAAACAAGAGTTCGTAATGTAATATATATGGTTTTCATATCTGTATACTTAATTAAATAATGATTCTGTTGGCTCAGGAATTAGTTGGAATATCCGTATGAATTAGACAAACGTCCGTTGGATGCGGATATCGTGGTCGATGCGATAGGCATCAGATAACGGTTCTTTACAACCGCTCCGTTTCCGCTACCTTGTTGTGTACTTCCTACCAGTCCGCTGGATATGGAAGGCAGGTTGGTCTCACTTTGTGTTTTGGTAGAGGTGGTACGTTCGTTACCCCAACTGCTGACAGAAGCATGGTAGTCGCTGGTGCTTTTGCCGGCAGGCAGTCCTTTGTAAGTGATACTGCTCATATCGATTTGCGTATGTGCCGCGTCCAGATAGTTGAAGTAGATGGTACGTTGGTATGCTCCATTCATTTGCTTGAGATAATCACTTTTGAACTGGAGGATTTTTTCAACTAAAAGGTTCCAACGGATAAGGTCGTACTTACGGAAACCCTCACCAGCCAACTCCCAGGCATTTTCATCTACGATGGCATTGAAGAATGTGGTTCTATCTGTGGATATGCTGTTCAGGTAGCTTTCCTCGGCAGTAGTAATGGAGAAAGCACGGTTGTGTACTTCAGCAAGCGCCGCTTTGGCACTTATGCCGGCACTGCCTTCGTAACTGCCTGTAGGACCTGCCAGCTCGTTCATAACCTCGGCATACATGAGTAATACCTGTGAGTAGCGCATCCGCACGCAATTGATACCTGACATCCATTTCGTATCTCCCAAAGTGTTTGCGGCCAGATTAATGTTTTCTTCGGACATCTTACGTATATCCCATTTGCCTACATAAATGCCGAAAGGATTGTTGCCCAGCAGCTTTTCGACAGAAGTTCCGTTTTCTTCACGGATGTCAAAGTTGGCACAGGTAATGTCACGACGTTGGTCGTTGTCACGGAAAGACCATAGATAGGGAGCTGTTAGCTTTTGCTTACCGCTTGAGTTATGTCCGTATTGAGTAGTCTGTCCGTTACAGCGTACTCCGATAGTGTATCCCAACTCGCTGCTTTCTTCAATACCCATTGGGATCTCAAAAAGATTTTCACGGTAAGTCTGGTCGAGTATACGTTGGTTAATCAGATACCATTCATTTTCAAAAGAAGGATTCAAATGGTGTCTGTTCGATGTAATGACAGCAGACAGATGTTTCAAAGCACGCTCATATAATGATTTCCGTGTTGCTTCGTCACATCGTTGTGTAGGATAGGTTGCATCACTGTATTCCGCCGTTTCATAGCCGGCCTTTGCCGATTCGCGTATCATCCAGCCGGCACGTGTCAGGGCAATGTTGGCAAGCAGGGCATGTGCGTAGCCTTTTGTCATACGTTCGGTGGTGTATTCCGAAACTTCTCCTGCCCATGGCAATAATTCTATGGCCTCGTCAAGGTCGTTCATCAGACGGTCCATGAGGACATCTCTGTCGGTTTTGCCTACATATACGTTACTTAAGTCAGTATTCGACGGTTCCATTTTCATCGGTACGTCTCCGAAATTGCGTATCAAGTCGAAGTAAATCATGGCACGGACAGTCAGAGCTTCACCTTTGTAGCGTCCCATGGTTGTACGGTCACTGTTAGTACCCGATTGCATAAGGGAACTTTGCTCAATACCCGTGATGGCAAGGTTGGCTTTTTCGATGATGCCATACATGGTATCCCATACATCGGCAATGTCCGACCATGCGGGACTGGCGTTATAGTTCATATTACCACGTTCGCGACTGGTATTGTAAGCGTCATTTCCGATACCGTCTATCAATTCGCAGTCGCTGTTCGTGCCCCAGATGATGGATAACTGCTGGGAATAGGCATCGTCTTTACCCATGTCACCATACAGACTGTTGATAACCGTACCGGTATAGGCAATCGATTCGTATACATCGTTATAATCTACTTCCGAGGGAGAAGACTGGCTGAGAAAGTCCGAACAAGAAGCAAGTGCGGAAAGACCGGTAACCAGTAATATTTGTGCTATTTTTTGTTTCATTGTTTTCATAATTGGATCGGGTTAAAAAGTTACGTTAATACCTGCCAGGAACAGGCGGCTTTTAGGATAGGCGGCATAATCCACACCCGGAGTCATCAGATTGCGTTTACTGCTTGTATCGACTTCCGGATCCGAGCCCGAATAGTTGGTGATGACAAATAGGTTGTAAGCAGTAAGGTAGATGCGCGCATTTTCCATATAACACTTCTTTACCCATGTTTTAGGGAATGTATAACCGATGCTGAGGTTGTTCAGTCGGAGGAATGAAGCATTCTCTACGGCATAGTTCGTCAGTTGCATGGTACTTGCAGTGGCTGGATTGTAAATGGAAGCATGAGCATTCAGTTCATTCAAGCGGCTGACTACGCCTGCTTCACCGCCGTAGGTTGTCAGCACGGTGTTCCAACTTGAGGGGGAAACCAAATTGAGCCCGGTTACAGGGTCGACCATTGCATAGCGTTTGCCCGTGGCGAAATCTTCGTTGAGATTATATCCTGATGTGGAACGTGCATAAAATGCACTCATCAGTTTGGTTCCGTTAATGAGTTTATTGCCGATAGAATAGTTGAAGAATACGTTAAAGTCAAAGCTACCTATGCGACCGTCAAAACCGAAACCGCCGGTAGTGGGTGCTATAGTATTTCCCAAACGTTGTTTCAACGGATTTCCATTCTCATCGCAAACCAGCTTCAAACCACCCGGACGATAACCGTTGCCGGTAATGGTAGGACTATTGTCACTGACTCCGTCTTTTAATATCCAGGTGTTACCGCTAAGAATCAGTTCACCGTCCGGATTGTTTACAGGATCGTATGCGGTAAAGAAACCATTGGTACGATAACCCCATATTTCTCCCAAACGTCCTCCTTCTTCAATGCGGAAATCTTCATAACGTGATATATTGCTTCCTGCCCAATTGCTGTTCTGCCAGGAACCTTGATTATTCAGTTTGTCTATTTTATTACGGTTGTAAGCTATATTGAAATTGAAATTCAGACCGAATTTCTTGGTATCCGCCAATATGGCTTTCAAAGTGAGTTCGGCGCCTTTGTTAGACGTTTGGCCGAAATTCTGATATTGGTATTTATAACCTCCTATGGAAGGTATTTCGGTTTGCATCAGCAGGTCTTTAGTGGTGTTCCAATAAAGATCCAGAGAACCGGATATGCGATTCCCTAAGAAACCGTAGTCTATACCTATATTCCGGGTAATGGTTGTTTCCCATTTCAGATCCGGATTATAAAGGGAAGAAGCGGGGGTGAACATCGAATTACGTATTTCGTTGAAAAACGGAGAACGGTCCGTGTTACCTGAAAGTGAATAAGTAAGGGTTGTCAAACCGGAATTGATGCGGTTGTTTCCTGCTGTACCGTAACTCAAACGGAGTTTGAGATTTGACATCCACGTTTGCAGGCTTTGCATGAAAGGTTCATCGGAAACACGCCAGGCAAATGCCGCCGACGGGAAGAATCCCCAGCGGTTACCGTTGGCGAATTTGCTGGAACCATCAGTACGTGCTGTTACCGTGAAAAGGTATTTGTCCTTAAAGGTATAGTTTATACGGCCGAAAAAAGATACCATTGTTTCTTTTGCACCGATGGTGGTGAGATTGGGCAGTGCTGTTCCCATACTGATACTTGATAATACCTCGTCAGGTGACATTGCCGCCGGGAAATTGACGGAAGTACTTTCATTTTCCTCACTTTGACTACTGCTTATTTCGTGTCCGAAAAGGATATTGATGCGGTCGCGTCCATGGAATAATTTTTTATTATCGTAGGTAAAGGTATTGGCGTTTCGCCAGTTACGGGTATCTCCATGGGTAAGCATTGCCTGCGGGCGTCCTTGATAACCTAAGTTGGAGTTGCGGGAAGCATCTGCGTTCCATGCTTGGTCTGTTTTATCGAATCGCCAGCCGTAGCCGAATTCAGAACGGAAAGTGAAGTTCTTGAAAGGTTTCCAGTTAAGACCTACGTTGGAGTTCAGATTAAAACGGCGACGTTCGCGATATGTGCCCTGTAGTCTTTTTAACGGAGATATGCGTCCGGACGAATTACTATCATCATCGGAATTATAGGTGAGCGGGTCTATCGGGCGATAACGTACTGCATTTGCTACGATAGAGGTACTTGCATTGGAGTCATTGCTGTCACTTCCACTACTTAAACCGTCAATGACGGAATAGGTCAGGCGTGTTTGGAAATCCAGCGTGAGCCATTTATTAAGTTCAGCATTGATTTTAGCGTTAATGTTATCTTTGTTGTAGCCGGAACCAGCCATAATACTTTTTTCATCACTATGCGTATAGCCTACGTTATACTTGAGTTGCTTGGTTCCACCACTTACGTTGGCATTATATTGTACCTGATTACCTGTACGACCGAATATTTCATCCTGATAATCGGTGCCGGCTACGGATTCCCATATTCCCATATCTTCCCATTCACCGTAATAGTCGGTGGCTCCGGCTTCACGCTGATAAAGTATGTAGTCATAAGGGCTGAGAACTTTTTGGAGTTTCGTTACTTTACGTAAGCCGAATGAGGCACCGAAATTGACTTCTGTTTTTCCTTCATGACCGCCTTTGGTAGTGATAATAACAACTCCGTTTGCACCACGGGCACCATAAATGGCGGTAGAAGATGCATCTTTCAGTACATCAATACTTTCAATCTCATTGGGAGATATGTCGCTGATACTTGAAACTGGGAATCCGTCTACTATATAAAGAGGGGAGTTATCTTGCGATAATGAACCGCCGCCGCGAATGCGAATGTTTACGTCGCCATCGGGAGAACCGTCAGTGGTTGTAACGCTTACACCTGCCAACTTTCCGGTGAGTGCTTCCGTTGCATTGGAAACAGGAATGGCGGCAATATCTTCTGCTTTAACTGAAGATACAGAGCCGGTAAGGTCTCGTTTGTTTACTGTGCCGTAACCGATAACAACCACTTCATCCAGTGCTTGGGAGTCATCCTCCATGGTTACATTAATGTCTGTTCTTCCTTTTATTGGAATCTCTTGTGTTTTCATTCCTACATAAGAGAATACTAATGTTCCGTTGGACGGAATATTAAGGGAGAATTTTCCGTCAATATCAGTAATGGTACCATTACTGATATTGTCTTTTTGTACTACAGAAGCACCAATGACTGTTTCTCCTGTTTTGTCTTTCACAATGCCTTTGATTGTTACATTCTGCGCAGATATACCGATTGGTATCATCATGACTAATAACAACAGTAATACTGTTGTTATTGTACGCATGCTTTTCACTTTAGACGTTTGTTGCATGTTTTAATTAAAAATGATTTTCTTTTGCAATATGCATGAGGTTAATTTGTGAATGCAAATATAGATTGACGATAGAGGACGCTTTGTGGAATATTTGTTTTTAGGTATGTATTTTTTGTTCTCTGTAATGATTTGTGGTATTAAATCCGCTTGAAGTATGTTGTAGAGTAGAAAAAGAGAGTGTGTCAAAATACATTTGATGATTTCTTTTAGGCACGGATTTCGCGGATT
>ERZ839947.2052-NODE-2052-length-15797-cov-2.984564_pt1 | contig 15797 bp, 10 predicted proteins | sample MGYA00519908_ERZ839947 | MGnify/ENA primary metagenome ERZ839947 (study PRJEB31850, sample SAMEA3708857) | human gut metagenome | biome: human gut; feature: human-associated habitat; material: faeces | place: China | collected 2014 ... | reverse complement strand
AAAGGTCTAAAAAATATTTGTATTATAATGGAAAAAAATGCGACTTGTGCAATACTTACATACATTTATGTAAGCGTTATACTGTTATTTGTTTTTAGCTTCTTCTCCCTGTATGTTTGCATTGTCGTTTAATTAATAACTAAAAATATATTTATTATGGCACAAATTAATGACGGTCTGACGTTTGGATTGGACCAATTTAAATTATTAGGTTACATTAGTGAGGAAGGTTTGGCTTGGGGAGGTGATAAACCTGAGAAAGTGAAGATCAATGCTACTCAAGTAAAATCCGGTCCGGTAAAAATCATTGTTAAGAACAACGGTACTAATGTGATTACATTTAAGCTTATTCAGCTTGATGGTCCACATTGCGAAGCGGTGATGGGTGGAAAGACTGAAGCTAATGGGACGTACACACCACCTGTTGCGGTAAACCTAGAAGGTCCCGCTGAAATACTCTGCACTAGTGGGCATGCTATTCGTATCAGTAAAGGTAGTTTATCTGCGAAACTTTCTGGTAATATCAATGGTAGTGAAGTTTTGGCTATCGAATGTGAACTGGAGATACTGGCTTCTGCTGATGGTGGAGCTGGATATACTATCTGCCCGCCTGCAAGTTCTTCTGCAGGTGCTTGATTGAAGAATTGAATTGAATGATTACTTATTTTATTAACTAAAAACAAATTAAAATTATGGCACAAGTAAATGATGGTTTGACTTATGGATTAGACCAGTTTAAGTTTGGTGAACAAGTACTGGGGTACATTAGTGAAGAAGGCCTGGCTTGGGGCGGTGATAAACCAGAGAAGGTGAAAATCAATGCTGCTCAGATTAAAGGCGGTCCGGTGAAAGTGATTACCAAGAATAATGGTACGAATGTGATTACTTTCAAGCTTATCCAACTTGACGGTGCGCATTGTAAGGATGTGATGGGAGGTACTGTGGCTGCTGACGGTACATATACTCCACCGGAAAAGGTAGAAGATTTGGTTGGCGTTGCAGATATTAAGTGTGCAAGTGGGCATACTATCCGTGTTTTCAATGGTAGTCTTTCCGCTAAGCTTTCCGGTAATATTAATGGTAGTGAGGTTTTGGCTATCGAGTGCGAATTGGAAGTGTTGGCTTCTGCTAATGGTGGCGCTAGTTATGCCATTTATCCGCCGGAAGTAACTCCAGCATAAGGATTAGTTTTATAAGCAGACCGGAACTGAAGTGTCAATCTCTTTAATCAGTTCCGGTTTCTTTTTGCTTTTTGTGCATTACTATTATTGCCATACTTTACTTGAATTCTCTGTTATTTTCACATTTACATCCTTTTTATTTATTGATTTTCTTGAATATAAGGAATTGTTTCTGAATCTTTGCCTATCTTTGTGCTGCCTACAACAAAACAATTTATAAACTAAATTAGTCATAATATATGAAAAACTATTTATTTTGGGCAATAGCTGTTATTGCAATTACTTTTTCTTCTTGTAAGGATGATGATGAAAAAGATGCATTATCCGGTACAACTTGGGTCTGTAATGAGGAAGTTCCGGGTTTCGACGAAGGCTCTCGTACTATACAATTTCATACGAATGGAAAGTGTTCGGTGGAAGTAATAGAAACCCCTCATGGAAAAGATGAAAGGCGTTCTACAGGTAGTGGAAAATATGAGTACGCTGCTCCATCCGTTTCAATAACTTGGTTTGATGGATATAAAGAGAATGGAACAATTGAAGGTACTACAATGATTTTAGTTGACGAGGATGGATACTCTGAAATATTTGTAAAGCAGTAAACCTATCAGTAATGAATAGCAAGTGTGAATTTTTTATAGTAAAACTGGTATTGTTCATGCTATTGTTCGTTTTTAATAATGTAGCAATAGCACAAATATCGAAGATTAAAACGGTTCAGGAAGAGACTTTTGAACAAGAAGTTGTTGCTCCTTACGATAGTTTGGAGAATATTTGTAAGGAGAATTTCCGTAGTCAGGTGGGACAGACTTTGTATTTGAATGATGATGCGTTTTTTAAGAAAACGGGAGTGTATTCAGGTATTACTACAATGCCAACATTTGAGTATTTTGCATTGGTACTTAAGAATAAGAATATGAGATATTTGCCTGACTCTATAATATATAAGTTTACGGTAGTAGAAGGAGAAGGAGGCTCGGATTATGAATCTGTTGTAGGAAAATACTATTATGTGAATCGTCTGATTGAGGATCCGAAGAATGCTTCTAAGAAATCTGACTTAAATTATTCTTATGAACTTATTATGAAAGATGCTCCTTATGATACTGTTTATTATGATTTTGATTCTAGAGATGCATATTTTAGAACATTTATTAATGTCGGTTATATCGAGAAATTGAAACAAAAGTATGTTAGTAAGGAGCTAATCATTCATAAAGATGATAGTGGCTTAGAAAAGATTGGCACAGGGAAATATGAAAAAATACCTAAAGGAACTCATCTAAAGTGCATAGACATAAGTATTGAGGATGGAAATCAATATCATCTTTTGTTGTTATTACATCATGAAAAGTATGGTGACTTTTATGCCGACCTTACGCTTGGTGTGGAGATGGAAAGATTGGATACCCCTGAAATGTATAAAGTTCGCCTACAAAAAGAAACAAGTTTAGCTCGAAAATACGGTAAGGTCAATGCGGATTTGATAATAAGGAATCAAGTACGTACCGGATGGAGCAAGGCTATGTGTCGTGAATCTTGGGGTGCTCCAAAATCAGTAAATGTTATGTCCGGTGCAGGTGGAACCACAGAACAGTGGGTATACTCCTCAAGTTGTTATTTATACTTTAAAAATGGGGTGTTGACTATTATTCAATACTAGTTTATAAATCATTCTTTATTGATAATAAGTCTGTAACGCTTACATATATTTATGTAGGTGTTACGGACTTATTTGTGTTATAGGCTTTCCTATGGTATGTTTGTGTTGTTTTAATTGAATAAATGATGTGGAATTAAACAATATCAAGTACATGGGAACAATCGATTTAGAAAACATTATGAATAGTAGTGCATTGCGAAATATGCAAAGTACTACTGATAAAGTTGATGCCTTGAGTTCGTCAGTCATTAATCTGAATGAAGAGATCAGAAAATTAGAGAATAGTTTGCTTTCAATGCAAAAAGTTTTTGAACGGGCAATGAGTGCTAAAATAGACCAAACGGAAAATTTGGCAATGATAATTGTACTACGTTCTGAAATTGGAAATTTAAAAAGTGAGCTGGTTGGCTTGAATACTCAATTGGGGGTGGTAAGGAGTAATGCGGATATTTTGTCTTCAGTATCTCCTGATGATGGTAAACTCTTAAATTTGAAGGGAGTAAAAGAGGATTTGAAATTAATGAGTTCTGGAATGAATGTGGCTATCAATACGGCATCTCTGTTAGGGATAGCGCAGTCTCGCCTGACGCAAATTCAAGCTAAGCTACAAACAATGATTTCAATTACCAATTCTTTACAGCAGATAGCAAATGTTTTGAATGGTGCTGGAATCTCTAATACCCTTCTTTTGTCACGAGCAAAACAGGTGCTTACTGCAGCGAATATGGCACTTGCCACTTCTTTGGGCATTTCGACAGTTGCTGCACAAGCATTGATGGCTACATTAACTTTAGGACTTTCTGTTGTCATTACGGGGTTAGTTCTGCTATGGGATAATTATACGACTTCGCAAGCCGAAGCTGCTAAGGCAAATGAAGCATTCAGAAGTAAAGTCGCAGATATGTCTGCTTCTACAGTTGCGAATTTCCAGAAAATGAGTGGTGAATATGAAGCTTTGGGAGAATCTCTGGAAGATAAACAGAAATATATTGATGAGAATCAAGAGGCTTTCAAACGATTGGGGGTATCTATAACGAGTGTAGCTGATGCCGAAAATCTTTTTAATAGTCAAAAAGATGCTTTTATAGAAAGTATTGAATTGAGAGCTAAAGCGGCAGCAGCTATGGAATTGGCTTCGGAAAAGTATAAAGCATCTATGATTGCAATGATGGAGGCTGAAAGTATGCCTGATAAGAAGACTGTATTTGTTTCACAAGGAATGTTTGGACCGGTTATATCTTATGAAGTAGACAATTCCAATAAAAGTAAAGCTATAAAAAAAGCTAAAGCACAAGCGGAAGAGGGCACGAAGTATATAACCCAAAGTCTCGCTTTTTCTAATCAAAGTGCGGAAATACTAAAAAAAGCAGATATTAAGGCGGCTGATACAGTAGTGAAAGGATCAATAGAAGCTATTGAAGCAAGTATAAAAAGAAAAAAGGAAGCTTTATCAAAGGTCACAAGTAGGGGGGAATATAATAAACTGATGGTTCAGATAAATGCGGAACAATCTAAACTAGATAAAATAACTGGTGCTAATATTCGTACAGTTACACCGGAAGAGCAAACTTCATTTATAGAACAACTCGGACAGGCGGAACTTAAAGCAAGAAGAAAAATAACAGCAATGACTATTGCTGCTCTTGAGGATGGAGCTAAAAAAGAGAGGGAGCGGGAGGAATTAAATCATCAATTGGAGTTGGATAGGATTAATAAAGAAGAGAATGATCGTATTCAGGCGATTAAAGAGGCGAGGAAAAAAGGTATTAAGGTTGATGAAAATGCAGAAAAGATTGTTACTTCACAGGCTGACAAACAACGTATGAAAGAGAATGCAAGACATGACAAGGGAAAAAAGAGCATTAATGAAAATGAAAAACAACGTGTGAGAGACTTGCAGGACGAGATAAACTCCCATTCAGCGTCAGCTTTAGAAAAACGCCTAATGGATATAGACAAAGCCTATGATGAACTAGTTAAAAGAGCAAATAAAGATCCGGAAATGATTGAATCTATCAATAAGAACAGGGAAGCTGATAAAGATACAGAAAGGAACCGTTCTAAATTAGATGTGCTGGATAATGCGGAGCAAATAGAACTTCAGCGTCAAGAAATTGCAACTCAAGGCTTGGAGATGGATGAGTATGTAGAGCAGCAACGTAATGATATTATGTTGAAATATGCAAAAGAACGATTGGCAATTTTGTCCACAATGAATGATGAGCAGAGCCTGCAAGCAAAAGAACAATTAGAAACTACTATTGCCGGCCTTGAGAAACAAGGCAAAAAGCCTAAGTCTATAAAAGGAATATTAGACGAGAAGACAATGAACTCATTAGTGAAGCATTATCAAAAACTTGGGAGTAGCGAAGAGGAAGCTAAAGAGAAAGCTATGGATTTTGCTACTACTTTTCAAGGGCGGATGCAGACTGCAAGCGAGGTTGTCGGCTCTTTGAAAGGGGCGTTTGGTGGACTGGATGAAGGATTGGATATGGCTTTAGATGCCGTTGGCAGTATTGCGGATGGGTTTGCTAATGGAGGACTCGTGGGTGGTATTGCGGCTGCAGCTGAACAAGTAATATCTGTAACTGCCGGATTGATAGGAGCGAAAAAAGAGATGGATGCCGGAATGGTAGCTCGTTATGGTGTCTGGATGGAGGCAATGGATGATTTGATAGATAAACAGATCGGCTTATTGGACAAATTGGGGGGTAATAACTTTGGCAATAACATAAGGAAGACTGCAGAAGATATTGGTAAACAGATCACCGCTAGCCGTACAATGTTGGGAGAAGCAGCTTCTGCTGGTTCTTCAGCTTTTAGTCACTCTTACGGTTATCGCTTGAATGATAGGCTCAAAGGATATAAATCAGAGTTAAGGCAAATAGGAATAAATACTACTACTTGGAGTGAGATGAGTGATGAACAGTTGGTGAAACTAAGAGAGATTCCAAGTCTTTGGGCGCATATTCCGAGTGAGATGAGGGAGTATATAAAAGCTATGGCCGAGAGTAAAGAAAAACTGGCAAAATTTAATCAAGAAGTACAAGACACTATATTGGGATTCTCTTTTGCAGATATAACTAATATGATTGTTGATTCTTTTACAGATCCTTCTATTGATAATGCGCTGGATGAATTGTCACAGAATATAGATGGAGCTATTGGAAATATTATAAAGAAAACATTGGCTCGGAATATGTTGACGGAAGAGATGAATAAACTCGTGAGTAGTTTGTTCCAATCTATGGATAAAGGAAATTATAATTACTCTCTTGACCCTAAGGCTGCCTCTGATTTTAAAAGAGGAGTGATGGAATTAGGCCAACAATACAATGCTGCATGGGAAACAATGAAAGAGAGTTTTTCCGAAGCCGGTATCGACTTGGAAGAAAAAGAGAAAGAAGAAAATTCCGCGCAGTCCGGTCGCTCCGGCTCCTTCACTACCATGTCTCAAGAGCAAGGAACAAAACTCGAAGGATTGTTTACTTCTGTTCAGGATCATGTGAGCAGCATAGATACTATTGTTTTTGATATCAGCCGTTCCATGTACGAAGCATCGGACTCATTGGTTGCTATTGTACGCAATACAGGCTATTGCTACCATTTGGAACAGATGGCGGCAGATATATCGGAATTGAAACGTGATGGAATTAAAATGAAATAAGTATGGAAAAGATTTTAGAAGGATTATTGCTTGTCAATAATCAGGATGTGTATCTACAGTATGGAGCTTTCCTTACAGAGGACAAGCAAGGTGATTATAGTAATTACTCGGCATTGCTCAAACCACCTTCCATGAAGGATTATCCTGCCGTAGTTTATCGCGAACGAGATGGTGAAGAGTTACCGGAAGTATTGCCTCAACCGAGATTCGAGGCGCGGGATGTGACCCTATATTTTGCTATTGTAGCGGAGACAACACAGAAATGGTTGGAACGTTATACCGGCTTTGTCAATCTTCTTAAAAGTGGATGGCTTCAAATACGATTGCCGGAAATAGATAAGACGTACCGGATGTATTATAAGGAATGTAGTAGTTATGATCAACTGACTTTCCTCGAAAAGGATGGCTTGTACGCTGCACGTTTTAAGGTGAAGTTGCGGGAGCCGGTTCCGAGTGTATAATAATTGAAAAAATGAAATGACTTATGGAATTAAATATTTATAATGGAGAAGGTATTTTGAAATTTACCGCTCCTACCTCTTCTTCTTGTACCTGGACCCATGAACTGATGTCCGAAAACAGTCTCTCTGTCAGTTTTATTTCTCCTGAACTCTTGACTTTTTTGGTAAATGACTATATAGAAGTCGCGGACATCCGTTTTACTATCCGTAGTGAGTACCGGCCACAGCAGAATAGTACGTTGGAGTACAGTTACAATATGCATTTTTACGGACCGGAACATGATGCAGAGCGGGTGAAGATGTTGAATCTGACGGACGGGCAGTTTGAATCCCAGTTCTCACTGGATAATAATGCGGCAGCCCATCTACAAAAAGTGGTGGATAATCTGAACCGTATTGATGGCTCTGATACATGGAAAGTGGGTGAAGTTGTTGACAACGGAAAACGAAACATTGAATACAGCAATGTGAATTGCTGGGATGCTCTTGGCATGATTGCCGAGACTTTTGAGACGGAGTGGTGGATAGACGGGCATCACGTAAACTTGACCCGCTGTGAACGTGAAGATGCGGTAAGTCTTGGCTACGGACAGGGACTGACTAAAATAGCTCTTACTGAGAACAGCAGTGATGTGAAATTCTTTACCCGGTTGATTCCTTTGGGTAGTGCCCGCAATATTGACCGGAGTAAATATGGCTTTTCCCGGTTGCAACTTCCCGGACGGCAAAAGTATGTAGAACAAAATATTCAGTATGGATTATATGAACAGGTGGAGGAAGCTGCTTTCTCTGAAATTTACCCCAAGCGTGTCGGCAAAGTGTCTGATGTCCGCCATATTGAGAAGAAGAATGAGAAGCCGTATACAATTTATTACTTCAAGGATAAGGAATTGAATTTCAATCCGAATGATTATGAACTTCCCGGTTTGGTGAAACATATTAGTTTTCTGAGTGGTGAATTGAACGGGCGTGATTTTGAAGTGAATTATAATAGTAATACGCGTGAATTTGAGATTATCACGACGTTTCCTGACGAGAGGACGCAGATTCCGGGCGGTCATATAATTCCTGCGTCTGGTGATGAATATATCTTGTGGAATATCAGTATGCCCGATGAGTATTATACGCAGGCTGAAAAGGAATATGAAGCCGCCGTACGTGATTATCTGCAAAAGGGAAGTGTTGATACAATTGTTTATCGTTGTGACATGGATTATATTTACGTGGATGCCAATCGGGTACCCCTCATTCCGGGACAACGTGTCCGACTGTTGAGTAACGAGTATTTCGGTGAAACGGGGTACAAGGATACACGTATAACGAGAATTTCACGTAAGCTCGATAATTTGTCCGGTGCTACTATCGAATGTACGAATAAGGTAGGGAAGGGATGGAAGAAAAGTATCGATACAGGACTGAATGATTTGAAGTATGTAGTGGCCGAGAATTTCAAACAGGCTATTATTGAAGTGTTGAAAACTTGGGATACAAAGACTCCGACCAATTATGATGTGTTTTCATCTTTGCGTTCCCGGAAAGAAATCGATGAACGTGCTATTAGCAAGCTGCGTCCGGATGAAAGCAATTATTTCCTCAAATTCTTAGGTGGGTTACTTATAGAACAAGGGCTTTCGGTAACGGGAGGATTGACAACCGATACGCTTACCGCAACGGAAGTCACTACTCAAATCATGCATATTCTTGATAAACTGGTAGGTAAGGAAGCTTCATTCTCCGGTACTGTTTCTTCCTATGATTATGCTGAAAAGTTTTTGGGATGGTTGATTTCTCCTTCAGGTGATGCAGAATTTGGTAATGTACGTGTTCGTGGCTTTCTGGAATCGGACGAGTTGCGATATAACCGGGTCGAAGTGGTCAGTGGGGAACGTTGGAATGCTTCGGGAGGTGGCATTATCGCTTCTGTGGATGAAGAGACCTGCAGGATTCGGTTGAAGCTTGAGCCGGGGGAGGTTGCTTCGGTGGCGGTAGATGATATTTGCAAGGCTACGTTTAATGATGCGATAGGTTTTCAAACGGTTTATTTCCGGGTTACGGAGATAGTGGATGAGGCTACGTTTGCTTATGTGCTTCGTGACGGAACGACGCATCATCCGTGTGCATTGATGCATTTTGTCTGTTATGGTAATTTTACGAATGTTTCCAGGCAGTGTTCCAGTTATGAGACACAAAGTTATAAGCGTTATTTGTCGGGAGTTAGTAACTGGGAGATTACAAAAGATTGTATTGTGATGCAGTTGGGAGATTTGTCAAACTTGAAATTGTTTGGTATCAATATGGAAGGACACAGCGCTTATTTGCGTAATGTGTATCTGACTGGAACAATCAGGCAATTGTCTTCTGATGGTGTTACAGAAACGCCGGTTCCCTGTTTTAAAGGTGAATATGTACTAGGAAATTCTTACTATTATTATGATGAGGTGGTGTATAATGGAAGTACATGGCTTTGTATTTCCGAGAATTCGACGGAACAGGAACCGACGGAAGATGCTGCTGATTGGAAATTGCTTGTAAGGAAAGGGATTGATGGTAAGGATGGAAGCCTGCTCCGCCCTCGTGGAATATGGCAAACTGGAGTTGATTATGTAAATGATAGTATGTATCGGGATACGGTAATTTATAATGGCAACAGTTATGTATGTAAGGTTTCTCATACCTCGGACACTGTTTTTGATTCTGCGCAATGGAGCAATTTTAATGAGTTTGTCAATGTGGCTACTCAGGTCATGCTTGCGGAAAATGCTTCTATTGATGTGTTGGGGGCTTCTTCTATATTTGTAGGTGATCAGAATAGGACACAAGGTTGGGAAATGACGGGAGGAGCGATTAAGCATAATGTAAGTGGACTGGAACTGACTGTAGATGGGCGGCTAGTAGATCCGGACGGATTGGAATTCTCGGTTGGTGGTATTGAAAATGTGGTTCAAGATACTGTGAGAGGAGGTGATAATCTGGTTCCTAATAGTGATTATGCTGGACAGAAAGAGGTGCATCCGGGATGGGATGAGAGCCTTAATGGTACAGTTTCTGCAATCGGATGGAGTGACTATGATGCAAGTATTGCCAATCCGGAGGAAGGGTATCATGCGCATTTGAATACAACGCGATTCGATTTTCCGGTTTTTGAGCTCAGAACACGTTACCAGAAACCTGTGAGTGTGGAATATGTGAATATGGATAGTTATGGATTATGGACTATAGATGGGGTTTATCGCAAATCTCCTGTTATAACCCACAATCAGGTTACTCGTGAAAAGATCTTATTCTATACAAATGTTGCAAATGCTGTGGTGAGATTTGAAATTAAGGCAAACTCGGAATCTAATTATGACTGGCTTTTTGTTGGAAAAGTGGATGATGCAAATGCTTCTTATTCTAATTACCAGGATCGAGTTTCGGGAACCGGAACAAACACCAAGACGGTTTCAATCACGGTTCCTGCTGCAGGGCAACATTTTGTAATAGTGGGATATAGAAAAGATAGTTCTAATAATACCGGGAGCGATTGTGGTTGGTATCGTTTGCTTTCGGGCTATGTTCAGGAAATATATTCAGACCATTCCGTACATACCTCGGTCAATATTCCTCGCTATGTTACAGAGATAGGGATGGATGGGGAGTATCAACTTGGTTTTGAGGTTTACGCAGATACTGCGAATTTAACAGTATCTTATGAATTTGAAGCTAATGGTGGTCAGAAAACGTTCCTTGCTAAGGAATTGAATAGTTGGCAGACTATATCCCAAATTTTTAAGGTTCGGAATATTTCATCTGTTCCTACTTTTAAAGTAACAGCTTTGGGAGGTATAGGTGGAACAGGATATATTAGAAATGTATCAATAAGAAAGTTAGGAGCATTTGCTAAAGAATTATTGAAAACCGGTATTGATATTTCTAATCGTAAAATAGTGTTGACGGCTGATAAAACTCTTGTCCGAAGTAACTCGGGAGTTGAGATCGCTATGTTTAAAGAGGTGAATGGGGTGCCGATGATTGACGCGAAGAATTTGTATACGGAAAATTTAACAGTGAGTGACGGAGCTACTATTGGTTCGTGGAAGATATACAACAATAGAATCATGGCTAATTATAGCACAGGTATAGGTGATCCAACTATAGCCGGTCTCAATCTGGAATGTAACGGAGGCAAGTTTCTAAGAATTAATGAACAAGGGGAAGGGATGATGAATATTCGAAATGATCAGGGGGATGCTTTGTCTTTGTCTACTTATGGTGGTGGTACTGCATTGGCTATTACAGCAAATGGGGCTAATACAACGGGATATGCCATAAAAAGTGCTGGTCAACATATGTTTTATCAACGTAGCGGTGATGTATGGAATGCTCCCGGAGTATTATGGGCTGGTAGAATATCTAGCGGAGGTGATGTTCAAGCGAATTGGGGTAATGGATGTACGATAAATAGGGTGCGTAGAAGTAGTACGGGAGTTTATATAGTTGACCATAACCTAAATGACACTGATTATATGGTGTTTACGACCTGTATAAGCAATCATAGTTTTGTGTTTGTTCCGGAAATATACAACAATTATTTTGTCATATATGTACGAAACAGAGGAGGGGATAATGCGGATCAAACTTTTAATGTGATGATTGTTGGACGTAATAAATTTTAAATCATGAAAATAGACTTTAGAAGAATTGAAGTAAAAGACATTGAAGGGAATATTATTCCTTTTGATATGTCCAAAGTGCTAGGTAATGCAATTTATCAGAAAACTGCTGATTTGGGCGAGTTGGAACTAGCTCGGGATATTTACAGAAATGGAGAGGTCGAATTAACGCAAGAACAAGTAGAATGTATTAAAGACTATGTGAAAACAGCTTTTGTAGCATTTGTTCAAGAAGCCGTTATAGCGATGTTGGAATAGTTGGTAGCGCTTACGTCTTACTTCCTTTTTTCGGGCGGGTAAATCTTATCAAATGTATCTTTGCAACTTTGTTGCACGAATCATTCGCTATCTTTGCAGCAGCTAAAGGAGGAAAGATATGGGACATTGCAGTTGTTGTGCACACGGACACGGGTGTGCGTCTGAAAAGGAAATTGGAGTTAAGAGGTCTGTATTTCAAGAATATTGGAAAGTCGGACTTTCATTTATATTGCTGATAGCCGGTATCGTAATGAATGCTTTGGATGTGGCATTTTTCCAGAAGGAATATGTCGCTTTGGCTTGGTATGTCATAGCTTATCTCCCGGTAGGGATTCCTGTGATGAAAGAGGCTTGGGAAAGCATGAAGGAACGCGATTATTTCAGTGAGTTTACTCTAATGATTGTGGCTACAATCGGTGCGTTTTATATAGGCGAGTATCCGGAAGGGGTGGCTGTAATGCTGTTCTATACAGTCGGAGAGCTATTTCAGGAGAAAGCGGTTGATAAAGCGAAACGTAATATTGGCGCTCTCTTGGATGTGAGACCGGAAAAAGCTTTGGTGCTGAGAGATCATGAATTGATTGTAGAGAGCCCGAAGAATATCAAAGTCGGTGAGATAATTGAAGTAAAAGCAGGTGAGCGGGTACCTTTGGACGGAACGATGGAGAGTGAGGTCGCTGCATTCAATACAGCGGCGCTAACGGGTGAAAGTGTGCCGCGCAATATTCGGAAAGGAGAGGAAGTACTTGCCGGAATGATTGTGACGGATAAGGTTATTCGTATAAAGGTGACAAGACCTTTTGATAAAAGTGCGCTTGCCCGGATACTGGAACTGGTTCAGAACGCTTCCGAACGGAAAGCACCGGCAGAGTTGTTTCTTCGGAAGTTTGCGCGTGTCTACACCCCGATTGTAATAGGGATGGCAGTATTAATCGTTCTTCTGCCATTTGTCTATTCGTTGTTTGGCACGCACTTTGTATTTACATTTAATGATTGGTTGTACAGAACTTTGGTTTTTCTCGTAATTTCGTGTCCATGCGCTTTGGTGGTGAGCATCCCGTTGGGATATTTTGGAGGTATCGGAGCCGCATCCCGGCTTGGCATCCTGTTTAAAGGCGGGAACTATCTGGATGCTATTACGAAAATCAATACAGTTGTATTCGATAAAACAGGGACTCTGACGAAAGGAACGTTTGAGGTGCAGGAATGTAAACCGGTGTCCGGTATTGCGAAAGAAGACCTGATTCGATTGATAGCTTCGGTAGAACGAAATAGCACACATCCGATAGCTAAAGCCATTGTGGAATATGCGAAACAACAGAATGTAGAACTGGTGTCAACCTCTGATACGAGAGAGTTTGCCGGTTTTGGTCTGGAGGCGACGGTTGACGGAAATACTGTGTTGGTCGGAAACAGTCGACTGTTGTCCAAATTTAATATTGCATATCCGGCAGAATTGTTGAAGATAACCGATACGGTTGTGGTCTGTTCCATCGGAACTAACTATGCCGGTTATTTGTTATTAGCTGATACGCTGAAAGACGATGCAAAAACAGCGATTGATAACCTAAAAGCGTTGAATATTGAAAACATTCAGATATTGTCCGGTGATAAACAAAGTATTGTTACTAACTTTGCTGAAAAGCTAGGTATATCGAAGGCGTATGGAGACTTGCTGCCGGAAGGGAAAGTGCGACATTTGGAAGAACTGCGGCAGGATGAGGCTAATCAGATAGCGTTTGTAGGCGATGGCATGAATGATGCGCCCGTATTGGCGTTGAGCCATGTCGGTATCGCTATGGGTGGCTTGGGCAGTGATGCGGCAATAGAAACCGCTGATGTGGTGATTCAGACGGACCAGCCGTCTAAGGTGGCGGAAGCTATAAAGGTAGGAAAACTGACACACCGGATTATCTGGCAGAATATTACGCTTGCATTCGGAGTGAAACTGTTAGTGCTGATATTGGGAGCGGGTGGAATCGCTACTCTTTGGGAAGCCGTTTTTGCGGATGTCGGTGTGGCGTTGCTCGCTATTATGAATGCTGTAAGAATACAGAAAATGATAAAATAGGAGAGAATATGGAAGAGAATATTTATTTGGATAAGTTGGCGCGGAGAGATATCAAACCGACGGCGATAAGGCTTCTCATACTGAAGAATATGATGGAAGTCGGGCGTGCGGTATCATTGCTCGATTTGGAAACGTTATTGGATACGGTTGACAAGTCGACTATATCCCGGACAATCGCTCTCTTTTTATCGCATCACCTGATACATAGTATAGATGATGGAAGTGGGTCGTTGAAATATGCTGTTTGTGATAATTCCTGCAATTGTGTGGTTCAGGATTTACATTCGCATTTCTATTGCGAGAAATGTCACAGGACATTCTGTTTGGAAGGCACGCATATTCCGGTCATTGATCTGCCGAAGGGATTTGCACTGCATAGTATAAACTATGTGTTGAAGGGCGTTTGCCCGGAATGTTCTTCCCTGCCTGCGTCGCACTCATAAACAAAATAAGCCGGAACTCCGATATAGAAAATATCGTTCAGTTCCGGCGTTATACTAATATTATCCGTTTAATAGATGTTCGGATTTAATGTATGCCAATCTTTGATGGCTGGGATGATTCCCATTTCAATGACTTCGTCGCGGAGCTTGCACAGATGTTCGTAACTCTTTTCCAATTCTTCCTGTTCGGCAGGTGTTCCCGCTACTTCCTTATAAGTAATGCCATCTTTGGTGATCGAAGTTTCCATTGCCATCATGATATGATCGAACTTCCCGTTTGAGACATAGGTTCCGGCAGGCCAGCGGAAAGGTTGTCCTCCCATAGCGGCGGCAATCATTTCGATGGAAAGATAGGCCGGACTCTGGAAAGAAGAACGTCCGCGTAGGTCGATGATATGTTTTCCCCCTTGTATGACGCGTACTTTCAGTTCTTCCCATTCGTTTAATGGCAGGCGGGTGGTACCGATAAAGTCAGTCAGCGGTTCTCCCTTTATTTTTGTTGTAGAGGCAAATACTGCCATTTGTTCTCCATGACCGCCATACGTACGGCAATTCTGAATGTCGGAAGCGGAGATATGGAAGTATTTCACCAATTCGTTTTGTAGGCGGGTGCTGTCCAATGCGGCGAGGGTGGAAACTTGTGAAGGTTTCAGACCTGAATATAATAAGGTAATCAGCCCGGTGATATCCGCAGGGTTGAAAATGACTACGATGTGCTTTACATTCGGGCAATATTGGCGAACGTCTTTGCCGAACTGAGCGGCAATTTCTGCATTACCTTTCAGCAAATCTTCACGAGTCATGCCAGCCTTGCGGGCTGCTCCACCGGAAGATACGATATAAGAAGCTCCGGTCAACGCTTCCTCGATGTCGGAGGTGTAAGTGAGGTTGACGCCTTCAAAGCCACAGTGATACAGTTCTTCCGCCACTCCCTCCAAAGCCGGTGCGAATGGATCGTACAGACAGATATTCGGAGTCAGTTTCATCATCATGGCTGTTTGCGCCATATTAGAGCCGATCATTCCGGCAGCTCCCACAATTGTAAGTTTCTCGTTAGTCAAAAATTCCATAAAGCTTAATATATTTAAAGGTGAATAACTTTTTCATTTCTTTTTGCCGTTACAAAGTTAACATATTGCGAGCCTGATTGTTCATTGCAAATAGTTTTACCCGATAACGAAAAGTTATAGTGCCTGGAAGGGTAGTTTTGTTCAAAATAGATTATCTTTGCGATGGATCTAAATATGATAGTGTATAAATAGGAAAAATATGAGCATCGAATTAGGAAAGTTCAACCAGCTTGAAGTCGTGAAGGAAGTCGATTTCGGCGTATATCTCGATGGTGGGGAAGAAGGTGAGATTTTGTTGCCTACCCGCTATGTGCCCGAGGACTGTAAGATA
>ERZ839947.2051-NODE-2051-length-15808-cov-3.957722_pt1 | contig 15808 bp, 12 predicted proteins | sample MGYA00519908_ERZ839947 | MGnify/ENA primary metagenome ERZ839947 (study PRJEB31850, sample SAMEA3708857) | human gut metagenome | biome: human gut; feature: human-associated habitat; material: faeces | place: China | collected 2014 ... | reverse complement strand
CGTCTAAATTTCTTATTTCCGCGTTGTCGTCGGTCGCCGTAGCCACCGCTACGCCTCCTTCCTCCGCCTTGCATATGAAGAAATCATCCTGCGTCAATATAGCAGAAACTTAATTTTCGCTGTACTGTAAGCTCGAAATAAGTCAGAAGAAGATGAAAAACACAGGAACATAACAGAAAGGAAATCACGTGGAGAACAAGAAAGTAATTCAGGTGAAGGATCTCACCAAAATGTATAAATTATATGATAAGCCTTCGGACAGACTGAAAGAAGCGCTGGGGCTTACCAGAAAGAAACTTTATAAAGAGCATTATGCACTTCATGATGTAAATTTTGATATTTATGAAGGAGAATGCGTGGGAATTATCGGAACCAACGGTTCCGGTAAATCCACGATCTTAAAGATCATCAACGGGCTTGTGGAGCCGGATGACGGTGAGATCATTCTTGGTTCCAGAGTCCACATCGGATATTATGATCAGGATCATCAGGTCCTTCATATGGAGAAGACGTTGTTTGAGGAGATCTCCGACGCCTACCCGGGAATGTCCAACACCCAGATCAGAAGTACGTTAGCAGCATTCCTCTTCACTGGTGACGATGTGTTTAAGCGGATCGGGGATCTGAGCGGCGGTGAGAGAGGACGTGTTTCCCTCGCGAAACTTATGCTTTCGGAGGCGAACTTTCTGATCCTCGATGAGCCGACGAACCACCTGGATATCACTTCGAAGGAGATTCTGGAGAATGCCTTAAGCCATTACGGCGGTACGGTGCTCTACGTCTCCCATGACCGTTATTTTATCAACAAGACCGCAACGAGGATCCTGGATCTCACCGGAAAGCGGATGATGAATTATATCGGTAACTACGATTATTATCTGGAAAAACATGAGGCCATGATGAACGCCCATTTCGGGACCGAGAATGTGGAGCCTACCGGCGGAATCGTCGGATTCGGCGCATCAAAGACGGGAGCGGCGGCTGAAACTTCCGGAAAAGCGGCGGAGAGCAGCGCGGACGCAGGCGGAAAGCTTGACTGGAAAGCCCAGAAGGAAGAGCAGGCCCGCCAGAGAAAACGTCAGAATGACTTGAAAAAGGTCGAGGACGAGATCCACAGACTCGAGACGAGAGACGGTGAGATCGACGGACTTCTCTGCGACGAGAGTGTTTTCTCCGATGTGGCGAAGCTCATGGAGTTAAATAAAGAAAAAGAGGATATCGCAGGGAAACTTGAGACTCTGTATGAAAAGTGGGAGGAGCTGGCTGAATAGGCCGGCTCTTTTTCTGCGTGAATGACAGAACGATAATTTGAGAAAAATTCTCAATAAGGAAAACAAATAATCGAATTAAGTTTTTTATATAGCTGCTATTCCATGGGACAGTTTGTCAAAGTTTTGTTAAGATGATACAATAATGAATATAATGATGAAAGAAATTACGACAGTCAGAGTCGGAGCACATGGCTTTCCGGATTGAAAAAGATATAGGATCGTTCAATCCCGGAAGTGGTGCACCTGAGAGAGGAGCGATATTCATGGATCTTCGGGAACAGAAATATGTCTGCACATTGGCAGAGCTTGGAAACCTGACGAGAGCGGCAGAAAGACTTTATATTTCTCAGCCGGCCCTCAGCATTTATATCACAAATCTGGAAAAAAATCTTGGGACTCCTCTGTTTGACAGGAGCGGAAAGAAGTTTACACTGACTTATGCGGGGGAACAGTATGTGAAGAGAGCGGAAAAGATGCTCGAGCTGGAGCGGGAATTCAACGAGGAGATCGAAAAGATCTCCAGGGAGACGGCAGGGAGGATCCGTCTTGGAATCTCCCAGCGGCGGGGCTGCTTTTTCCTGCCTCCGGTGATTGCCGAATATGAGAGACGCTGGCCGGAGATCGATCTGGTGGTACGGGAGGGAAACCTTACGGATCTCGGGGAGATGTTTAGGAACAGTGAGCTTGATATGGTCATTCTGAACCGGATGGATGTGAAGGAAAATATGGACACGGAGCTTTTGTTTCAGGAAGAATTCCTTGTGGCGGTTCCGGTCTGTCATGAGATCAATGAAAAGTCGGAGTATGTACCCGGAAGCCGTTTCCGAAAGCTCAAGCCGGAGTATCTGAATGGGGAGATTCTGATCTTACATACGGCCTGGCAGAGCAGCAGGAAGATCGAGGACGCGATCCTGAGGCAACATGGCGTGATGCCCGGAAAGGTCCGTGTGATCCGCAGCATGGAGACTGCGGTCCAGATGGCGGCGGAAGGTCTTGGGATCACCTTTATCCGGGAAGCGTATGCGGTGAATTTCCATTACCGGAAGCCGGTAAACTATTATATTCTGGATATCGAACGCCATAAACGCGACGTGGTCGTTGCATTCAAAAAAAATGGTGAACTTCCGGCCTATATGAAAGGTCTGGTAGAGATCCTGAAAGAATTTGGACAGGACTATCTTGAACGATAGAAAATCATGATTGCCAATAGTAATCTTAAGTTTTATATATTTCACGGGCACCTCCGATGTCTGGTATCATTGTGGTATCAAACAACGGAGGTGCTTTTTATGTTGAAAGAAGTCATGTTCCGGGATATTGATGGGATCCGGAATGAAATGACGGCTATGGCGGATGATATTTTTGACCATCCGGAGATCGGGATGGAGGAGTTTCATGCGCAGAAAGTTCTTACGGACTGGCTGGAGAAGGAAGGCTTCGCGGTAGAGAGAGGGGTTGCCGGTGTCGAGACCGCGTTTAAGGCTGTCTACCGTCAAGGTGAGGGCGGACCGAATATCGGACTGCTCTGTGAGTATGACGCTCTTCCGGGAATCGGACATGCCTGCGGACATCATATGCAGGGACCATCGATCCTGGCTGCCGCTAAGGCGCTGAAGGACGCAGAGATCAGGGAACCGTATACGATCACGGTTTATGGAACTCCGGCGGAGGAGAGCGTCAGCGGAAAGATCAGAATGATCCAGAATGGATGTACATTTGAAGAACTGGATGCGGCACTTATGATGCACGGCGGTCCGGCAACCCAGGTGGATGTGAAGTCTCTGGCAAATTCCAAGTACAAAGTGATCTTCCACGGGGTGAGCGCCCACGCGGCGATCAAGCCGGAGAAGGGAAGAAGTGCTCTTGACGCTCTGATCCTTGCATTTCAAGGAATCGAATTCCTGAGAGAGCATGTCAATTCTGACGTAAAGATCCATTACACGGTCGTAAACTGCGGTGGAACTCCTGCAAATGTGGTTCCGGCTTACGCGGAAGCGAGTGTGTATGTCCGCTCCTACAACCGCGCGTATCTTGATACCGTATGTAAACGGTTTGAGAAGGTCTTAAAGGGTGCTGCCATGATGACAGAGACTGAGGTGGAGATCATCGAGGAGAAGAAGGTAGACAACAAGATTCCGGTTCTCACCTTAAATGATCTTGTGATGAAGCAGGCTGAGGAAATCCATGCTCCGCAGATTGCTCCGGCGCGGGAGAAGACGGGTTCCACGGATTTCGGAAATGTCATGAGACGTGTTCCGGGAACATGTGCGAGAATCGCGTTTGTGGCACCGGGGGCTGCAGCCCATTCTCAGGAGTACATCGAAGCCGGTAAGACGGAAGCTGCCCATGACGCAGTGATCTACGGGGCAAAGATCCTCGCAGGGACTGCACTGGAGCTCATCGAAAATCCGGAGCTTTTAAAACAGGCGAAAGAGGAATTCAGGAAAAATCTGGCAAAAGAGAATTCCGAAGTTTAAAAGCAAAACAGATACCATCAGACACACCGGCAGAACAAAAACTGCCGGAACCTAAGAACAGGGGATTACTATGGAAAAAAAGAAATTTAAAATGCCGCATTCGTATGTTATTATCTTTATGCTTCTGATCTTTGTATCGATCATGACATACCTGATCCCGGCACATGAATATGACCGCGAGAAGAATGAGGCAGGCAACACCACAGTTATTGTAGAATCTTATCATGAAGTTGAGGGCGAACCGGTTCCGGTCTGGAAAATCCCGAACTTTGTCATGAAGGGACTTTCCAAACAGGCTGACATTATTTTCCCGTTGATCGTGATCGCCGGCTGCCTTGAGGTGATCTTATCCACAGGAATGTTCCATGCGTACTGTGGAAAGATGGCAATGAAGTGCAAAGGTAAGGAGAAAATATTCATACCTGCGATCCTGTTGATTTTTGCCTTTATCGGTATTACACAGTCCACAAATAAGTTTATCGGATTTGCTCCGCTGGGAGTTATGCTTGCCGCAACGCTTGGTTATGATGCGATCGTCGGTGTGGCGATCGTCCTTCTCGGTGTCGGCATTGGCTTCTCAACAGGTATTCTTGCGCCGACGACAGCCGTTGCGCAGGATCTCGCAGAGCTCCCGGCCTATTCCGGAATGTGGCTCCGTGTTGTGAGCTTCGTCCTCTTCTATGTTGTGACAGCCGCTTATATCATCTGGTACGGCGAGCGCTGCAAAAAGGACCCGACAAAGAGCGCGATTTACGGTGTGGAAGGTGTCAGCAGTTTTGATGTATCCGGCACACAGGTCGAGGTAAATAAGCGTCATCCGTACGTTTTGGCAGTATTTTTAATTTCCTTCGGAACATTAATGTACGGCTGCATCACCCGCGGTTGGGGGCTTGTTGAGACGGCTGTCTGCTTATTCTGGATGGCATTCATCGGCGGACTTATTTATGGATACGATCCGAGCACGATCGCAAAAAACTTTGTGAAAGGTGCGAAGAACATGACTTCCGCAGCCCTGATCGTTGGTCTCGGCGCTACGGTTGCCCTGATCCTTCAGTCCGCAAAGGTTCTTGACACGGTTGTTTACGGACTTGCAAATATGCTGTCCCTGTTCCCGAACAAGCCGGTGTGTCCAATACCACCGTTACGATGAATGCTGCCTCGATGAACAACTCCGGTTTTGAGTTCTCCGCTACCTACCGTAACCGCGATCGTGACTTCAAGTATGAACTTTCGGCCAACCTAAGCACGTTGCGCAACCGTGTGACTTCGTTAGGCTTTGGTACCGACTCTTACATCTCCGGAGCATATATTACCAATGTAGGTCAAGAAATAGGTCAGTTCTACGGCTGGGCTTATGAGGGTATTGCCCGCACGCAGGAAGACCTGGACAACCACGCCACTCAAGAGGGTGCCCAGATTGGCGACTGCCTCTATAAAGACATAAGCGGACCGGACGGTAAACCCGACGGTAAAGTAGACGCCAACGACCAAGTGGTGCTAGGCAGCGGTATGCCTAAGATTCATTTCGGTCTCAATGCCCGTTTTGAGTACAAGCGCTTCGACCTAAGCATTGCTACCTTCGGTGCGCTGAACTATCACGTCAGCGACGACATCTACAACTCGCTTAACTCTTGCTACGGCTGGGGAAACAAAGAGGTGGGTATGCTTGATGCCAACCGCTTTAGCGAAGACGGTAGCACTTATCTTTCCAACGTGCCACGCACTTATGTCACCAACAGCGCCAGCTTGGGTTGGAACGACCTCTTCAGTTCACGCAAGATTCAGAACGCAGCCTACTGGAAGATTGCCAATGTAGAATTGGGCTACAATTTCCCTAACGAGTGGTTCGGAAAATATGTATCAGATGTACGTTTCTACGTGTCAGCACAGAATCTCCACACATTCACCGGGTATCACGGTTATAATGTAGACTATGCGGGAGGAACTTTCACTCCGGGATACAACTTCTGTTCTTATCCTACTGCACGCACTTTCATGTGTGGCGTTCATTTTACATTTTAATCGTTACTATCTAGTACCTAAATACTAAAAACATATTTTATGAAACTATATAAATATTCACTTATTCTCATTTTGGGATTTAGCACGCTGGTTTCTTGCAGTGACAAAATGGATCTGTTGAATCCCAACCAGCAAACCTCAAGTACTTTCGGCTTTAATGCCGATGATTTGGAGGAAAGCGTGATTGCCGCCTACAACCATATCCGTATGGAGGGTTCCTATGCTCGTGTAGGCTACACCATCGACGTGTGCCGTGGCGATGAAGCCTGGAACTCTTCACAAGTGTGGTACATGCCTTTCGATGACCTTAACGCAGAAGTTACCTCGGACATCACGTGGTGGCCTTGGCGGGAATGGTACTACACCATCAACGTGTGCAACTTCGCCATTTCTCGTTGCGGTGAGGACAACAGCCAACTTTCTAATAAAATGAAACGTATCAAAGGACAAGTGCTTTTCTTGCGCGGCCTGTCGTACTACAACTTGGTTGGTTATTATCAGAATCCGCCCCTCATCACAGATTATGCCACCTATTCTTCGTTAGACGGACTGTATACCACCAACAGCACTTACGATAACGTGCTCGATCAGGTGGAAAAAGATTTCCACGAGGCGATGGAATTGCTTCCTTCCCGTGATGAAGGCGGCGAATGGGCTGGTGGACGTGCCACCTGCGGCGCTGCGGCAGGCTATTATGCCCGCGCACTCATGATGCGCCAAAAATACAGCGATGCACTCACGGTGCTGAAAGACATCATTGGCAAGAAATACGGCACCTATCGGCTAATGTCCAACTATGGCGATAACTTCCGCGAAGGTTCGGCATACGAGAACAATGCGGAAAGCCTCTTCGAAGTGCAGTATCTTGACTATGGAGCGCAAGGCACCGACGACGAGTGGACTCCGGTAAATACAAGTCCCAATGCCACACAAGGATCGGCTATTGAGAGCAACTTTGGTCCCGGTAACTATGGCGGTTGGGCCGACATCTCGGCTTCGCCCTGGCTCTATCAACTCTTCAAAAGTGAACGTACTATCAATGGCAAACTCGACCCCAGACTCTATTGGACCATCGGAACCTACGAAAACGACTGGGCGGATTTCGAGTATGGTAATGTAGCTTATACGCACAAACTTACAGCCACCGACAATATTGTAACCAACAACACTTACGGTGGTCTGCCGATTGCCAAATTCACGAATCTCCGTACCGGTCTGTACAGCACCATCGTTACAGGCTTGCACGATGGCATCAACCTGCGCCTGATGCGCTATTCAGATGTGCTGCTCCGCGCTGCCGAGTGCGAGAATGAAGTCAATGGTCCTACACAGCAGGCTATCGACTGGATTAACGAAGTGCGCAATCGCGCTGATTTGTCCGACTTGGAACTTTCCGACTTCGACACGACTGACCAACTCTTTGAGCAGATTGCCAACATAGAGCGTCCCAAAGAGTTCGGCTGCGAATTCGGTCGAGGTTTCGACCTCATCCGCTGGGGCTTCTTCTACGACAGCAGCCGCTTGAAACAGCTCAAGGAACACGGTACGGTACGCCGCTCTACAGTGGGAGTAAAGAATCCTGTGAACTACAGCGATGTAGCAAACGATCCTGAACTGAAGAGCACTTTCGATACCTACATATCGGGACACGAATTCCTGCCCATTGTGCAGCAGTTGATGAACAACAACCCCAATCTGAAAGGCAACTCCGCCAACTATAGTACAGATAATTCCACTTACTTCCGGGAAAGCGGATGTAAAGTGCGTCCGGTTGTAAATTTAAGCAAGTAAATAAACTTAGAGACCTATTAAAATTTAAGACAATGAGATTACTAAAAAAGATAGCATACGCTTGCTGTTCCGTAACCTTTGGATTACTGACACTGACAGGCTGCACGGATGGCAAACTTTATGACGTAAACGCCCCCGACTGGATTTCCGATAAGATACAGGAAATTGAAGATTCGAAGAAACAACCGGAAGATGAAGTGCTTGAGGGCATGCAGGAAGATGTGTACACCATCGGAAATACGGATTTCACCTCCGGTTGGTGGTCTACTTTCTCCAAGTATTATGTGGTACCTGATGGCGAGAAGTGGAATGCGGTGTTCAATCTCCATATCAACCCGACCGATAACACGTATTTCAAGAACTATGCCCTTGTAGTCACCAACGATGTGGATCGTGGAGGTACAGGATACACTGAATACGGAGCTATCCGTTTTGATGCCACAAGCGATTCTATAGCCTACAACTCGCAATGGGGCAAGCTCTATTTTAAGTACACCACAAGCACATTGCTCCTATCTCCTGATGCCAGCAATGCAGACCCTAACGTACAGAGCTTGGGCGGCAAGGTGACACTCACCGTTGACCGTACCAATGAAAATGCTTTTACCATAAAGATGACCAACGGTGTAGCCACCAAGATTTACAAGCAACCATACAAGGAAGGAAATCTGAATGCAGATGCGAACAACACCAATATCCGCTGCTTCTTAGTTCCCGAAGGTTCTTACATCGATTTCTTGCAAACCAACATCGTCCCTATAGGTGGCCTTACATCTGCTCTAGACAAGAATCCGGTATCGATGGTACTGCAGGACGTACCTGATCAAGTCAACGTAGGTACTCCGCTCGAAGAGGCCATGATCGATGTATCGGCCATCGTTACCTTTGAAGAGGGAGTGACCAAAACTGTACCGGCTGCCGAACTCTCTATCTCTGCCATCCCTGATATGGAGCAACCTGGTGTGAAAACTCTTGTGGTCATCTACAACAAGACCTTAAAGGGTGAGAATTGTGATAAACCGATTATGGCTAATACTACCTTTGAAGTAGTGGAACAGATTGCATCCATCGAGGTGACTACCCCACCCTCGCACACACAATACTATTATTACACCTCGGCAGCTACCGAGAGTTTGGCGAACCGGACGATGGCCTTCGACCCGACAGGTATGGTGGTTACAGCAACTTACACCGACCAAAGTACAAGAATCATTGACAACGCGAGACTCATCTTCTCTGCCGTTCCGGTGAAGACCGGTTCGCAGATCGTTACCATTACTGCTGAAGAAGGAATCACCGCAACGGTAGAGGTTAACGTCTCCAAGTCTATAGCTTCTGAAGTGAGAAACACAACTAGCATGGTAGGAGCCGAAGACAACTCAACGAGCTTCCACGGAGCCTCTTCAGACATATTCAACGTACCTGTGGGCAAGACAAAGTATATCACCTTCACCAACTATAGTGATTTGGCTGCCAACTGGAATAACTTCCTTGTGTTTCTCCATAAAAGCATAACTACTGACGAATACGCATTTGTTCGCGCCGACAACTTCGGATTGGGCAATGGATATGCCGCCTGCGTTAATGGCGGAACACAAGGCGACTGGGGCACTTGGCTTTCCGGTATGAATGGAGCCAAAGTCACGGTCTACGTAACTAATTGCGGCAATAGCACCGCTGACATCCAGGCAGTGATGGTGGGTACTAAAGGCAAAACCTCTACCCAGTATTATTTGGGCATCAATACCATAGATCCCAATGACCTGTGTTTTACATTATCTGTCGAGAAGGCTCATCTTGTCTTCAATGAATAAGAATAACTATTAAATTCTTTATCATCCATATCAAATGAAAAAACTAACATTTTTCTTAATATCCCTGCTGACGGTCTTTGCTTTTGCTGCTTGCTCCGATGGACTGGACAATATCGAATACAATAGAAACAGTGATATAGTCATAGTTACTCCCGAAGTAACTACAGCCACAGGCACTTCGCTGACTGTCACTTCATCGGTCACCGGCAATATCAATCAGGTAGTCAAGAAAGGCTTTTGCTACAGTATCAATGCCCAGAACCCAACTATCAAAGATAACATAGTGGATGCCGATGAAAATTTCAACGCCACGATTTCCGGCTTGACGGGCAATACCTCTTACTATATCCGCTCTTACGTCTACGGTAACAGCCGTTATACCTACTCGGATGTGCTCACGGCAACCACAGGAAGCCAAAGCCTTGACGAACAGCTCAAAAACTATGTGGCACCCGCCTATGAAGACAACTACATAGGCATAGCCGCTTGGAATCAACGCAGTAAATGGAATTTGGCAAACGTACACGACCCCACAGTGATGAAAGCTGATGACGGATACTATTACATGTATCAGACAGATGCTTCTTACGGAAATGCGCACTCCGGTAACGGACATTTCCATGCACGGCGCTCACGCGACCTAGTCAACTGGGAATACCTCGGAGCAACCATGACTGAAACCCCTCCTACTTGGATTAAAGAGAAGCTGAACGCCTACCGTGCAGAAATGGGACTGGAGCCTATCGATAGTCCTTCTTATGGTTATTGGGCACCGGTTGCCCGCAAAGTTGCCACTGGCAAATACCGTATGTACTACTCCATCGTGATTACTAACTATATCAAAACGGGCAAACCGGAAGTGGATAATAACGGAAACTTCGACGGTTCATGGACCGAACGTGCTTTCATCGGACTGATGGAAACAGCCGACCCGGCAAGCAATATCTGGGAAGATAAGGGTTTTGTTGTCTGCTCTGCTAGCGATAAAGGCAAAACGGACTATGGACGCGTAAGCACCAGCGACTGGAACGGTTATTTCAAGATCAATGCTATTGACCCAACCTATATTATTACTGAGAACGGAGAACACTGGATGATCTACGGCTCATGGCACAGTGGCATTGCTGCCCTGCAACTGAATCCCGAAGATGGTATGCCGCTCCACACCCTAGGCAATCCGTGGGACATCACGGGTGAAAACAACTCCGGTTATGGTAAAATTATCGCTACCCGCGGCAATAGCCGTTGGCAAGCTTCGGAAGGTCCGGAAGTGATTTACCGCAATGGTTATTATTACCTATTCCTCGCTTATGGTACACTAGCAGTAGAATATAACACCCGCGTCTGCCGCTCTGTCAACATCGACGGTCCGTATGTTGATATGGACGGTACCCCTGCTATGGGAAGCGGAGAACTCTATCCGATACTGACAGCACCTTATCAGTTTAACAATAGCTATGGATGGGTAGGTATCTCCCACTGCGGTATTTTCGAGGATGGAGAGGGCAACTGGTTTTATACTTCACAGGGACGTTTCCCTGAGAATGTCGGGGGTAATGAATACTCCAACGCTATCATGATGGGACACGTTCGCAGTATCCGCTGGGATGCCAACGGCTGGCCTTTGGTGATGCCGGAGAGATATGGAGCCGTGCCACAAGTGCCTATCACGGAAGAAGAAATTGCCGGTAACTGGGAACATCTGTCTCTGACTTCCTCCACTGGTACTCAAAGAACATCTGAAACACTGACTTTTGATGCCGGTACGCATAAAATTAGTTCCGGTAGTTGGAAGGATGCATCGTGGACATTCGATGCGGCTTCACAGACGATTACGACTAGTGCCGGAGTAATACTTTATCTACAAAGAGAAGTGGATTGGGAAGCTACTCCCAGAACTCATACCATCGTTTACGCCGCACAAGGAAATAAAAAGACTTATTGGGGAAAGAAGGTTCAATAAACGCTCATTGATATGCTTATTGAAACTGCTTCCGGAATCTTGATATCCGGAAGCAGTTTTTTCTCTTTTATGCTGCATAACATATAAGAGTGTATTTGATACACCAAACTAAAGTGTTACTTTTACACCCAAAATAAGATAAGCATCTCATTTACATTAAAAATAAAACCATGAAAAAACATTTTCTACTTGCAGGAATTGCCGCGCTGATGCTGGCTGCGTGCAATAACAAGCCGGCTTCCGAGCTGACTTTGTCCGGTCTTGACCCGGTAAAATTTCAAACAGAAGTGAATAATGCCCAAACAGCTCTTTACACATTAAAGAATAAGGCAGGCATGGAAGTATGCATCACTAACTTCGGAGGACGTATCGTGTCTATCATGGTACCCGACAAAAACGGTCAGATGCAGGATGTAGTTTTAGGTTTTGACAGCATTGCTGATTATATTAATGTACCGAGCGACTTTGGCGCTTCTATCGGACGCTATGCAAACCGTATCAACCAGGGACGTTTTGTATTGGATGGCGATACGATCCAGTTGCCACAAAACAATTACGGACACTGCCTGCACGGAGGTCCGAAAGGCTGGCAATACCAGGTTTATGAAGCCAATCTTATTGATCCGACAACACTGGAGTTGACTCGTATTTCACCGGATGGAGATGCTAATTTCCCGGGCAATGTAACAGCTAAAGTGACTTACAAACTGACTGATGACAACGCTATCGACATCAAATATAGCGCAACTACTGATAAAAAGACGATCATCAACATGACCAACCACTCTTATTTCAATCTTTCCGGTGATCCGTCTAAAATTTCAACCGACCATATCATGTATGTGAATGCAGACTACTATACTCCGGTAGACAGCACCTTTATGACTACAGGTGAAATTGCTCCGGTTAAAGACACTCCGATGGACTTTACTACTCCGAAAGCTGTAGGTAAGGAAATCAATAACTATGATTTCGTTCAATTAAAGAATGGAAACGGATATGACCATAACTGGGTATTGAACACTAAGGGAGATCTTTCCCAAGTGGCAGCCAAACTCACTTCACCCGAAAGCGGCATTACTCTGGAAGTATATACCAACGAACCGGGTATACAGGTTTATACCGGTAACTTCCTCGATGGAACGGTAACCGGCAAAAAAGGTATCGTTTATAACCAGCGTGCTTCTGTTTGTCTGGAGACACAACACTATCCTGACAGTCCTAACAAGGCAGACTGGCCGTCTGTAGTTCTGGAACCGGGACAGACTTACAACAGTGAATGTATTTTCAAATTCGGTATAGAGAAATAATTTAATATCAAAAAAACAAAAGCAGAATAAGATGAACTGGAATTCACACGAGTTTATATGGATCGACTGGGTAATCATCGTAGTCGGTATTTTAGCAGTCACATGGGCGGTATGGCGTTCGATACAGAAAGACAAGCGTTTGCAACAAGGCGCTAACAGTGAAGATTATTTGTTTGGTAAAGGGGAACCCTGGTATATCATCGGTGCAGCTATCTTCGCTGCCAATATCGGTTCGGAACATCTTGTAGGACTTGCCGGCACAGGAGCTAAATCCGGAGTAGGTATGGCACACTGGGAAATGCAGGGATGGATGATCCTTATTTTAGGTTGGCTTTTCGTACCGTTCTATCAGCTGATGAACGTGAAGTTAGGAAAAATCATCACGATGCCCGACTTCCTGAAATATAGATATACTCCTGCTACAGGTTCATGGTTATCTATCATTACCCTCATAGCATACGTATTAACCAAAGTCAGCGTAACAGCATTTACCGGAGGTATCTTCATGGAAAGTCTTCTCGGATTGCCATTCTGGTTTGGTGCTATCGGCCTGATCGTTCTTACGGGAATCTTCACGGTTCTGGGTGGTATGAAAGGAGTTATGACATTGTCTGCTATCCAGACTCCGATACTTATTATCGGTTCGTTCCTTGTACTTTTCTTAGGATTGTCGGCACTTGGAGCCGGTAGTATCAGCGACGGTTGGACTCACATGATAGAGTATGCCAAGACACTTAATATAGGAACAGACGGAGTTGCTCACGGCACAAACCACATGTTCCACTTTGAGACAGGCGACCCGATGTATGATGACTATCCAGGTTTCTGGGTATTTATCGGAGCATCCATTATCGGATTCTGGTACTGGTGTACTGACCAGCATATCGTTCAACGTGTGCTTGGACAACGTAAAGGTGAATCCAGCGAAGAGGTTATGAGACGTGCACGTAGAGGTACTATCGCTGCCGGTTATTTCAAGATTTTGCCTGTGTTCATGTTCTTGATACCGGGTATGATAGCTGCTGCATTGTCGGCACGTCCGGAAAGCGGTTTCGTACTGGATAATCCTGATACAGCTTTTGGTTCAATGGTTAAGTTCGTATTGCCTGCCGGTGTAAAAGGTATTGTTACTATTGGCTTTATTTCGGCATTGGTGGCTTCATTGGCAGCATTCTTCAACTCTTGCGCTACCTTGTTTACTGAAGACTTCTACAAACCGATGTTCAAGGACAAGAGCGAAGCAACTTATGTGTTGGTAGGTCGTATCGCTACTATTGTTGTAGTAATTCTGGGTATTGTATGGATACCTATCATGCAGAGTCTGGGTAGTCTTTATGATTATCTGCAAGGCATCCAGTCATTGCTTGCTCCTGCGATGGTGGCTGTATTCGCCCTCGGTATATTCTCCAAGAAGATTACGCCTAAGGCAGGTGAAACAGCTATGATAGTAGGTTTTATCATCGGTATGGTACGTTTGCTGACCAATATCCTCACGAATACAGGTAAAGATGTGATGTCCGGATGGTACTGGGAATGTACTGCCTGGTTCTGGCAGACAAACTGGCTGATCTTCGAAATATGGCTGCTCGTATTCCTGATCGTACTGATGGTTGTTGTTTCATTCTTCACTCCTGCACCTACTGCCAAGCAGATAGAAGCTATCACCTTTACTGATGACTATAAGACACTCATCAAGCAAAGCTGGAACAAGTGGGATGTTATCACCTCTATCGGTGTAGTAGTTCTTTGTGCATTATTTTATATATACTTCTGGTAATACCCTGATATGAATAAGTATTATAGTACCAATCCAACTTTCTATGTCGGCATCGACTGTATAATCTTTGGTTTCTCCGAAGGGGAAATCAGCCTGCTCCTGTTGAAGAGAAACTTTGAGCCGGCAATGGGTGAATGGTCACTGATGGGAGGATTCGTGCAGAAAGATGAAAGTGTGGACGATGCCGCCAAACGTGTATTGCATGAGCTTACCGGACTGGAAAACGTTTATATGGAGCAGGTAGGAGCTTTTGGAGCTGTCGAACGTGATCCGGGTGAACGGGTAATCTCCGTAGCTTACTATGCATTAATCAATATTAATGAATATGACCGGAAACTTGTTCAGAAGCACAACGCTTACTGGGTGAATATGAACGAACTTCCCCCACTTATCTTCGACCATCCTGAAATGGTGGAAAAAGCACGGGAACTGATGAAGCAAAAAGCATCCGTGGAACCTATCGGATTCAATCTGCTTCCGAAACTCTTTACGTTGTCTCAACTGCAAAGTCTATATGAAGCTATTTACGACGAACCGATGGATAAACGGAACTTCCGTAAAAGAGTGGCCGAAATGGATTATATAGAAAAGACTGATAAAATTGATAAACTGGGTTCCAAACGGGGCGCTGCCTTGTATAAGTTCAACGGCAAGGCTTACCGCAAAGACCCGAAATTTAAAATATAATCATTATGCTGGAAGAACTAAAAGAAAAAGTATTTCATGCCAATCTTGAATTGGTAAAGCATGGATTAGTCATCTTTACCTGGGGCAATGTCTCTGCTATCGACCGTGAAAGCGGATTGGTAGTAATCAAACCCAGTGGCGTAAGTTATGATGATATGAAAGCCGAAGATATGGTAGTAGTGGATTTGGATGGTAAGGTCGTTGAAGGACGACTGAAGCCATCCTCGGATACTCCTACTCACGTAGTACTTTACAAAGCATTTCCGGAGATTGGCGGAGTGGTACACACCCACTCTACTTATGCAACTGCCTGGGCACAGGCGGGATGCGACATTCCGAACATCGGAACGACTCACGCGGATTATTTCCATGATGCTATTCCCTGCACGGCAGATATGACGGAAGCGGAAGTGAAAGGCGCTTACGAGCTGGAAACCGGTAATGTGATAGTGAAGCGTTTTGAAGGATTGAATCCTGTACATACACCGGGAGTATTGGTGAAGAATCACGGTCCTTTCTCTTGGGGAAAAGATGCGCACGATGCTGTACACAACGCCGTGGTAATGGAACAGGTAGCCAAAATGGCAAGTATCGCTTATGCGGTGAATCCCAATTTAACAATGAATCCGCTGCTGATAGAAAAACATTTCAGCCGCAAGCATGGTCCGAATGCTTATTACGGACAGAAATAATTAA
>ERZ839947.2050-NODE-2050-length-15819-cov-9.801193_pt1 | contig 15819 bp, 14 predicted proteins | sample MGYA00519908_ERZ839947 | MGnify/ENA primary metagenome ERZ839947 (study PRJEB31850, sample SAMEA3708857) | human gut metagenome | biome: human gut; feature: human-associated habitat; material: faeces | place: China | collected 2014 ... | reverse complement strand
TGATACTCCCCTATAAAAATGGCTATTTATCAACTGTTTGTTGTGACATAGCCTTGTTTTTTCATTTCTTATCGTGGCCCTTTATATGGCCGGGCAGTTCTATTTTGCCAAGACGCTGCAGGAAGCGAGCGGGCCTCTTTTTATTGTCCTTTTCATGATGGTACACAGCCTCGTGATGATGGCTTTATTTATCGTGCCCCAGATGATTCTTCTCATGCTTTCCATTCGCCGTGCCCATGATTTAGGAAAATCAGGGGAGATTGTGGCGTTTATATGGGTTCCCTTTTATGGCCTTTATGTTGGCTATATGCTTTGCGCCCAAAAGGGGACGGAAGGGGAGAACCGCTATGGACCGGATCCCCTTGCCGAAGGGGGTGCGCATTCGTGAAAAAACGGCTCTTGATCCTTTTTAGCTGCGCCCTGTTGCTGCCGAGCGCCTGCGGTTTTTCCGCGCCGGGAAAAAAGGCGGAGCGGCCGGCCATCATCCAAAAATACGTGGCCCTATCGCCCAAGCGGGACGCTCTCATGAAAGCCTACAGCAAGCTTCACTACGGCCGGGAAATGATCGAAATCGAGCCCCGCGCCGTTGTTGTCCACTGGACGGCCAATGATTCCCAAGAGGGAACGTACCAATACTTTTACGCAGAGGAAAATCCGGGCCTTTCTCACGGCACGCTCAACGTGGGCTCCCAGTTTCTTGTGGGCCGCGATGGGACCATTTGGCAGCTCATGCCGGAAACGGCCCTTGCCCGCCATGCCATTGGACTTAATTGGTGCGCCATCGGCATTGAAAACGTGGGCGGCGTCGGGGGAAAGGAAGACCTGACAAAGAACCAGCTAGCGGCCAATGTTGCCCTCATTTCCTATTTAAAGGATAAGTACCCGACCCTTACGACGGTCCTTGGCCATTATGAGCAGGATAAAGCGAAACAGACGGACCTTTGGCGCGAAGACGTGCCGAATTATTACCATGGAAAGATCGATCCCGGGCCCACCTTTATGAAGGGCCTGAGGGAGGCGCTTACAAAGAAAGGATTGACATTCTTATGATGAAGGCAATGAAAAAAGGCGCTGCCCTTGTAGGTGCAGCGCTTCTTACGGTAACCTTATGGAACACGCCCGTTATGGCGGCGGCAAATGTGCCGGCAAACCTAGCTGCTGTGTCACAGACTGTCAAAGGTGCCGCGCCCTACGGCGTCTATTTTTCGGATCTTAAGACAGGAAAGGGATATTACCGGAACAGTGTAAAAACACCGGCAGCCAGCATGATCAAAGTCTTCATCCTTGCTGCCGCCTATGAGGACATCAAGGATGGAAAACTGGGCCTTACAGAAACCTTTACCCTAACGGATAAAAACATTGTCGCTGGGTCCGGCGTCCTTCAGGGGATGCCCAAGGGGACGACGGTGACGGTAAAAAAAGCCCTTGATGAAATGATCATCCACAGCGACAATACAGCGACAAATCTCATGATTGACCGCTTAGGCATGGATCGCATCAATCGCTATCTTAAGGACCATGGCTATAAGGATACGACACTCCGCCGCAAGATGATGGATTTTGATGCCGCTAAAAAAGGCGCCGAAAACATGACCACTGTAAGGGACGTAGGGCTTCTTTTTAAGCGGCTTTATCAGGGAAAATGCGTAAGTAAGGACCTTGATGCCCAGATGCTTGCCATCTATAAGGCCCAGGTCGATACGGATATGCTCCCCGAGAGGCTCCCCAAAGGTACCATCACAGCCCATAAGACGGGCGAAGTGCGCGATCTGCGCCACGATGGGGGCATCGTCTATACGGCAAAAGGCGACTATGTCCTTGTTGTATTTACAAGGGATTATACGCCGTATGCGTCGGTGGCGGCTTTGTCGCGCAGGATTTACGATGCTTATGTAAAGTGAGTTGTTTTTTGCTCAGCCCAACAATCGGGCTGATTTGATGAGGGGCATGAGGCCGCTTTTTGGAATTTTTTCGGTTTTTTAGAGGAAACCTGATTCGCCTGAGGCTCATATCGGCCCATCTGCGTTGTCAAAAAGACGCGGGCTTCCTAGCAGCACGAAAATACGTGTGCGGCTTCGTCAGCCTGCAGCTTTTTTCCTAGCATCTGAACCAATCTGGAGCCATATTCGAAAAAGGTAAATGGAAGGAAACACGATGGCGTTAGGAAACCGTAATAACGGGAAATTCCGCCCGTCGTCGGTGGAAGTGGGGGCTCCTCGTATCTGGATCCATCTGAACCGAATTCGCAAAAAGCAATTGGAAGAAAAGACCGGAACGGGGCATTCATTGTATGACGTCGTCAGCCTGCAGCTTTTTTCCTAGCATCTGAACCAATCTGAGTCCCATTCGAATCATGTAAATAGAAGAAAGACCAGCTGAACCAAAGTCGCAAAAAGTAAATGGAAGAAAAGACCGGAAGGGGGCATTCGTTGCATGACGTCGTCAGCCTGCTTCGTGTTTTTCCTAGCATCTGGGCCAATCTGGAGCCATATTCGAAAAAGGTAAATGGAGAAAGGACCTGGAGGGGAAAGACCATAACGCACGGCGCCAAACCGTGTCCCTGCGGGACTGGGCGCCGAATTAAATTCGCCCTCAAACATGTTCTTCGGCTTTCCGCTGCGCTCCAAAGCAGCCTCAGAACTCCGGGCGAATGGTCCTCACTACCGTTCGTAAGGAGACGTCGCTGCCGCTCCTCATCCACCACCAAAAGGACTTGCCTGCTGCTACGCAGCATCAAGTGGCTTTTGGTCCCCCGCCTTGGTAAGGCGGAACGGCTTTCGCCGCCCTGAGGCAAAAGACCCGACCAAAGACGACGACTCACTGAAGCGCACTGCACGAGTTCTCGCTTCGCCATTTTGATACATTTCACGATTTGCGAATCAACTGGCGATGGCCTTACCGCCTTAGTGAGGCGGAACGGCTTTCGCCGCCCTGAGGCAAAAGACCAAAGGCAAAAGGCCAGATGGCGACGGTACGATGCATCCTGCATCATCCCTAAAGAAAAAGGAACATAAAAAAGCCTTAACCCGAATCAAAATGCGTTTTTGGGTTAAGGCTTTTTTGTCATTCTTCCACATCTTGTTTTAATAACTCATCTATCAGATAGAAACTCTAGCAAAATAACAGGAGTTTCAACAGCAACCGACGCCCTGTTTTTGACTCTCGACTCACAGCGTAAAACTCATAGCCGCCTTAATTGGCGCAGTTTGGAGCCAGTCTTTTAGCGCCACAGCGTCGCAGCATCACGGCCTATATATTGTCTTTTGCTTAACAGCCAAATCCGAAAGCTCAGGACAGTCTTTAGGACAGTGTTTTAAAGAGGACAGATAGAGACGAAAGACACGGTTTTCCTCCGCGTCTTCTTTCTTTTTTCATTAAGTTACGGCCTCACTAAAACACTGTCCCTATTCTGCGCACATTCTGGTCCTACACAGATTACAATTCCCTCATTTTCTTTCAATTCTATTTGTCAGAATGCGATTTTACGATCTTTTTAACCTGTATGTAAAGACGTTTGTATTTTCAAAATTTTCATGACAATTTTGCTTGCGCGGCTCTTTCTTTTTGGGTATCATATAGGAAGAGAGCAATTTTTTCATTCATGGTTTTACATTTTTTATCACATTTTTCGAACTTCAATTTCATGGACCCAGTTTACACAAGAAGGAGAGACGCACAATGAAGCAAACCAAGATGATGGATGGAAACACAGCGGCAGCCTATACATCCTATGCTTTTAGTGATGTAGCGGCTATTTACCCCATTACGCCGTCGTCCCCCATGGCAGAGGTGACGGATGAATGGGCCGCCTATGGCAAGAAAAACATGTTTGGCCGCCCTGTCGAACTCATGGAAATGCAGTCTGAAGGCGGTGCCGCCGGTACGGTTCACGGCAGTCTCCAGGCCGGAGCGCTCACAACGACCTACACGGCTTCCCAGGGGCTGCTCCTTATGATTCCCAATATGTTCAAGATTGCCGGCGAACTGCTCCCAGGCGTCTTCCAAGTGGCAGCCCGTACGATTGCAACGAGCTCCCTCAATATCTTTGGCGATCATAGTGACGTCATGGCCTGCCGCCAGACGGGTTTTGCCATGATGGCCTGCGCCGGTGTCCAAGAGGTCCTCGACCTTTCGGCCGTGTGCCACTTGTCCGCTATCCGCGGCCGCGTCCCGTTTCTCAACTTCTTTGACGGGTTCCGTACGTCCCACGAAATCCAGAAGGTTGAGCTCCTTGATTATGATGATCTCAAAAAACTGGTGGATCAGGACGCCCTCGCCCGCTTCCGCCGGGAATCCATGAACCCTGATACGCCGATTATCCGCGGCACGGCTCAGAACCCGGATATCTACTTCCAGACCCGCGAAGCCGTCAATACGTTCTATGAAGCCCTGCCGGAAGTGGTCGATGGCTACATGAAGGAAATCAGCAAGCTCACGGGCCGCGACTATCAGCTTTTCAACTACACCGGTGCGCCTGATGCCGAACGGGTCATCATCCTCATGGGAAGCGGCGCCCAGACGGCTGAGGAAGTGGTCAAGATCCTTGCTGGTCAAGGCGAAAAGGTGGGTGTCCTCAATGTCCATCTTTATCGGCCCTTCTCCGTGAAGCACTTCCTCTCCGCCCTGCCGGAAACGGTGAAAAAGATTGCCGTTTTGGACCGCACGAAGGAACCAGGCTCCGACGGTGAACCGCTCTATCTTGATGTGCGCAATGCCTTCTATGAAAGTGACCGCCGTCCTGTCATCGTAGGCGGACGCTATGGCATGGGCAGCAAGGAATTTTATCCTGGCGATGTCCTCGCCGTCTTTGACAACTTGAAACTTGACGCGCCGAAGAATCACTTTACGGTGGGCATCGTCGATGATGTGACCCACACGTCGCTTAAAAAGGAAAAATCCCTCGACATCACGCCCAAGGGGACCCGCAGCTGCCTTTTCTGGGGCCTTGGGAGCGACGGTACGGTTGGCGCCAACAAGAGTGCCATCAAGATCATTGGCGACAAGACGGACATGTATGCCCAGGGTTATTTCGCCTATGACTCCAAAAAGTCCGGCGGCATCACCATTTCTCACCTGCGCTTTGGTCATGATCCAATCCATATGCCTTTCCTCATCAACTTTGCAGACTACATCGCTGTCCACAATCCGTCCTATGTCCGTCTCTACAATGTGCTAAACGGCATCAAGGAAGGCGGCACGTTCCTCCTCAACTGCGGCTGGAGCGGGGAAGAACTCGATACGCGTCTGCCGGGCCAGCTCAAACGCGTCATTGCCGAAAAGAAAGTCAACTTCTACACCATCGACGCCGTGAAGATTGCCCGCGAGATTGGTCTTGGCGGCCGCATCAACATGATCATGCAGGCAGCCTTCTTCAAACTGGCTGATATCATTCCTATCGACGACGCTGTCACCTACCTCAAGGAATCCATTGAACATACCTACGGCAAGAAGGGCCAGGATGTGGTCGACATGAACGGACGCGCTGTCGAAGCTGGCGTCAAGAACCTCGTGAAGGTCACGGTGCCCGAAGCCTGGAAGGACTGCACGGACGAAGAACTCTATCCGAAGACGGGCAACGCCTTTGTCGATCAAATCATGATGCCCATGAACCAGCAGGAAGGCAACACCCTTTCCGTCGGTCAGCTCATGGACCAGGCCAACGGCACGTTCCCGTCGGGCACTACAAAATATGAAAAGCGCGGCATTGCCGTCATGGTACCGGAATGGCAGATCGAACACTGCATCCAGTGCAACCAGTGCGCATCCATCTGCCCGCACGCTGCCATCCGCCCGGTGCTCCTTACGAAGGACGAAATGGAAAAGTCCGGCGTACCGGCCAAACCAGCCCTTGGTGCTAAAGACCTTTATTTCCGCATTGCCGTGTCGCCCATGGACTGCCAGGGCTGCCGCAACTGCATTGATGCCTGCCCAGCCAAGGAAAAGGCCCTTGTGGCAAAACCGCTTGATACGCAGCGCCATCTCGCTGAAGCTTGGAACTACTTCATGGAAGATGTCACACCGAAGAAGAACCCCATGAACAAGTACACCCTAAAGGGCAGCCAGTTTGAAAAACCGCTCCTTGAGTTCTCCGGGGCCTGCGCCGGCTGCGGTGAAACGCCGTACGCAAAACTCGTGACCCAGCTCTTTGGCGACCGCATGATGATTGCCAACGCTTCGGGCTGTTCCTCCATCTGGGGCGGTTCCGCACCGAGCATGCCCTATACGAAAAATGCCGCTGGCCATGGTCCAACTTGGGCAAACTCCCTTTTTGAAGACAACGCCGAATACGGTCTTGGCATGCATCTGGGCACCCAGGCCTGCCGCAAGCAGATTACAGATATCATGACGGGGCTCATTGAAGAAGGCCAGATTTCCGCGGAACTGAAAAGTGCCATGGAAGACTGGATCTGCCACCGCGATGAAGGGGAAGGAAGCCGTGAACGGGCTGACCGTCTGACGGACCTTCTCGAGAAGGAAAAGACTGGCAATGAAACGCTGGAACACCTCTATGAAAATAAGCTCTACTTTGTCAAACGTTCCCAGTGGGTCTTTGGCGGCGACGGCTGGGCCTATGATATCGGCTACGGCGGCGTGGACCATGTCCTTGCCATGAACCGCGACGTCAATATCCTCGTCTTTGATACGGAAGTCTACTCCAATACGGGCGGACAATCGAGCAAATCGACGCCGACGGCAGCCGTTGCCAAATTTGCCGCAAGCGGCAAACGGACAAAGAAGAAGGACCTGGGCATGATGGCCATGAGCTATGGCTATGTCTATGTGGCCCAGATCAACCTCGGCTACGACAAGAACCAGGCCATCAAAGCCATCAAGGAAGCCGAAGCCTATCCGGGACCGTCCCTTATCATCTGCTATGCACCGTGCATCAACCACGGTATCAAGCGCGGCATGGATCACTCCTTCATGGAAGCCAAGGCGGCTGTGGAATGCGGTTACTGGATCAACTATCGGTATAACCCGCAGCTCAAGGCTGAAGGCAAAAAGGCCTTCTTCCTTGACAGCAAGGCACCGACCGGTGACTTTGAAGCCTTCCTCCGTGGAGAAGTCCGCTATGCCTCCCTCGAACACGAATTCCCCGATGTAGCAAAGGAACTTTTCAAAAAGACCAAGGAAGATGCCATGGCGCGGAGAGCCCTCTACGAACGGCTCGATGCAGAGTGAGGAAAAGCTCGGATAAAAAGTAGGGTAATGTAAAACGCAGCGTCCACTGGGCGCTGCGTTTTTTTGGTGTGAGGCTGTCAAGCGAAAAGCCGCAAGGGAAATGACCAGGAGGCGCCGCCCCAAACCGCCCTCCTCATCCACCACCCACTCCCGCAAGCTTGCTCGGTGGATAACCCCCGCCTTGGTAAGGCGGAACGGCTCTCGCGTTTCTGAGATGAAAAAACGAAGAGAAAAACACAGAGGCAAAAGATTGTAACGCAAAAGATCGTAAGCTAAAAACCATAAGAGAAGGCCAAAACCGAACGTAGACGCAGGTTCGGGTTTGGACTCTTGGTTCTTATTTAGCTTTTGTGAGAGGTCGGTCCTTTGAAATAGAAAGCACAATGGCGCTTGGAACGTCCTGCGTCCGATCTTTTTCCGTTGAACTCGCTGCAACGCATCGATCCGCCTTACCAAGGCGGGGGACCATCAAGCGGATTCATATCATGAATCTCTTGATGGTCGTACGAATCGTCATGCCTTCCTTGCATCTATAGATTAATGAATCAAGGAGTGGAGGCACATCATGGTGGAAGTCGGAGCGATTTCTTTTCAAAAATAATATATTGACAACAGCGGCGTACTTGAGCTATAATGAACAAGTCTTTTGGGGGCATAGCTCAGCTGGGAGAGCGCTTGCATGGCATGCAAGAGGTCAGGAGTTCGATCCTCCTTGTCTCCACCAATTTGAACGTAAATCCATGTGACTTCGGTCACATGGATTTTTTATTATGGAAAAGACCCATCCTTCGAAATGAAGGACAGGTCTTTTCCTGCCGCCTTAGTTTTTTTGTTTCCTGATTTCTTTTGCAATGGCTTCATAAAGAAGGAGCGTAGCTTCGCAGTCTGCCAGAGCTTCATGATAGCGATGGACGGGAATATTGAAGTGCGCGAGGAGCGCTGCAAGGCCTGTTTTTCCGCCTACGGCCTCACGGGAGAGGTGGCGCAGGATGAGGCGCGACGTATCTAAAAAAGGCGGGCGGAAGGCCTTCATGCCGTAACGGCGGCAGGCAAGGTTGATGGCCATGATATCGTTGTAGCCGATATCGTGGCCCATGACGGCACGGTCTTCCACAAAGGCAAAAAAACGTTTTAGAACCTCGGGGAGCTGAGGTTTATCCTTCACCATGTCCCGCGTAATGCCCGTCATTTCCGTAACGCGTTTGCTGATCTTCGTCCTAGGTCGGATCAGCTCTCGAAAAACAGCTGTCTGTCGACCCAAAAAATCTACCCTGATGGCAGCAATTTCTATGATATCATCTTCGGCGTAGCCAGCCATTTCAAGGTCAAAGACAACCATGTCGCAGGTTGTAGGGTCCCGCAGTTCCTTGGCATCGACCTTTTGCTGCTCTGCCTTTCGCCAGCGCTTGTAGAGTAGATTGCGCCGCTCTTGCGGCGTCATCGGCTTGCGTGTTCGTGTATCCCGTCTCGGTCCGCGGGTCCGTTCTTCCACTGTGATCACTCCGTAGGATTGTAGTTGGAAGTCTATTATACCGCATGCCTATCGTGCTGTCACGAAATTGAGAGGGAAGGCCCTGTGAGGCACCGCCCCAAACCGCCCTACGGGAGGGGGCGGAACTTAATTCGCTCTCAAACATGTTTCTCGGACTTCCGCTTCGCTCCAAAAGCGTCCTTCGAAACTCCGGGCGAATCTGCTTCGCTACCGCTCATGATGAGACGTCGCTCCGCTCCTCATCCACCACCATTAAGGAGGTCATGTTATGACCTCACTTGATGGTCCCCCGCCTTGGTAAGGCGGAACGGCTTTCGCCGTCTCTAAGGCAAAAACCCCATGGGAAAGACTCGACCAAAAGATTCCAATGGGAGAAGGTTTGGCGCCGCCCTCACGGTCTTTTAGCCTGCCTTAGCCCCACAGCACCACAGCATCCTTTCCCCTCGCTCGCTCGACAGCCATTCAGGGCGGGCCCTGAATGAGACAGCTTGACAGCCAAAGAGACCACGCTGCTAGAGCGTGGTCTTTTCTTCACTTTCATTTCTTTAAACTTGTCCACCCATCTTCCTGCACGACTTTGCCTTCTTTCATAAGGCGGCCCAAGGCGCGCTTAAATGCAGATTTAGAAATATCAAAGACGCTTTTGATGATGGCCGGCGGCGTATCATCGGAATAAGGCATGGTGCCATTACGTTTTTCGAGAAAGAAGAGGATCTTATCTGCATCGTCCAGCATGGCTTCTTCTTTGACCAGGCGCAGGGACATATCGACGTGTCCATCTTCGCGAACGTAGGTAACGCGGCCTGTGACGCGCTGACCAAAGTCAAGGCGTCCGCCGGGGACTTCACTGCGATGGATAAAAGCGATATAGCGTTCTTTTGTGAAGAGGAAAAAGCCATCCTTAAGGATATTGTAGACGGTCCCTGTGAGGGTATCCCCCACTTTGACACCTTCTGCCGGGCGGCTGGCCCGTTCCATGTCTTCTTCGACACGCATGGTCACGGCTTGACGGCCTGACTTATCACGATAGAGTTTCACCCAGATATGCTGATTAGGGGAAACATGACCCCGCATTTCGCTATAAGGCAAAAAGACGCCGCGTTCAGCGCCGATATCGACGAATCCGCCCATCCTATTTACGGAGATGACATTGACGTATCCCAGCTGACCTTCCCGCATCTTGGGAAGCTTCATGCTCGCCGTGATCCGGTTCTTGGCATCGAGGTAGAGCTGGACCTTGACCTTGTCACCAACAGAAACAGGCGACGTCATCTGGTGCTTATGAAGGAGGATATCATCACTGGTATTCCCCGTTCCAGCATCAAGAAAAACGCCCTGGTCATTCATACGCACGGCCGCAAGTTCTACAACATCGCCAACGCGATGGCTGCCAATGGTCTTGACGCTGGCCGGTTCTTTTTTCGGGCTCATGCTTCTCCTTCCGTTTCCACATAGGCTTCAGACGGAGCATCGGCCCAGAGCTGTTCCAGGTTGTAAAAGTCGCGTTCCGTTTCCCGGAAGATATGGGCCACACAATCGCCGTAATCCATAAGGATCCAGTTGCCTTCGGTATAGCCTTCTTTGTGGGAGGGCAGGATACCGTGTATTTCGGCCAGTTTATCTTCGATGCTGTCTGCGATGGCCCGGACCTGGGTCGCGCTCTGGGCAGAACAGATCATGAAGTAGTCCGTCACAGGGGACAGGCCAACCATATTGAGAAGCAGGATATCTTTTGCTTTTTTGTCAGCGGCAGCGGCGGCAATGGCGTTTGCAAGTTCTTTTGGATTCATGGATGGAACCTCCTTAAATTTCTGTAATTCTTTTATGGGGAATCCCCAGTTTATCGAGTGTGTGCGAAACCTGGGACGGCGTCGTGACCCAGTAACTGATATCATCGATGGTCTTGAAATCGCCATCGAGCATTTCACTTTTGATGGAGTTTTCGCCAAAGATGCGGAAGCAATTGGCGGCACGGATCATGGTCATCAGGTTCATGTCCGTATCAATGTAGTCAAGGCCGGTGTTGATGATCATGGGAAGCTTCAGCATGTTTGTAAAGGTAAAGAACTGCCCGGCCAGGGCCTTCATAAATTTCTGTTGGCGCTCCACACGGCCAATATCGCCCAATTCATCATGACGGAAGCGAACATACTGGCCTGCTTTTTCACCGTCCAGGTGCTGGTAGCCTTTTTTGAGGTGGATCTTTAGGTTGGCGTAGGGATCTTCATAATCCATGTTGTTATCAACATATAGGTCCACACCGCCCAGCATATCAATCACTTTAATGAAGCCCTGCCAATCAACAACCATGTAGTAGTTGATTGGAATCTGGAGAAGCTGTTCCACCGTGCGCACGGCCCGTTTGGTACCGCCGTAGGCGTATGCGGCATTGATCTTGTCATGCCCCCGACGGCCAGGAATGGTGACCCGTGTGTCACGCGGCAGTCCGACGATGGCAATCTGTTTTTTCTCAGGGTCAAAGCTGACGACCATCATGGAGTCTGTCCGCTTCGGTGCATCGGGGTTATTCATATCCTCGCTGTCCCCGTCATCTTTACCAAGGAGCAGGACGTTGATGCGGCTTGAAAGGGGCTCTTCCGTAAGGAGTTGGTCCTCTTTCTGTTTAGGTACGGGATCATCGGCACTGAAAAATCGGTCATAAAGGCCCATGCCAGCCATGAAGCCGCCGCACAAGATCCCAATCAAAAGGATGAGAAGAAGGAAGACACGTCCCTTGCGGAGCCGCTTTTTCTTTTTCTTCACGCCTGGTTGTTCCATATCACTCATGGGTTGCGATTACTCCTTCTTATTATGTTTGGCCGCAAGGACCAGATCATTATAGCCGTCCAGACAATCCGGATGGATCAAAAGATGCTGATGCATCAGGTACTCCATCGTATTGGCATAGGCAGCAATCATAGCCTCATCGAGATCCTTCATCGTAAGGCGCCGCATTTCGTCCACGGTAGGAAAGTCACGGTGCGGTTCCGTGAGGTCTGCCAGATAAATGATTTTTTCAAGGGCCGTCATATGGGCTTTGCCCGTTGTGTGGTAACGCATGGCAGACAGGACGTCCTCATCAGTAACGCCATAGTCCCGCTTGGCTACAATTGGACCCAGGAGGGCATGGATAAGGATGGGCTGCGCCTTTTCGATATCCGTGAGCGGTACGCCCAGCTTTTTTGCCACATCCACAAAATCCTTGGTCGGATACTTGCGGGCACAGTCGTGGAGCAAGCCGGCAAGGGCGGCTTTGTCTTCGTCAATGCCGTAATGACGGGCAAGCATAAGGGCTGTTTCACTGACGGCCACACTGTGTTCAAAGCGCTTTGGCTGAAGGCTTTGGCGAAGCTGTTCTTTCATTTGAGAAAAATCCATGATGTAGCTCCTTACTTGAATTGAAATCGGCACGCAAATCGCGCCGATGAAATGTGGGCTAAGGATCTGCTTTCGCAGCTTGGCGAAGGCTGCCTGCGGCAGCTGGCGAAACGACCAGAAGGAGGCTGTCAAGCAAAAGACCGTAAGGGAAAAAGAATCAAAGGCGCGGCGCCAAAGCGTCCCAACCAGAGGGGGCGGTTTTGGGCCGGCGGCTGGCTTCTTTCATTTTCGCACGAGTCTGCCCCGATTGTTGGGCTGACCCTTTACCCAACAAAAAAGAGAGCCCCTACCGACGGTAGAGGTCTCTCTGTCTCATGTAGTCCACTACAGTCCGAGGAACAAGCCCATCAATGGATTCACCGCGGGAAAGGCGCTGCCGGATCATGGTGGAAGAAATATCCGGGGCTTTGGCGTCGATCCACACAAGGCGGGTGAGTCCTTTTTGGGCCAGCCGTTTTGTCACATCTTCATGACGCTCTCTGTACCCAACCCGTCCAATGGCAAGGAAGGTGCACCAGCGCATCGTTTCTTCAATGCGGTACCACGTATCAAGGGCTTCGGCCGAATCCCCGCCAATGATGAAGTACAGGTCATAAAAGCGATGCCACCGGCGATGGAGGATCCGTATGGTATCGACCGTATAGGAAGGACCCTTGCGGACCAGTTCCATATCGGACACCAAAAAACGCGGTTCGTCCATCGTCGCAAGAAGGGTCATGGCCATGCGGTCCCCAGCTGGCGCCCAGCCAGCCGCTTTATGGGGCGGCAAATAGTCGGGAATGAAAAGGACCCGATCAAGGGCCATGGCGTCCATAGCGGCGCGGGCAATCGCAAGATGTCCATTATGGATGGGGTCAAAGGTCCCGCCCATGATGCCTAAACGCTGTCGGCGCATATGGAAGTCCTCCTTCAAAATGGTGCTTCCATTATATCAGGTACGATGCCAAAGCTCAATCAAATTATCATGCGGAAAAGGTGATTTTTGTGTGGCACGATGCCGTTTTTACAAGAAAAGGAAAGATGCCTTCTACGAAACAAAATGAAAAAAGCATAGCCTGTTGCCTTCCATCGTCAAGAGCGGATTTCATGAATTCATTTTGACGACTCTTTTATTTTTTATATAGAAACTGGGGAATTTGATAGAATTCCTCTGCTAAAATTGGATTTTCTTCACTTATTTTAGGAGATTCTATACGAAAAGTTCTATATTTCAATCAAGCATATCACTAAAATCGGTCGTTCTTTACTTATTTTAGAAATCTATGCACAAATTCATGGAATTTCTTCACTCAGTTTAAAATTTCTTTTCTTTTAATGAGGTCTTGGTTCTATCACGTCATTGATTTTATTTTCGATATCGAGACAAACCTCTTTTGGATTTATAATACCAATCTTATTTCCATCATCCACGCCAAAAAGAATCTTTCCGGTACCAAAATTGGCGTAAGCACTTACTGTTTGTGAACATACTCCCGCCTCTATAGGCGGGAGTATGTTCACATTCGAGCGTCTTGTTTTCTTTCATGAAAAACCTCCCTCCCATCCGATTGAATTTCATACCATGAGCCTAAAAAAGCACAACGCAAATGCAACGTAATTTTTTTCGTTGCATTTGCGTTTCATTTTTAAAGTAATAATCTATTTTTCGCTGCAAAGGCGTTCCATGGAAAGCCCATTTTTCGGCTATTTGATAGGGAAAAAGCCGTGAAAGAAATCTCCTTCACGGCCTTTCCTTTATTTCGGCAGCTGGCGCTGTCTTTTTTTGTAGTAGACGATAGTAAGTCCTGCCGTCTCAGCGATCTTTTGGGCCACATCAAAGTTCATCCCCACGGCTTTTACCACATGGGCGTCACTGCCCAAGGTTACGTACTTACCACCCAATTCGGCATAGCGCATATAAAGTTCCGTCAGGGACTCCACTGCACCGGGCACGGCAAGGCGCCGCGTATTGATTTCGATGCTCTTATCGAGGCGGATGAGATGCTTCATGACCTCGTCCCACAGGTCAGCATGCTCGCTGTAATGGAGGTTCTTATCTTCATAGGGCCAGTAGCGGCAGATATAGTCGATATGACCATAGGTGTCAAAGTTCGGATCCTGTTCGAGGCATTTGAGGGAATCCTCAAGATAGTACCCCACGGCCTGATCTTTGGTAACGCCGTCGTAGGTCGTCCGTTCATACATATCCTGGCCGCGATAGCAGTGCATGGAGCCAACGATTTCATCAAAGGGATGGCTTTTTGCGACAATCCGGTCGTCTTCGATGGTATGGGGCTGGAGACCCATTTCAATCCCAAGGAGAACGGTGTCACTCCGATAGGGAGCGTTTTTCTTGAAGTAATCGTTGATGTCAAAAATAAAACTTTCTGGGTTTGTCGGGTAGTCCCGGTCCCAGTGTTCCGTCAGGATCATGCCAAGACCTGCGGCCTTAGCCGCAACCCTTGCTTCCTTGAGGGTCATTTCGGCATCACAGGAATAATCGGCATGCATATGGGTATCAAAAAGCATGGCCTTCACTCCCCTTTACACGTTGAAGCGGAATTCGACGACATCGCCGTCCTGCATGATGTAGTCCTTGCCTTCCAGTCGCACAAGGCCTTTTTCACGGGCAGCCTGCTTGCTGCCGCAGGCAACGAGGTCATCGTAGGAAACGATTTCTGCACGGATGAAGCCTTTTTCAAAGTCCGAATGGATCTTGCCGGCTGCCTGAGGTGCCGTGGATCCTTTGACGATGGTCCAGGCACGGGATTCCATTTCCCCCGCCGTGAGGAAGGTCTGGAGACCCAAGAGGGAAAACCCTGCTTTGATGAGGCGGTCTAGACCAGCTTCGGTGAGGCCTTCCATTTCAAGGTATTCCTTGGCTTCGTCCGCCGGCAGGGAAGCAATGTCCTCTTCGACCTTGGCGGAGATGGTAATGACCTGGGCCCCTTCTTTTTCGGCGTATTCCGTCAGGGCCTTCACATGGGGGTTGCCGGACGCATCAGCGGCTTCTTCTTCGGAAACGTTTGCTACGTACAGGATTGGTTTCAAGGTGAGGAGATCAAGTTCACGGATCATCTCCTTCTCGTCCTTTGTCATTTCCACCTGACGGGCCGGTTTGGCGTCCCCGAGGGCCTTGACGAGACGGGTCAGGAGAGCATTTTTCGCAGGTGCCGTCTTATCGCCGCTCTTTAAGAGCTTCTGGACCTTGAGCTGCTGCTTTTCCACTGATTCAAGGTCAGCCAGGCACAGTTCCGTATTGATGATTTCAATATCACGGATGGGGTCAATGGTTCCTTCGACGTGGGTGATGTTGCCGTCTTCAAAACAGCGCACCACTTCGGCAATGGCGTCGGTTTGGCGGATATGGCTGAGGAATTTGTTGCCCAAGCCTTCGCCTTTGGAAGCGCCTTTTACAAGGCCTGCAATATCGACAAATTTCATGCCGGCCGGAACAATACGTTTGGAATGGTATAGGTCGCTCAGGACCTGGAGCCGCGGATCGGGGACATCAACGATGCCGACGTTGGGCTCTATGGTGCAGAATGGATAGTTGGCCGCTTCAGCCCCTGCTTTGGTAATGGCGTTGAAGAGGGTGCTCTTGCCTACATTCGGCAGACCGACAATACCCATTTCGAGGTTGGTTGAACTCATGGATGATCTCTCCTTGTCTAGTTAAGTTGACACATTATTATATCACAGCAGGGGGATTTTTTCAGCATAGAAGGACACTAGGTATGTGTCAACATTTTCTCGGGAGACCCCTATAAGATTGTGTTGCAGCTTAA
>ERZ839947.2042-NODE-2042-length-15855-cov-3.439114_pt1 | contig 15855 bp, 16 predicted proteins | sample MGYA00519908_ERZ839947 | MGnify/ENA primary metagenome ERZ839947 (study PRJEB31850, sample SAMEA3708857) | human gut metagenome | biome: human gut; feature: human-associated habitat; material: faeces | place: China | collected 2014 ... | reverse complement strand
CCAGATACCGGCCGCCTCTATATTTACGCGAACCACGAAACCGTGCTTCGTCGGATTCTTTCCGAAGTATAGCATGATACACCCGCAAAACATGTCAAAACGGTGCAGCCTGACTGGAAAAGTTTTCGACACGTCTCCCAATGATCCGCATCCCGAGACAGATGCTGCGGCTGATGCAGTCCGCCAGGCGCATGACCATGGACAGGCGGATGCTCTGCAAAAACAGGGGATCCCCGCTCTCCGCCCCGCCGACGATCCCGGTAATGGAGATGTCACCCACGGCGGCAAGCTCCTTCCGAACGCCCAGTCCCGGGCGGAGCGGTCCTTTTTCCAGTGTCACGAGCCCCACATGATCCCAACGACCAACGGCGGCATCCACGGCGATGATGATCGCGTCCGGATAATGTTCCTCGATATGCTCCAGCGTCCGGTCAAGATTCACCGCATGGACCGGATGTTCCAGTGTCCCGATCACCACCACATTGCTGATCTCCTCCGCCTCCAGCCGTGAACCAATGAGCGGCCCCAGGCTGTCCCCCGTGGACCGGTCCGTCCCGATACACAAAAACACCACCTGGCGGCGGCCAGATGCCCGCATCTCATTCATCAAAAGAAGCAGAAGTCTCGCCGCAAATTTCTCCGCTTCAAATCCCGCTTCCGTATCATAATAAGTGATCTTCCGCCTCCCGAATCTCATGGTAAACACTCCGTTTCCTGGCTGGTTTCTATGAGACATTATAGGCAGAATACGCAGAGATTATACATGTTATTCCCTCTCCGTTCTGTTCGTTACTTTTCACGATATTTTTATGTAATATGGAATTTCTCAAAAATCTCCCATTATAAAAAAGAATGTGCCTTGGCACATTCTCGCGCCTCGCGCGGTCACTTGCGACAATCTACATCTTCGCGCGAGTGCGCATCTTTGGCACGTTAGTGCCTTTTTATGTAACAGGGAATTCCTCGGAATTTCCTGTTACATAAAAAAGAGACCAGGTACCCTCAAATACCCAGTCTCTCATCAAATCTCTATTTTGCTTAGTAATCAAAGTGCATCATATCCGCTCTGCTGAATCCGGCTCCCCAGTTCCATCCATGTTTTCCAAATGCCTTCACAACATCACTGTCACGTCCAATGGAATACGGATTCACGCCCGGCTCCCATTTATTTCCGACGAGAACTGTTGTACCGTCTACATCGATCTGCGGGTTTGCGTCAGGATTGATATCAATGGCAGTTCCAGAACTATGGTTGCTTCCAAGTCCGTTGCTTCTCCAGTTGTATCCGCCGACACTCTCGATCGGGAACTGCTCCGGTCCATTATAGATCTCTGTAAAGATCTCCTTTACATCATTCGCGATGGAGCTTAACACCTGCACATGCGCTGTTCCGGCAACCTTCTGGCCATTTCTCAGTCTCCATACCGGAATCTCCACACTGGCCATCTCAGCGGATGCGGTCGCATCACACGGATTGGCCGCGATTCGGTCAACCTGTTCTCTCACTTTTGCTATTTCATCCGGATTGTAAGCATCCCAATTATAATATTTTGAAGAATAGTGATAAGCTGCCTTATCTATTTCGCTCAAGTAATCAGCTTTCAGATACCAGTCCGGATCATAATTATAGCCATAATTCCAATAACCGGAATTATTCGAATTGCTGTTACTGTTGGAACCACCGCTACTGTTTCCGGAAGTTCCAGAGCTGCTGTTCTTCGTCTCCCCACCGGCTTTCTGCTTTACCTCGCCGCCAACGACCCAGGCACCGATCCTGTTTACCTGATAGCCGTCCGGTGTTGTCGTATTTCTCAGGACATAGCCGTTTTCATCAAAATAGAAGCTCTCTGCCATTCCATCATTGTCCGTATCGATCCATGCCCATCTTCCCTTCGGATAGGAACCGTCATCAAACTGGTACCACATTCCGTTCGCGTCGGATTTCCATGTTCCCGCAAATGAGGCAAATGGCATTGCCATGCAGAATACCGCGGCAGCAACCGCAATCTTCATTCCAATCTTTCTCATCTTTTGTTTTCCTCCCCTGTGATGCCGTTCTTCCTGTCTTTTTCGCACCACTTTAAAATATACTTTTTCTCCAACTATCCAGTACCTTTATAGTTACAAGCAAAAATCCATTCCGGATCAGCTGCGCCGATGGGATTTTTTCCTTCCAGCTTATGTTTTCTTGCGGTCAGCACAGCAAGCGTGCAGACCTACTGAACAGTTATCTTTTTCTTTTCCATTCGTTTTTTATACGAATCGGTATTTTCGTCGGACTTGCTGAGCGTTTTTTACTTTGCCGTCTCTTCCTGGCTCTTATAAACAGCAATCGCGTCACTTATATTGGACGCTGCTCCGCTTCTCACGATATCCGCCAGCGCCTGCAGCTTCTCAGAAGTCATATAGCCTTTTCCTATATATACCTCGTAGTTATCCGTAATAAACAGCGATTTCTCCTTCGCCGCTGTACGCGTACTGCGGAGTTTTTCCGACAAAGAAGCAAGATCATCCTCCATCCGGCCGATCTCTTCTTTATTGTTTGCCGTGATCTCGTCGGAGATGATCGTCCGCGTCACGGTATCGAAGGTCGTCAGCGCTTCTTTCTTTTTCCGGTTGATCTCAGCCACATCCTGATCGAGCTGGGCAATCTCGTCATCGAATTTCTGGAGATTGTAGATCGTCTCGTTCTTGTCCCGGCGGATCGTCTTCGCGATCACTTTCATCTCTTTTTTATTTGCACGGATCTTCGCACGGATGCCAAGTCCCTCTTTCAACACGTCCATGTAGCGCACCTTGGTCATATTTCCCACCGTCACATAGATTCCGCCGAAAATAAGGATCGCCGCCACATAAATTCCAACGAGATACATGGTCCGTCTCTCCGGGATCAGAAAATACGTGCCGCAGGGAATCGCAAGAAAACAGATCAGGATCGTCACAAGAAGTGCCAGAAAATCCTTAAATGTCCTCGTAAAGTAAAGTGCGTAGTAATAATTTCCCCGGCAGAAGCCCGGAACATGGTTGGCCTTAAATAAGGTCTTGATCTGATCCGCCAGTTCTTTATTTTCCCGCACAAGTCCCCGGGTGTCCTCCTCGATCCGTTCCTTGACGCCCTGGTTTTTTGCTTTTTCACGCTTCGCTTTTACTTTTTTAAGCCGCTCCTGGGCCTTTCCGAGTTCCGCGTCATAGCTTTTTGTGATCTCTTCTTTCCGCTGCTTCACCGTCTGACTGATGGTTTCTGTAACAGAACGCTGTTTTCCCTTAAGGGAACTCTCTAACTTTTTCTCGTCCGCTTCGAGCTGCTCCACTTCTGTATTCAGAGCTTCCAGTTCCTGTACTGCCTGTCCTGCGCTGGCAAAAAAAGCAGCATAATCTGTAATTGGCTGTCCCATCTTTTGTCCTCCTGGCTCTGGTTCAAGTATGTCATCAAAATGTCCATATAGATATAGATTACTACAATTTTTCTGACGATACAAGGCATTTTGGGCAAAATGTTGTGCCTTTACTTTCTGGAAAAAATCCGTTATACTGTTTTTCAAATCATGATCGTGAAAGCAATCGAATGGAGGACGTTTTTATGTTCCGGATCTGGGGAAAAATATGGAAAGATAACCATCTTGTGCGAGATATGGTTTCCTGCAATAACGACTATTCCATGTCAAGAACCGCCATGGTATTTCAGGCACTGGATGAGATCTGCCATGAATTTGACTTAAGCCAGCCAATCTGGCTCGACTCGAATATCCGCGACTTTCAGCTGCATGATAAGACGCGGTTTACGAAGGACAGTTTTATTGAATCGATCGATTTTGATTATCTGGAATTTCAGGTGATCGAGGAGTAAGCTCCGGTTCATGCACCGTGCAGGCAAAAACCGGAACGAAAGCAGGATAACCTTCCGGGAAATATGGTAATCACCTGATGGATCTCCGCAGGCAGTGTCTTGCCGACGGAGAACAATCAAATTCAAGTCGAACGTCCGTGAGACTTGGCGCGTGATTCTGGTCAGCGCAAGCTGACATATTCTTTACAGAATCACTGCGCATCCTCGCGGAGCGTTTATCTCAGTCGGAGATTGGACTCCCACTGAGACTAATTTGTTATGACTCACCACCTGAAATGGTGGGAGTCTTCTCGACTGAGATAAAAATCAGCCCAACATCCTATCGTGTATTTCCTGTCTGGAGAACACCTGGATATCGGGCTGATTTTTATTTTCATCTCTATCTACGGCTGACTTTTTGCGAATGTTTTTTCTCTTTCTGCCATCTGCATACTTCGCCTCACAAGCCGCATAAAATATTCGTCCTTATAACTTATAATCTCTTGAGAAGCGCCTCTCTTGCCTCCTCATAGCCCGGTTTTCCAAGCAGGGCGAACATGTTCTTCTTGTAGCTCTCAACACCCGGCTGGTTAAACGGGTTGACACCAAGGATGTAGCCGCTGACGCCGCAGGCAAACTCGAAGAAGTAGAACAGCTGGCCAAGGCTGTAAGCATCCTGCGCCGGGATCTTCACCATAAGATTCGGCACGCTGCCGTCTGTGTGCGCGAGGATCGTTCCGTTCATGGCGCTCTTGTTTACAAAATCAACCGTCTTTCCTGCCAGATAGTTCATACCATCTGTGTCGACATCCTCTTTCTGAAGGACGATCTCCGCCGGAGATTCTTCCACGTTCAGAACGGTCTCGAACATGATACGTGCGCCGTCCTGGATAAACTGCCCCATGGAGTGAAGGTCTGTTGTGAGATCAACGGCTGCCGGGAAAATACCTCTCTGGTCTTTTCCTTCGCTCTCACCGAAGAGCTGTTTCCACCACTCAGATACATAATGAAGGCTCGGCTCGTAGTTTGCTACGATCTCCACCTGTTTTCCTTTTCTTAACAGGATGTTGCGGACCGCGGCATATAAAAGTGCCGGGTTCTTCTCATACTCTGTCTCAAGAGCGACCTTTCTTGCGTCCGCTGCACCTGTCATCAGGGCGTCGATATCTGCTCCGCTGACTGCGATCGGTAAAAGACCTACGGCTGTGAGCACGGAAAAACGTCCTCCAACGTCATCCGGAACAACGAAGCTCTCGTATCCCTCTTCGTTTGCCAGATTCTTTAAAGCTCCCTTTGCCTTGTCTGTGGTCGCATAAATTCTCTTGTTGGCCTCTTCCTTGCCATACTTGCCGATCAGCATTTCCTTGAATACGCGGAAAGCGATCGCCGGCTCTGTGGTTGTGCCGGACTTAGATATAATATTAATGGAGAAATCTTTTCCTTCCAGTACATCCTGAAGATCATGGATATATTTGCTGCTGATGCTGTTTCCTACGAAATAGATCTCAGGAGTTTTTCTCTTTCCCTTCGGCAGCACATTGTAGAAGCTGTGGGATAAAAACTCGATCGCAGCGCGGGCTCCGAGGTAAGATCCGCCGATACCGATCACGAGAAGCACATCGGAATCTCCCTGAATCTTTTCTGCCGCTTTCTTGATCCTTGCAAACTCTTCTTTATCATAATCAACCGGGAGGTCGATCCATCCAAGATAGTCATTGCCTGCACCGGATTTTGCTGTCAGGACATCTTTCGCGCCCATAACGGTGCTCTTCATGTTTTTCATTTCCTCTTCGCTGATAAATCCGGCTGTCTTGGAATAATCAAATACGATTTCTTTACCCATAACCCTGTCTCCTTTTCTTGTGTGAGATTCACAATCTCCGTTCGTTATTATACCACTTCGTGAAACCCTTGACAATGGACGGAAGCAATTTTATCGGCACTACATCTTCACTCATCATCCGCTTTCCTCCCCCAGGTTTTAAGCACTGCGCCGTGCTCCTGATTTTTCGATTTGTTTGCCGTTCTGTTTCACCGTCTGCCTTGTATTGTTAAAATATGGACTACCTTGCTGATTTTATACCCCGCCACTCTGCAATGTATTAAACAGCGTCTTCAGCATGTCCAGCTCCGCCGGCGGGATTGAATTCCGTATCAGATCCAGCCTGTCCGAATCTTTCAGCATCTCCTCCGGTTGCTCCCTGCTCGCGGCGATCTGCTTCAGGCTCTCGCTCAGATGATTGATACTCTGGGCAAGCTCCGTCTCACTTGTCGGTACTTTTCCGCCTGTTCCTGAATTGTCCTGTCCGATATCCCGGATATTTTGAACTGTGCCTCTATTATAATCGGCCTTTCCCGCCATTTTTTTCGATGAACTGCCTGCGCTGTTCTCATTTACGGCCTGGTCGTCCTCATTTTCCTGGAACGCAGGTCCTTTTCCGTCCAGCCGTGACATTCTCCCGGTGTCCCTGGTCCTGGCGAGACTCCCTTTTTCCACATGATCCGTTTCCCCGTTCCCGCCAGCAGCCTGTGCGTCCTTCTTTTTTCCAAGGACAGAAAAGCGGCTGTTGAGCTTTTCTTTTCTCACATTTTCCTGGTTTCTTCCATATCCAATGCCGCTGGTGCCTGAAAAATCTACGATATCGGAAGAGCCCGCCGCCTTTTTCCGCTCCTGCCCGGCATAGGCGCTGTTATCCACACTTTTATAAAAATGCGGAGAGTTTTCCACATAATCAACTAAATGATCCGCAAGCTGTTTCCGTTTTGTCCCGGCACCGATCCCGTTGTCTACAAATGCGAGGAACAATCCGCCAAAAACGCCCGCTGCCCCGTAGAGCACAATATAATAGTTGTCACACCGATACCAGTAAGCACCGAACGCCGCCGCTCCGCCTGCCATAAAGCAGAGGATCATCGCCTGCACCGACAGGTTATCCCACCCGTCAAGGCTCATATGCAGGAAGCGGAATCCGTAGAGCTGTTTTTCTATGTACGCGTTCACATTTCGGATCCCGTGGTTAATAAGGAACACATTTTCCATGCGCTGTTTCAGCGCCTTTAAATTTTTATCCTTCGTGAGAGCCATGTTTCCGGTTTCCTTGATCAATCTTTTGTAGAGGCTGCCTGTTACGAGTGTGCTGAGTGTCCCGAGCGCACAGATCGCTGCCAGGACATAGAGCATTCTCCCTGTCTGTAAAAATTCCAGCATAATCAGTTCCCCTTTCTTCGTCCAGATCAATTCCAGATGATGCCACTAATTATACCGGGCTAGAATGTTTTTGAGAAGGTTGAGAACGGAAGAATCGTTCGTCAAATGGGGACAGGAATCGCGTTTTAAGGTGATAGTGGAGGTAAAATATTCTCGTAGAAAGTAGTTCTCGCAGCTTTCTTGCTCCAGAAAACTTTTTGAGTCTTCTCTTTTTAGATTCTCTTTACAAGTGCAAGCATCAGGTTCACGGAATGCTCAACAGCCTTTGCCTCAAACTCGCTGTAATCCATATGGGCGCTGTCATCTGCCTTGTCGGAGATCGCACGGACGATCAGGTACGGAACCTTGTTTAAGTATGCGGCCTGAGCGACTGCTGCGCCTTCCATCTCTGTGCAGTACGCGTCGAAGGTGTCATGGATCCAGTTCTTTTTCTCCTTGCTGTCGATAAACTGGTCACCGCTGGCAACGCGTCCCTTGAAAGTGCTGATATCCGGGTTTGCCTCTCTGCATGCCTCTTCCGCGAGAGCTAAAAGTCGCTCATCCGCCGGGAATTCCTTCACGCCAAGCTGGGGAATCTCACCTGCCGGATATCCGAATCCGCCTGCGTCCACATCGTGCTGTACTGCAACAGTAGAGAGAACGAGGTCACCGATATTGATCTCATTTCTTAAGGAACCTGCGATTCCTGTATTTACGATTCCATCCACCTGATAAAGATCCACAAGGATCTGGCTGCAGATACCGGCGTTTACCTTACCGATACCGGAACGAACGATGACAACGTCCTTTCCCTCCAGTTTTCCCTTGCAGAAATTCATTCCTGCCACTGTCTTCATCTCTGTCTCTGTCATTTTCGCGCGAAGCTTCTCGACTTCCACTTCCATTGCTCCGATAATACCAAGCATTTGAATTCCTCCGTGTTGTATCATATGATTTTAGTCTGATCTCGAAAGCAGCAGTTCATCTGCTGCTCTTAAACATAGATTCTGTCTGAGTTTCAGACGCGTTCTTACCGTCTTTATCGTTCTCATTATACGGGATACAAAGCGGAAGGTCAAATAAAATCCTTAGCTCATCCGCCGATAAAATCCTCAACTCATCCGTCGATCTCCAAAATGACCAAGTCACTAAGTTCGCTCGCTCTTCTACTCACCTCGAACTAAGCTGGCTCGTTTTTAATAATTCCGATATTTGCTTCGTCTGTAACCTGTAAACTTATTTTTTCCGTCTGGAAATCTTGCTTTATCGCCTATTCTCAGCTCTTTCCGCGCTTCTCTTGACAATGATTCTCTGCTGTGAGTATAATAAGGATACTTTCAAATTGGCCGCAAGGTCATATTTTTTACAAACGGAGGTTTTTATATGGTATACAAGACACAGGGCACCTGCTCCAGAGAAATCCATTTTGATGTAGAGAACAACAAACTCAAAAATGTAAGCTTCGTTGGCGGCTGCAATGGAAACTTAAAAGGTATCGGCCTTCTCGTTGAAGGCATGGATATCGACGATGTCATCAAGAGAGTCGAAGGCGTAAGCTGCAACGGCCGCCCAACCTCATGTCCAGACCAGCTTGCAAGAGCTTTAAAGCAGTATAAGGAGCAGCAGGCTTAAACATCAAAAGTGAGTCATTTCCAGACGTAAAAATAGCCCCGCAAGAGGTTTGTTGTGCGCGGGGCTATTTCTTTTATTCAGTTCATAAATTGTCGAATCATTATTCTCACCGGCCTCGACCGGTTTTATCTACGGTGTCTTCCCATCAACCATCTCCCTTTATCAGTTTGTATCTATATTATTCGGCCGAAATAATATACTAAAAATTAAACTTCATGGTCGGTGAGAAGAACACCGTTTGTCTGGGTAACTTTAGCTTCCGCCTCGTCGCCCCACTCAACAAGATGCATTGCACGGGCGCGATAATAACGATTAAGTTCACACCCTGTCACTGTAAATCCCACATGATAAGAGGTTAACTCAGGATCTTCAGCTTTACTTTTTTCAAAATCCCAGTGGTCAACCTTTGACCAGCTTTCAGCTTTCTCATCCCAAACTTCCAAAAAAACCGTCTGATATATTACATCTACAACTTTATGAGCATAGGTATCTACTGAAATATGCAAAGTTCCATCTTTTTGATTAGTTATTTCAATTAAGCCAGCTGATAACATAATACCTCGTGTACTATTATTGATACTAGCTATTGCTGTCGTTTCGTTATTCTGTAATAATACACTTTCTTCAATATTCTCAGGTATTCTTTCCTCTGTTATGGCTGGCATTGCATAAGCTATATTAGCCATCATAAACAGACAAATTAAAATTCTGCCAAGTGTTCTTTTTAGAGTTTTCATAAATCCATCTCTCCTTTATTTGTTTTATATATATAAACGTAAATAAATGAGAGATGTGACCACTTTTTTAATAAAAATATAAATATTCTAGAATTTCTTTAAATTCTGTCTCAGGTATGCAGCCATGAATATAATAGTAATTATTATTGATAATCATTGCCTCACATTCTTGTTCCCCATTTTCTAAATTATTTACTGAATATTCTATTTTTTTATTCATCCATTTATTTGTAAGTTCTCGAGATATTGCCCTATCAGATCCTGTCCCTGCTGATGAACTGTTTTCCTTTTTTCGTTGAATGAGATAAATCGCATTATCCCGATACAAAAATTGAATATCAAGCCCATCCTTATATATTTCAAATGAATCGTATAGCATTTCTTCAGGACAATATCCAAGTTCCAAAAATGGAATATCCAATTGTTTTTTTACCGCATCATATACTTTTTCTAATTGCGATTCATTGAAATTATTCTTGTCATTATCCAAGAAAATTTTTGTAGGCTTACCCGTTTGTCTAAAGAAATAACTCTTCTTCCCAATCGCCGTCCCCCCAAGCATCCCTGCAATCACTGCCACCAACGCCGCAGTGGCAAGGACCTTCTTCTTTCCGAATCGTATCACTTTCTTCTCATTCTTCTTTTTCTCTTCCGCTTCAGAGATTACTGTTACCGTCTTCTTTGGAAGCTCTTCTGCAATTTGAATGTTGGCTGATTCGTTCTGTGGAACCAGAGTCGGTGTCTGGGAGGCGGTTTCCTTTTCAAGTTCGGCTTTTCGTGCCAGGAAACGTTTCATGAGTCGATCTTCGGCGCCAGTGAAGTTTACATCTTTGAAAGTCTCGTTTGCCTGATCCAGCTGTTTTAACAGCTGATCATCCGAATAGCCAAACGCTTCCCGAAGACATTCGCTTATTTTCTGATCCTCACGATTCTCCGTGTCTGCCATGATTCAGCACCTCGCTTCTTCCTTTGTATCTATTAGGGGTTGACATTTCTCTTTCAGCCGTTACTATTAAATAGTCAGCAGCTGTGAAATTCTTGCTCCATGGAGGCAATTTTTATGAAAACCATTCTTCTCACCGGCGGTGGTACAGCCGGTCACGTTACTCCGAACCTTGCCCTGATTCCGTCTCTCAAGGCAGCCGGATATGATATTCGATACATTGGTTCCTACAATGGTATGGAACGCAAACTGATTGAAAACGCAGGTATTCCTTACGACGGAATCTCTTCCGGAAAACTGCGCCGATATTTCGATTTAAAGAACTTTACCGACCCATTCCGCGTATTAAAAGGTTACGCAGAGGCCTTAAAGTTGATGAAAAAATACAAACCGGATGTTCTCTTCTCTAAGGGCGGCTTTGTTGCGGTTCCTGTTGTCCTCGCTGCAAAGCATTACCACGTTCCGACGATCATCCACGAGTCCGATATGACTCCAGGTCTGGCAAATAAACTCTGCATTCCGTCTGCAAAATGGGTATGCTGCAACTTCCCGGAGACCTTAAAGTATCTTCCGGAAGGAAAGGCAGTCCTCACAGGATCCCCGATCCGTGCAGAACTCCTTCAAGGTGACCGTCTTGCCGGTCTGCAGTACACAAACCTCTCTGCGGCAAAACCGATTATTCTTGTAATCGGTGGAAGTCTGGGCTCCGTAAAAGTAAACGGCGCGGTCCGCAGTATTCTTCCAAAGCTCTTAGAACAATTCCAGGTGATCCATATCTGTGGAAAAGGGAACCTGGATGAGTCCCTGATCGGAACTCCCGGTTACGTTCAGTATGAATATGTTGACAGTCCGCTGAAGCACTTATTTGCGGCAGCTGATCTGATTGTCTCCAGGGCAGGTGCAAATTCCATCTGTGAAATTCTTGCACTCAGGAAGCCGAATGTCCTGATTCCGCTCTCCGCAGCGGCCAGCCGTGGAGATCAGATCCTGAATGCCAATTCTTTTGCAAAACAGGGGTATTCCACGGTTCTGGAAGAGGAGAAAGTGACTGACGCCACTCTTTTTGACGCGATTCACGATACCTACGAGAACCGCCGGACATTCATTGATAGTATGGAAAAGAGCCATTTAAATAATGCAATTGATACGATCATGAAATTGATCAACGATTGTGCTGATCACAAATGACCGCGGTCCATACGACTTTTCAGGTTTTCTCTTAAGTATTTTCTTGCTCTTGAAATTCGCGAACGACACATGTCGTTCGTGATTTCAAGACGCTCACAAATTTCTTCAGTCGTAAATCCCTGGATGAAATACATCACCGTGACATCCTTCCACGATTCCCTTAAACCATCCAGGACCTCGAAGATCTGACCGCAGCTTTCTCTGCTAATTACGGATTGCAGCGGATCGTATGTGGAAAGATCTGCGACATACTCCAGTTCACTCACATCTTCGTCCTCATTCGGCTTGATGCTTCGCTTCTCTTTTCTAAAATAGTCGATACATTTATTCTCGACAATACGCGCCAGCATCACTTTTATAGCTTTTTCACTCTCTAGCTTCCCGCCATAATCCGCCCGGTAGAACGACCAGAATGCTTCCATGACAATGTCTTCCACATCATCATATGGCACTCCGATCGCATAAGCCAGCTTCATATACATTTGAGCATATTTCGTAATCAGTACTTGCAGCAGTTCATCTTTGTCCTGCGGCATAAATTCTCCTTTAAAAATCTCTCTGATTACAGTGCATCTTTAATCTTTTCTGCTGTCTCAGCAAGAACCTCCGGATCTTCTTTTCCCGGTTCCCATCCAGCGATCACCGGACCGCCCTCATAGCGCGGGATCACATGTACATGGAAATGGAATACCGTCTGTCCTGCTGCTTCACCGTTATTCTGTACCAGGTTGAAGCCTGCGCAGCCCAGGGATTTCTTCATTGCGGTTCCGAGTTTCGCTCCTAACGGAAGTACTTTTGCAGCAATCTTCGGATCCAGCTCGGTAACGTCCTTAAAGTGTTCTTTCGGAAGGATCAGGGCGTGACCTTTCGCAGCCGGACCAAGGTCCAGAATTACACGGAAATCTTCATCCTCATATACAGTTGAGGAAGGAATCTCACCATTCGCGATCTTACAGAAAATACAGTTACAGTCTTTCATCTTTTGATACCTCCGTCCGCCCACCAGTCTCTGGCAGGCCTATGATATAAAATTATAGCAAGCACAAAGCCTATTACAAGGCCAGACAGGTGTGCGATATTGTCCACACCGGTGCTTGTATATCCTAAATACAGGGAGAAAAAGATCATGATCACAAGTTGTCTTGTATTCAGATCTTCCAACTGCCCTCTGTTGGCCGTGACCACATAAAGCAGGCCGCCGACCACTCCAAAAATTGCGCCGGATGCCCCGGCTGATACTGTCATTGTATCAGCTGTGTGCGCCATCATAGACACCCAGTTCGAGCCAATTCCGCAGAGCAGGTAAAATATCAGGTACTTCACATGTCCCAGTGCCCGTTCCAGGTTGTCCCCGATCACAAACAGGACCAGCATATTGTTCATAATATGCCGGATTCCAAAATGCATAAACATCGCTGTCAAAAGCCGGTAATACTCACCGTCCTCCAGGACTGCAGGTGCAAACATCGCGCCCTTTGTATACATGAAATACGCGTCCTCCGAGGAACCGGTGATCTCCAGATACAGGAAAAACAGCACATTCAGAGCGATCAGAAGTCCATTTACATAAGCCTTCTTTCCATATCGGCTTCCCATGGGTCTCATCCTTTCTACTCTGTTATTTCATGACCCCAAGTCCTTTTGCGATGATCGTGATAAAGTCCTGGACATTCGTCACGATAGTCGTTGCGGAGAGGCTTCCGCGGTCCATCAGCTTGTTTACCACAAACTCGTCCGCATCAACAGTATAGAGATATACCGGGCGGATCGTTCCGTCCTTCATAACGCGGAATGACGGAGTCATATTGCCCGTGGCAATCGTGTGAAGCATTGTAGCTAAGCAGATCACACAGGTGGCATCCCGCACCATATCGCGCATGGCGCTCTGTCCTTTATACGCGTCTCCGATGACTTCCGGCATTGGACCGTCATCGCGGATCGAACCGGTCAGAACAAACGGAACATGATTCTTCACGCATCCATAGATAATACCATTGTCAATGTGATTATCCTCGATAAATTTCGGAATGGAACCGCTTCTGCGGACCTTATTTAGTACATCCAGGTGGTTGTAATGGCCATTCGGCTGGGATACCTGCGTGTAGATATCCTGTCCTAGTGCCGTATGCAGCAGCGCGCCCTCCAGGTCGTGGGTCGCGAGCGCGTTTCCTGCCATCAGACCGTGGGCATATCCGTTATCGATCAGGGACTGCATTGCGTTTCTCGCGTCATAGTCGAAGGAAAACGCCGGTCCCATGACCCAGACGATCTTCCCATGTTCTTTTTCATAGCGAAGAAGGTCCATCAGGCGGTCATAGTCTCTCGCATAGGAGGTCTCCCTGCTTCGTCCCTGGCGGAACACAAATTTATCCGCAAGCGCGTCCGCTTCTGTCTGGAATCCTGTACTGTGGACATAAATTCCCTCCTCGCAGGCTTCGCTCCGTCCAAGAATAACCTTGTCACCTTTTTTGAGATTTCTGTTTTCGACTACCTCCAAATGTCCGTCCGGGCAGATCACAACGCTGGAATCCATGCGGCTCTCTTCCGCTAACACCCACTTGCCCTGGATCTTAAAATATTCCGGGAACATAGATGTGCTGTGAAAGTATTCTGGGGCAACCCCATCGATCTCCACGATTTCCCATTTCGCGTCAGGGGCCTTGATAAACTGTTCCTTTGAAAAATCGGGCTGATGATATTCTGGCATCTGAAAAGCCATAATACCCCTCCTTTCATCATTGATGGATATATCATAGACCAAATGTCCGAAAAACACCACCCCTGTTTTGTATTTTTACTTTCTCTTTAACGGAACTTTTACCCAGGAGATCCTACAAAAAACGGTATCTCTGATCCGCAAAAGAGAGCATTTCCCCTGGTTCTATATGAATACTCTCATTTGTCTCCAGGAACCGCCCATTTACACTGGTTCCATTCGTTGAATTGAGATCCGTGATCATATATCCGTCCTTATCTTCTTCAATTTTCGCGTGGATCCGGCTGATCTGAGGCAGATTCAGGCAGAAATCCGATATTTCCCGGTTCTTTCCAATAATAAACGGGAAATATCGGACCAGGACGTCCTCGCCCCCATTTTCCGGGACGAGACGTCTTGTCGCCGGGTATATCTGTCTTCCCGTAAGAAGCACTGTCTGCATTTCATCAGATTCTCTTTGTCTTACATCAGTTCTTAAGTCATTAGGATCAGTATAAATGCCATTCTCATTATTTTCTGCATCTCCCCACACTTCCGCCATATCTCTCCGGTATTCAATTTTGTCCGGCATTCCTCCGCGCTCCCTGTCCTCTTCTTCCCGGAACTCAACTTCCCAGTCCTCTTCTGTTTCCCCGGTCTCTTCTTCATCTTTTTTCACACGAAAGAATATCACGCCGGCCATCAGCACACCTTCCGCCGCAAGGATTCCCCATTTCCATTCCAGAATCCGATCGATTCCGACGATAAAGTAAACTGCCACCGGAACAGCTGCCATCAAAACCGCAAACAGCACTGAAAACAAGTTTTTCCCGTGCTTCAGCCCTTTCTCCTCTGCCAGTTCTTCTGTCTCGCCTGAAAGATCCGTTTTCTTGATCTCAGAATATCTGTACTTTCCTTCTGATCCATTTTGCTTTTCTCCCTGATGTCGCGGCAGCTCTCCTGCTGCCCCTGTCCCATATTCCCTGACCATTTTTCTCTCTGCTTCATATAACTTTTCCTTTCCAGTGTTTTCCCCGAAAATATCTTCTTTCCCGTCTCTTTCTCCCGCCCGCAGACATTTTTCCAGATCCCGGATCCCCAGATTTTCCTTTTCTCCTGCCCGAAACAGAGCGAATGCCAGAACTACCGCGTCTCCGTCTGTGTGATCCACATGGTCCAGAATATACCGTGCCAGTTTCCGGAAACTCTCCTCAAACTGACTGCCACTCCCTGGAAGAAGGCAGAAATTCGCTTTCAGGTCATCCGGATCCACATAGATCATTTCCGGGGTCAGATCCATGGATTTTTCGTCTAAAAGGTACCTCTCTGTCTGCTTCAGAGAAAATAAAAGATCCGCCGCCAGTCGTTCCAGTTCTTTTCCCCTTAAATTCCTGTGCTCCAGGATCCTCCCCAGCGGCTGTCTGGATGTAACATCATAATAGAACCACCGCTCCCCATCCACCTGCTTTTCCCGAAAGGAAAGGAAACCCGGGATCCGGTTTTCTGTCAGCATCCGCACCGTATATTCTTCATTTTTCCCCGGTCCCGGCTTCAGGACCATATAATTCCGGTTCATTTCCCGTCTGAACTTCACTTCCCCCATCATCCTGGCCATTCCCCATTTCTGTCAGGGCCGCTGTCCTCCGT
>ERZ839947.2039-NODE-2039-length-15867-cov-2.821401_pt1 | contig 15867 bp, 9 predicted proteins | sample MGYA00519908_ERZ839947 | MGnify/ENA primary metagenome ERZ839947 (study PRJEB31850, sample SAMEA3708857) | human gut metagenome | biome: human gut; feature: human-associated habitat; material: faeces | place: China | collected 2014 ... | reverse complement strand
CTTCGACGAAATGAACCCCTGCCGCCTAGCCTCCCCACCAGTCAAAAGTCTTTGAAGAGGCTAGGGAAGGAGCGAGCCGCTCTGACAGTTTGGAGGGGAAAGGGGAAACGTGGGGGTGCTCCCCCCCCTTCTACAGAAAGTTTCCCCTTTCCCCTCCAATTCTTTCATGCCCCATATTTCTACTGCCCAATCGTCGGCAGCGGAGGGATGGACGCGGCGGTGTCTTCGGGATGAACGCGGACGAGTACGGAGGCCGTCGTGCCCGCACGGAGCTCAATTCCCTTTGGAAGCGCGTCGAAATGAAGCCTGACGGGGATGCGCTGCGCCAGCCGTATCCACTCGAACGTGGGGCTGACCGAAGGCAAAAGCTGCTCGCCGGTGCTCCCGTTCTCGCGGGCAATCCCCCAGCCGATGCTCTCCACCGTAGCCTCAAGCGGCATATCGGAATAGGTCATAAGCGTGATCAGCGCCCTGTCGCCGGGGCGGAAATCCCGGATCTGCGTCTCGCGGAAAAAGGCGTCCACGCGGAAACTGTCCGCATTGATCAGAGCAACCAAAGGGCGATAGGCCGTCGACATGGTCCCCGGCTGCACCGTCAGATTGGTGATGTACCCGTTCACTGGAGCCGTAACGTGCGTGAAGTCCAGATTCAAGCGAGCCTGATCCAATTGGGCTTGCGCAACCGCCACGTCAGCTTCGGCAGACAGGAGCTGATCCTCGGTCTGCTGAAAGGCTTCGGGAGAAATCGCACCCGGCGCGTTCTGCTGAAGCCGTGCATCGCGCCCCGCCCTGTCACGGGCGGCCTTCGCAATGGCCTGCTTCTGGCGCACGTTGGCTTCGGCCTGCGAAAACGCCACACGGAATGGCCTGTCGTCCAAATCAAAAAGCGGATCGCCCACTTTCACAAACTGATTATCGCGGACATGCACGGTCTTGACCTCCCCGGACACGCGGGCGGCGACCTGAACGACTTCCGCCTGCACCATCCCGTCACGCGTCCACGGATTCCTGAAATAGGCGTTGTAACGGATGTAGCAGAAAACGCAGGCAACCACGATGATCAGCAGCGTCAGGAACCAGCGAAGCAAACTGTTGATGCTCATAGAACCATCCCGAACGGTAGGAGGAGACACACATAAATGACGATCAACGCCATAAACACCCACGGCGGATTGGCGAACCAGCCGGAAAGCCCGGTACGGTTCAACACAAACGCCGTCGCCAGCGCGCCCAGAATGCCAAACAGCACTATGGGAAGAAGCGGCGAAAAATAGATACCCACCAGGGCAAGTTCATGCGGCATACCCACCTTCCTTCAACATACGGAGAAATCCTAGACGCCCAATCTCACGCTCCCTCTCAAAACCTGTTCCGAGAATCGACCTCCACTGGAAGGGAACGCATCAAATCGAACGTATTGGACAACGATTTCATGATGCCCGCACAGGAAACGAGCAAGTCCTGCACAACCTGGCCACCCGCGGGCGCATCCGGCCCTTTCTCGGCGCGGGCGCTTTCGCGCAAGCCGTCAATCATGGAACGGACCACCGCTTCCATGGATTCAAGCCGGTCTTTCAAAGGTGCTTCCACAAGCGGCACACGCGCCGTACCCGGCTGGGAAGGGCACAGCAGATCGCTATCCACGGAGCGGAGCCGGGCATAGAGTCCCTGCATTGAGGACACCATGTCCTGAACCTCCGTGGAAAAAACGCGGACCAGTTCGGGTTTCACAAAGGTCACGGGGAGTTTTTTTGCCAGGATGCCGATCTCTTCAGCCAAAAAGCGCGTCCTGTGCAGACGAAAAAACATCCTCAGCCGGAACAGGGAGCCGCGCCGCTGCTCGCGGCAGGCCCGCAAATGGAGCAGCAACGCTTCCGACGAGCGGAAAAAGGCCTTTTGCCTCTGGAGAAACTGGGCTTCCGTATTGGGCATGAACAGCGCGTAGTGGACCAGGGAAACGATGGAAATGCCGAACAGCAGCGTAAAGGAGCCAACCAGCAGCTGCCCGAAATCGTACGTCGGGAGGTTCGTAAAATTGCCTATGGACAGCCACGGCAGCATGAAGGCCTGTTTGGTGAAATTCTGTTCCTTGCGCGGAAACGCGAATGTGATGAAAAATCCCGATACCCCCATCATGACGATGAACTCGCCAAGATTGGAAACCAGAGGATAGATGAAGGTATAGGCCAGCCCCGTACAGCCGATGCCGAGCGCGAAGATCAGCACCTGACGCAGCGGTTTGTCTTCACCGGTCATGATGCCGATCAGGCCGAGCACGATGGTCAATTCCAGAAAAGCGATGGATTCGAGCCCCGGAGGGTTGAGGAGTATCCAGCACAGCGTCGCCACCCAGAAAATGACGAACATCTGGGACATATAGGCGTATTGCTCGGGCTTGATGACGGAAAGGGCCTTTTTCGATGCCGACGGCTTCAGTTCGGGCATGGGCCCGCCATGCAGCAGAAAACCGGCCAGCATCAGCAGCTCGCGGCAGTGCGCCGTCTGTTCCTCGAACAGCTTCACCGCAGAAAACGCCAATCCCTTCCGCGTCGAGCCGAGTTTCTCGAATACGCTTTCATCGAACGCGAGCGGCTGTACGTCTTCGGGCTTCGTGGAATCACCGGGAGAGCCTTCCTTCCCTAGGGCATCCAGACGATCAAAAAGTTTCCCCAGTTCTGCGATCCGCGACTCGAAATGAGGAAAGAGGGATGCCATATCCAAATCCTTCATGGCCACGAGGGTCCCCATCCAGCGCCGCTGGAGCTCCAGCAGTTCGGCGCTGCACCAGACGGCGCGCTCCCAGTGTTCCCGGTAACGGTAAACCTGATACGTCTCCAGTTGCACGGCCGGGACAAGCTGCCCAACTTTATCGAGAAGTTCCCTCATGCCGACATACTGCGTATACATGCGGCTCATCTGCCCTTCCGCTCCGGCCCCCTCGTTCATGACGAAAAGGGCCTTGTGCCCAGCCATGAGATCCTGCACGCCGCGATACAGGGACTTGATGGATGTCCTTGGAGAAAAAACAAGCGTTACAACGGTATACACGCCGATACCGAGCAGTGTTTCCTCAACCCTGTATACGGAGAGATGAAAGGCATCCTGCGGTTCGTGAACCGCCATGAGGCAGATGATCAGCGTGACGATGCAGGAAATGAAGAACGCGTAGCCATAGTAAACGCTGGTCAGCATAAGATACAGCATCAGGCACAGATAGAGGGACAGCACGGACAGAAGGAGCATACGTTCTTGCGCGAAAAGCCCGAGCAGGACAAGGGCGGCGACAGCCCCGGCGATTGTGCCGAACATCCGCAGCACGCCCTTTTGCAGGGTCTGGCCGATGCTCGGCAGGCTGATCACGAACACGGTGAACCCCGCCCAAAATGGCCTGTCCAGATTCCAATAGAATGCCAGCACATACGTACAGACGAAGGCCAGCGCGGTTACGGCGGAGGTATGGATGCGGGAGGACAGTTCGGCGGTCATGGCAAAGGTGGGTGGAGGTTAAGGATGCCGCCATAGTACCGTGCCTCAGATGTCCGTCAATCCGCTGAGAGATTTGAGAATACTCCGCGCCCCTTTACTTCGGGCCCGTTTTCCCCTATAAGAGGCGCTGCATACGAACGGGCGGTTAGCTCAGTTGGTAGAGCGCCGCCCTTACAAGGCGGATGCCACAGGTTCAAGTCCTGTACCGCCCACCAGCGAATTCAACCCCTTACGGACTCATCTCCGTAAGGGGTTTCTTGTTTTCCGTTCCCGGCCGGAATAACTCCTTTCCTGAACCCCGGCCAGCCTCCAGCCCGCCTTTCTTCATCCGAAAAGCCGCCCGCCCCACCGCTCCATGTCCATACCTTCACCGTTTCCGCTGTCACAAGCGAACGAGAGGGGCATCCACTTGCGGGGGCCTGTTGATGCCCCTCCCATGCCTCATGCCTCCTCTGCCTGTTTTTTTCGTTTCTTATCAACGGGTTCAGGCGATGTGAAAAAAAGGGCTTCAAGAAGCAAATATGTTTCTCCTGACCCGATTTTTTTGTACCGGACAGGCATCATAGATCTCTTTATGCAGTCCATACGTTCGTATCGTGACATAAAAAATAAATTATAATAGTATATTAAATAATAAAAGACGACTTGAGTATCGAGGTTGAAATTTTTTTCACTTTTTTCGTGAAATGCTGCGCTCGTAACATTTCCGGTTTCGCGTTTCTCGTATTCTGCATATACAGCCAATCCGGAAAAGGCCTGTACCGAACATGTAAAAAAAGGATAATGGCCAGAAACGTTCCATTGTTTTTACTGTATAAGACATTCTTCCTTTTCTCTCAGCATCGTAACAGGCAGTTGTTCAACCTCGTATATTTTGAGGCTAAAACAGCGATGATTGCCGAATGCCGTATTCTTTCCTGCAATGTAATCGGGATAAAGAAAACGGAAAACGGCATCGAAGACTCTCGCACATAATCGACTTTTGGAGAAGCGACTATGAGCCAATCTACAGTCAAGAAGATCCCCAACAACTATTTTGATGGAATGCCCGTAACCGGCTTCCACAAAATCGTCTTCTTCATCATCATGATGGCCTACTTCTGCGAGCAGATGGACAACTGGAACTTCGGCTTCATCGCCCCCGCGCTCATGCACACATGGGGCCTGCAGATGTCCGACATCGGCGTGGTCACGCTCTGGTACTTCATCGGCATGACCGCGGGCGGCTTCTTCGGAGGCGTCATCTCCGACTTCATCGGGCGCCGGAAGACCTTCCTCATCTCCATCGCCACATTCTCGTTTTTCTCGGTGCTGAACGGCTTTACGGACAACTTCCACGTCTTCGTCATCGCCCGCTCCATGACCGGCTTCGGCGTTTTCTGCCTCATGGTCTGCTCACAGGCCTACATCGCCGAAATGGCCCCCGCCGAATCACGCGGCAAGTGGCAGAACCTCGTGGCCGCCGTGGGTTTCTCCGCCGTGCCGGTCATCGGCGTCATGTGCCGCGCAATCATCCCCCTCGCCGAGGAAGCGTGGCGCTTCATCTTCTACTTCGGCGGCGTCGGCCTCATCGCCTTCTTCGTCGGCCTGCGCTACCTCAAGGAATCCCCCCGCTGGCTCGTGGCCCGCGGCAGGCTGGAAGAAGCGGAACAGGTCGTCTTTGAAATCACCGGCAAGCATGTGGACCTTTCCGAGGCCGCCAAGAACGTGCAGACCAAGGTCCCCGTCATGGAAGTGCTGACCGGCATGTTCCGCCGCCAGTACATCAAGCGTACCCTCGTCCTGCTCGCCATCGTGGTCTTCACCAACCCCGCCACCTTCACCGTGACCAACTGGACCGCGACCCTGCTCAAGGCGCACGGGTTCTCGCTTGAAGACAGCCTCATGGCCACGACGATCATTTCCGTCGGCGTACCCGCCGGGCTGTTCTTCTCATCCTTCGTCACCGACCTTGGCGGGCGCAAGATCCCGATCATGTGTATGTTGATCATCCTCGCCGTACTTGGCCCCATCTTCGGCAATATGACCGGTTACTGGCCCGTCGTCCTCACCGGCGTCGTCCTCACCGCGGTCGTCATGGCTATGGGCTTCACGGTCTTCTCGTACACCGCCGAATCCTACCCCACCCGTATGCGCAACACCGCCACCGGCTTCCACAGCTCCACCGGCCGCCTCGCCGTGGCCGCGGCCCAGCCGCTCATCCCGATGGCCTACGCTGCGTACAGCTTCGACGGCGTGTTCTGGATCTTCAGCTTCCTCTGCTTTGTCCCCGCCGTGGTCATCGCCATCTGGGGCCAGCGCACCGGCGGCAAGTCGCTTGAAGAAATCGCCTAGCTGGATACAGGGGGGTGGGCGTTTCTCAGAAGGAGCATTCCCATTCCCCCGAAGCCCCTCCTCTCTCCTCCAATGGCGTACGATGGGGAGTCCCCCCACGGGAACGGATCGGCGTGAGAAACGATTCAGGGGCAACATCCGCCAAACCTTCTTTCATGTATGGAAAGAGAGAAACCAATCAGGAGGACATCATGGGTCACCCGACTATCTATCCTACCGGCGTCACCGTATATAATCCCGAAAAGTGCTGGAACGGCTTCACGATCTTTCAGGCTCTGGAAGTGGGCGCCGTGCTCATGAACATGAACGGCCGCGAAAACAAGGTTTGGAAAGGCGTGCACGGCTTCCCGAACAAGATTTTCCCCGGCGGCTACCTCATGACCTCGCGCGGCTCCCGTGACGGGCGCTACGGCGTGCAGGACGGCCTCGATCTCGTGCAGATTGACTGGGACGGAAACGTGGTCTGGAAGTTCGACCGCAACGAATACATCGAAGATCCCGGAATCCCCGGCCGCTGGATGGCCCGCAGCCACCACGACTACCAGCGCGAAGGCAGCACCACCGGCTACTACGCGCCCGGCATGGAGCCCAAGACCGACTCCGGCAATACGCTTGTGCTCGCGCACCGCAACGCCCGCAATCCCAAGATTTCCGACAAGCAGCTCCTCGACGACGTGATCCTCGAAGTGGACTGGGACGGCGACATCGTATGGGAATGGCACTGCAACGAGCATTTCGACGAAATGGGCTTCCGCGAAGGCCCCAAGAACACCCTCGCCCGCGACCCCAACTACCGCCAGACGCAGCCCGAAGGCATGGGCGACTGGATGCACATCAACTCCATGTCCGTGCTCGGCCCGAACAAATGGTATGACGCGGGCGACGAACGCTTCCATCCCGACAACATCATCGTGGACGGCCGCGAAGCCAACATCATTTTCATCATCTCCAAGGCTACCGGGAAAATCGTCTGGAAACTCGGCCCCGACTACGACAACAGCCCCGAAGCCAAGGCCATCGGCTGGATCATCGGCCAGCACCACTGCCACATGGTCCCGCGCGGACTGCCCGGAGAGGGCAATATCCTGATTTTCGACAACGGCGGCTGGGGCGGCTACGACGTGCCCAACCCCGGTTCCCCCACCGGCGTGAAGGCCGCCCTGCGCGACCACTCCCGCGTGCTGGAAATCGATCCCGTGGCCATGAAGATCGTATGGCAGTACACCCCCACCGAAGCGGGCTTCCTCGCCCCGATGGACTGCAACCGTTTCTACAGCCCCTTCATCAGCGGTATGCAGCGCCTGCCCAACGGCAACACCCTGATCACCGAGGGCTCCGACGGGCGCGTCTTTGAAGTCACCAAGGATCACGAGCTGGTTTGGGAATTCATCTCGCCCTACTGGGGCCAGAAGCTGCCCATGAACATGGTCTACCGCGCCTACCGCGTGCCCTACGAGTGGGTCCCGCAGCTCGGCAAGCAGGAAGAAACGCCCATTGAGCGCATTGATGTGAATGCCTTCCGGATGCCCGGTGCCGCCGCGCTCGGCGACCGCGATTCCGAAATCGCCATCGAAGGCTGCGCACCCTACGAAGGGGACAATGCCCTCTGCGTCGCCTCCGTGGACGATCCTGAAGATCAATAAAAGAAGCATGGGAAGGAAACAGGGGCCTCCCCTGTTCCCCTCCCGGCCAACGGCCTCCTTCACGTTCTGCGCTTCTCCACTATATCCTCTCGATTGCCTCCTCCACGCGAAGAGCCTGGGCCCTGCCCGGGCTCTTTACGTTTTCATGCCGCGTTGTCCCGTTCGCAAAAGAACGGCGGCCCGGCGACTTCCCGCTCCGGGTCCCTCCCGTCACGCCGTAAACGAAAATACGGGAAGCGGCCATGCATACGCGGCACGTTCCCGACCGCCCCGGCGTCCCCCCTTACGGCATCACATTGCTGATTTTGGTGAAACGGCATACCATTCCCCAAAAAATACGACAGATGCCGGGCCCGGCCCGGAAAGGATTCCCCGTGCACGATTTCCAATCCGCCGAATCATGGCTCAGAAAGGCGCTCAGAAACGCCCCGAAGCCGCTTCCGTCCGGAGTCTTCCCCAAATTGCTGGACGAAGCGGAACAGGCGGGGTTCTCTCATTCCACGCTCAACGACGTCGTGGACGAATGGCTGAACTTCGGCTATTGCCGCGTCACCGACCACGTCTCCAACGACATCGCACTGACGCCGGAAGGGGACGAGTACTTCGGGCACCGAACCATTGATGAATAAAGATTTTTCTTTGTACATAACCCGCAACGCATGGAGACAGGCATGAAGGGAAGCTTCACCACCCGGAAAGGAGCGCTTTACTGCATCGTCATGACGTGCCTTTGCAGCCTGCTGGCTACGGGCTGCGCCAGCAAATACGGCGCGCAGACGACGGACGTGCATTACTATCCCGACTGCTACCAGCCCATCGCCGATCTGCGCAGCGCCGAAAAGAGCTTCAACACCACAATGGTCATGGGCACGACGATGGGTGCCCTGCTCGGCGCGGTCATCGGCGCGAGCCAGACCGGGAAGGCGGAAGGCGCTCTGGCCGGGGCCGCCATCGGCGCGGGAGCCGGGGCCGGGGCGAGCTATCTCGTCGCCAAGTACAACAACGAGAGGGACGACCGCGTCCGCCTCGCCAGCTATGCCCGCGACCTGAATGCCGACGTCAATTCCCTGAACCGCGTAACCGCCGCCGGGCAGGTGGCCTACAACTGCTACAGCGCGAAGTTCAGGGCCGCCCTTGAGGACTACAAGGCCAAGCGCATCACCCGCGCCGAACTCGATCAGCGTTATGCCGAAATCAAGAGCGGGCTTGCCGAGGCGTCCGCCATTCTGGGCAGCACGCTCAGCGAGGCCGACAAGCGCGAAGCCGAATACCGGCAGGTGCTGACCGTCGAGGCAAAGAAGGCCAGCCGCCCGATCCCCCCGGTACAGACCGTGGCCACGACATCCAAGAAGACCAGCAAGACCACGAAAACCGTCACGCGCAAGCAGACGGGCGACCAGTTGCAGAACCTTTCCAACGGCGTGGGCTCATACAAGGAATCCACGGCGCAGCTCACCGCGGTGAAGTCGGATCTCGACGAGATCCAGCTGCAGATGGACAAGGTGATGCTCGCTCAGGGTTAGTGGGGAACGGATCGGGGGAGGGAAGGAAGGCTGCTCGGCGGGAGTTTCCGGAACATTGCGTTTTAAAACATCCATCATTCCCAAGATCCCTTGCTTTATGGAATGTTAGGGGCAGGGATTCGATAACATAAAAGTTTTCCTTCCCTTCCCCAACGCCTCCGTGCCATTTCACCGAAGGTACAACTATGGGTAATCCTCTTCATTTCATACAGGCTTCGGATACGTCGGCTTTCGCCGCCCTGCATACGGAACAGGGCGCGCTCCCTTCGCAGTATGAAGCGTTGCAGGCCTATCTGAAAAAAATCGGCCTTGGGCGGTTCGGCACCCTGTGGGCCGAACCCGTTACCGGGCAGGCCACACCGGCGGGCTACGCCTCCATTTCCTGGTATACGCCGCTGGAAGGCGTCGGCACCCCCCTCTCCCGCCTCGACGCGGGAGAAGCCGAACAGGCGCGGGCTGCCCTGCGCCGGGCGCGGGAAGCCGTCACCCCCCATCTCGACGACACGCCCGGCGGCGTCCTGCTCCGCAAGGCGCTGTTCATCCCTTCGGCGGACAATGTCTTCGTCGTCAACGGCCATCCCGTGCTCGTCAACTGGGGCCTGCTCCCGCAAGGCACGGACGAAGCCACGGCCCCGATACTCTGGGGCGAGCCGGAAAACGGGGAAACGCCCTCCGGTGTGACCGGAGCGGCAACGGCTGCAACGGGAGCTTCCGCCGCAGCGGTTGCCGGGACGGCGGCACGCAATGCCGTTCCCGGTGCGGGCCGTGCGGCTGGCCCTTCCGCCGGAACAAGAACAGCGGGCGCTACCGGAACGGCGGCCGGAACCGCCGCAGGTATTGCCGGGGCAACGGCGGTAAACGTCATCATCCGGCGTAGCAAGGCGGGCCTCTTCGGAGCCCTGCTCCTCGGCATCCTGCTGGGCGTACTCCTGCTTTTCCTGCTGCGATCCTGCGTAAAAACAACCCCGGAACCCCTCGTCATCCCGGAAACGTCCTCGGTGCCTGCAGAATCCCCGGAAGACGCGGCACGCAAGGCGGAATGGGCCAACCTGCTCCGCGAAAAAGCGTTCTGGCAGGGTTTGCTGGAACTGGCGCCGTGTGAGCTGAAAGCCTTCTTTGACGGCAATGCCGGAAAGACGGATGCGAAACCCGGCGCCAGAGAAACCACCCCCGGCAAGGACGTTCCGGAAAACCTGCCCGGGGAAGCGGTCCCCGGCATCTCCCTCCCGCCCCTGCCTTCCGCCAACGCCACGGTCCCGGCAAAGGCCATGGATCTGTCCACGCTCACCATCCCGCAGCGCCTCGAACAAGGTACAGTACTCATTCTCGCGCCCGTCCCCGGCGGCGCGCAGCAGGGAACCGGCTTTTTCATCAATCCCGATCACGTGCTGACCAACCGCCACGTCGTGGCCAACGCCATCGACGATATGGTGATGGTGACCAACGCCAACCTGTGCGGAGCGCGCCGGGGCATGGTCGTCGCGCGCAGTGATACGCCGGGATACGATTTCGCGGTCATCAAGGTGATGCTTGTCGAAGGGGATCAGGTTCCCGTATCCCCGACCGTCAACCGGACCGACAAGGTAAGCGCATGGGGCTTCCCCGCCCTCGTTTCCGAGCAGGATCCCGCCTATCTGCGGCTCCTCAGGGGCGACTTCAACGCCGTCCCCGAGGTCGTGTTCACCGACGGCGTGGTCAACGCCATCCTCCAGACCACGCCCCGCAACATCGTGCATTCCGCCGTGGTTTCGCAGGGCAACAGCGGTGGCCCGCTGGTCAACGAGAAGGGCGACGTCATCGGCATCAACACCTTCATCAGGCTGGATGCGGACTCGAACCGCCAGACTCAGACCGCGCTCGGCAGCGACGCCATCATGGGCTTCCTGCGCGAGAAAGGCATCCCCTTCACCGAACACCAATGAACCGTTCCTGAACAAGGATAGTCAGATATGGCCGGATATTTCATTCTCTCCACCCGGAAGGGGGATTACCGCGCACTGGCGTTTCAGGGTTCGCAGGTCTATACCTGCCATGCCCAATTAAGCGGGCTGCTGCGGACCCATCTCGGGGAAGCCCACGCCCGTCTGCTGGCCGAGCCGCTCATGGACCCGCAGGGAACGGCGGTGGACTGGTACACGCCGGGCCCCGTGCAGCCCCTTGCCGAGCTTCCCGCAGAAACGCAGGAAGCCGTAAAAACACGGTTGCAGGGCCTCCTTTCGGATATCGAAGAGCTGGCCGCCAGCCTTCAGACGGACAGCGATCCCTATAAAAGCCTGTGCGGCACCATGCTGCATCTGGCTACCCGTTTCCCCACGCAGGAATGCCTGTACGCCTCTCTCCCCTCGGGCGAGCCCGCAAGCCCGCCGCAGCCAGTGCTGGTCTGCTGGGGCATGACCCTTTCTTCCTCCACGGCGCAGGAAGGCATCTATGCAATGGGAGCCACGCCGTTCTCCCCCACGCAGCAAACGCCTCTCGCCAGCGGCGCGTCCAGCGATCCGGATCGCATCGTCCGCGAAGGTGAAGTGACGGAACGCCCCATCGCCGCCCCGATCCCGCCTACGGTTGTGGTGGAAGGCGAGCCGTGGTGGAAAAAGCTCCTCATGCTCCTGCTCGGTCTGCTCCTCGCGCTGCTGCTGTTCTGGGGCCTGCACTTCCTCTTCCCGTGGGTTCCTCCCCTCCCCTTGCCCGCAGGATGCGCGAGGACTCCCGCCATTGAAGCCCAGGCCCCTCAGCCTGCCGTGCAGCCAGCGGACCCCGGCCCATCCGAAGCGGATTTGACGGCTTTGCGCGCCGAACTCGAAGTCTTGCGCCAAGCGGCCCGGAAGCGTGCCGAAGCCTGCCAGCCTCCCGCGCCGCCCGCCGTCGAGGAACCCAAAGTGGAAACGCCCGCCGAACCGCCCAAGGATTTGGGCGACCTGCTCGGCGATCTGACCGCCATTCCCAAAGAGGAACCGAAGCCCGAGCCCAAACCGGAACCCAAGAAAGAACAGCCCGCGCCGAAGAAGGAAGAGCCCAAGCCGGAACCGCCCAAGGAAACCCCGAAGAAGGGCGATCCCATGAAGCTGCCGGACAAGGACGACAAGTCGATGGACTTCCTCGACGGCTGCTGGAACTGCCGCACCGGGCTTTCGGACACGCGGGGCAACCCGATCAAGGTCCGCTTCTGCTTCGGCAAGAACGGCAAGGGGCAGATCACCATCATCGACCGCCAGGGCAAGACCTACACGGGCCGGGCCGACGCGCAGATGCAGAACGGCAGGCTGCACATCGACACCGGAGACGCCACCAGCCGCAATTCACGGGGCAGCTTCAACGGCCTCCGTATTGATTGCAGCCCCGGCGCGGGCAACGACGCCATGTGCTACGGACGCAACAAGGGCGACAATTCCCCGTGGAGCGCGAAGTTTTTCAGGGATTAGACGGCACAAAGGCATTGGGGAAGGGAGGGAAAACTTTTCTGAAGAAAAGCTTTTCCCTCCCTTCCCCAAACCCCATCCCTCCTTTTCCAAAGACTTTTGTGTTTATTGAATCCATATTCCCAGCGTTCCCTGAGAAAAATTTCATTGAAAGGCTGTGTACAAAGAATGAAGGACCGCCCATTTCTCAGCGCAACAGGTTGCCATTCCGGGACGCATAGGAGAAACTTTTACGGCGCGGCTCCGGGATAAGGACGCCACGCGGACATTTTTTCATACCGCCCTGCCCGCCGTCGGCTTCCGAAAGCCTCTGAAAGGAACGCGGTGAAGTTTCGAGAGGACGGTAAGGGGAAAGGCGGGGGATGTTCCGCTTTCCCCGGAAAGATTCCCCTCCTCGCCCCCATTTGTAAGGACTCCCTATGAACTACACGTCAGCAGTGAGCATCATACCGGGCGGCTGCCCGCAGTTTCTGGATTGCCGCCTCGACGCGAAGAGCCTCGGCAGGTTCTGGGCGTATTTCCGTGAAATCCCGCAAACCGGGGAATCGGCCATAGCCTCGGCGCGCAGGCAAGTGGAACTCGTCCCCGTGCCGCTGGACGACACAGGACAGCCCGGAGACTACGACTACAAGATCGACGCGAACCGGGCGCTTGAAGCGTTCACGGGGCGCTGGGTTCCCGTGCCCTTCCTGCGGCTCTCCAACGAGCAATGGAAGGACGGCGCGTTCAAATGTGAAAAGGGGCCGAGCAACTGGGCCCGCCTGCACGTCAGCCGCGAGGATTCCGATGGCACCTACCGCCTGACCTTCCTGTTCGATACCACTATTGAGGAACGCGAACAGCCCACGGGCCAGTATTTCGCCCTGTGCGACGACGACGTGGCGGAGAACGCCCGCTTCGCCCTCTCGCCCAAAAGCCGCGACAACGCGTGGTTCCTCAATACGCTGTGGGTCGACGAATGGATCGCCGAAATCTACGATGCCCACCAGACCGCGCGCCACAACGGGCGGACCACATGGCGCGAGAATACGCCGTTCATCATGGAGCACCTCGCCACCTACCTGACGCTCCTTGAGACGCTCGCCGCAAGCGGAACCGTCCCCACCGTGCGCGTGGTGGACCCCGCCCACCTGACGCCCGTGGATGTGGATCTCGTGCTCGATCTCGGCAACTCCCGCTCCACCGGGATGCTCGTGGAAACCCTCCCCCAGCGCCAGACCACCCTGAACGACAGCTACCTGCTCCAGATCCGGGATCTGAGCCAGCCGGATCGCACCTATACCGGCCCCTTCGCCACGCGCATCGAGTTCGCGGAAGCCACCTTCGGCAACCCGCGCCTGAGCGCCCGCTCGGGCCGCAGCACCCCGGCCTTTGTCTGGCCCTCGGTGGTGCGCGTCGGCCCCGAGGCCGCCCGCCTCGCCCAGCATTCCGTGGGCGCGGAAGGCAATACCGGCATGTCCAGCCCCAAACGCTACCTGTGGGACGAGTCCCCCCGCGCCCAGCAATGGCGCTTCAACGCGTGGGGCACGGGCTCCGAGCTGGAACCGCCCGTCACCCGGGGCGTGTTCATCCAGCAGATCAACCGCGAAGGCACGCCGCTGTGCTGCTTCGACGACGCTGGCGTGTCCCCGCGCCCCAAAATCCTGCGCACCCAGCAGCCCGAAGTGGCGTTCGAGGCCCATTTCACCCGCAGTTCGACCATGATGTTCCTCCTCAGTGAAATCATCATGCATGCGCTCGCCACCATCAATTCCCCGGCCCAGCGCGGCGAGCGCGAACAGCCCGACGTGCCCCGCCGCCTCAAGCGGATCATCTTCACCGTGCCCAGCGCCATGCCCATCGCTGAACAGCGGATCTACCGCCGCTGGGTGACGTGGGCCGTGCGCATGATCTGGGAAACCCTCGGCTGGGGGCAGTGGTACACGACCAAGCAGGGGATGCGGGACACCCGCCCGGACTACCGGGTCAGCCCGGAAGTCCGTTGCAGCTGGGATGAAGCCACCTGCACCCAGCTCGTCTACCTCTACAACGAGATCACCGAAAAGTTTCAGGGCGACGCCCGCCACTTCTTCGCGCTCATGGGCCGCAAACGCAGCGCGGACGGGCCGTCCCTGCGCATCGCCAACGTGGACATCGGCGGCGGGACCATCGATCTGAGCATCACCACCTTCGCCGTCACCGGGGATGAGGCCACCGCCGCCCGCATCAAGCCGCACATGGCATTCCGCGACGGCTTCAACATCGCGGGCGACGACGTGATCCGCGAGATCGTCGAACAGCACGTCCTGCCCTGCATCGGCCAGGCCACGGGCCTTTCCGATCCCCGCAACCTCCTTGGCCAGCTTTTCGGGCGGGATACCGTGGGCGGCTCGCAGCGCAACCGCGCCCTGCGCACCCAGTTCGCCCGCCAGATCGCCGGCCCGGTCGTCACCCGGATGCTTGAAGGCTACGAACAGGCGGATCTGCTCGTGGGCGGCGTGCAGGAACGCAAGCTGTCCGCGTTCTTCCGGCCTGAGCACGCCCCGCAGGAATCCGATCCCGCGTCTCCCGAAACGGAAGGCCTGCCGGAACACCCTTCCGCCGCGCTCATCCGGTACGTCAACGAGGCCGTGGAGCGCCAGACCGGAAAGCCGTTCAGCCTCATGGATGTAACCCTGCGCATCGATCCACGGGCCATCGACAGGACCATCCGCAACACGCTCGGCCAGATCCTCGCCAACCTGTGCGAGGTCATCCACGCCTACAACTGCGACCTGCTCCTGCTCACCGGGCGGCCTTCCAAATGGCACGCGATCATTTCCAGTTTCTTCGCCAAGCTCCCCGTCCCGGCGGACCGCATCATCCCCATGCGCGATTTCCGGGTGGGAAGCTGGTACCCCTTTGCCGACAACCGGGGCGAGATCACCGACCCCAAGACGACCGTGGTGGTCGGTGCCATCCTCTGCGCCCTGTCCGAGGGCCATCTTGAAGGCTTTTCCTTTGATACGGGATCGCTGTTCCTCAAGTCCACGGCCCGGTTCATCGGCGCGATGGACGCGGGCGGCCAGATCCGGCAGGCGCAGGTCTGGTTTGAGGCGGATACGGACAACCCCTCCGGCGGCGAGCTGCACAAGTCCATCCAGTTCTCCGGCCCGATCCCCATCGGCTTCCGGCAGATTGAGGCCGAACGCTGGACGACCACCCGCTTCTACATGATGGATTTCGCCTCGCCCGCCGCGCGGAACAACGCCCGGAACCGTCTGCCCTACACGGTGAAGCTCGCCTTCACGGTGGCGGATCTTGCGGACGCGCCCGACGCGGCGTCACGGGACGAGGGGGAACTCGCCGTCAGTGAAATCGAAGCCGTGGACGGCACTCCGGTCAATCCCCGCGACCTCGAAATCCGTCTTCAGACCCTCCCCGCCGACGAGGGCTACTGGCTTGATACGGGAGTTTTTAATATTTTGTGAACTTGGGGAGGGGAGA
>ERZ839947.2038-NODE-2038-length-15872-cov-4.858191_pt1 | contig 15872 bp, 15 predicted proteins | sample MGYA00519908_ERZ839947 | MGnify/ENA primary metagenome ERZ839947 (study PRJEB31850, sample SAMEA3708857) | human gut metagenome | biome: human gut; feature: human-associated habitat; material: faeces | place: China | collected 2014 ... | reverse complement strand
ACCTACCAGATCCTCTACTGGCTGGGTGATGCATTTATCTACTTCTTCCCGGTCTTTCTGGGGGCAACCTCTGCGAAGAAGTTTGGAGCGAATCAGGGCCTCGGCATGCTGCTGGGCGCATTGCTGATCTACCCAAGCTTCATTGCTGCAGCGACCGATGGCGCATCCATGACGATTTTTGGCCTTCCGGTCTATGTGACCAACTATTCTTCTACCGTCATTCCGATCATCATCACGACCTATGTGCTGAGCAAGGTGGAAAAGCTGATCTCGAAGTTTATCCCGGATTTCCTGAAATCCTGCCTGGTGCCCACCTTCTCTCTGGTCATCATGCTGCCGCTGATGCTGGTGATCACGGCACCGCTTGGCTATTACATTGGCACCTATGTAGCAAATGCTGTCATCTGGATCTATGAGACGATCGGTTCCGTTGGCGTGGCAGTGCTGGCAGCGCTGCTCCCGCTGATGGTCATGACCGGTATGCACACCATGATGACCCCGTACTGGACGACCGCTTTTGCAAGTCTTGGACACGATCCCTTCTTCCTGCCTGCCATGATCATTTCCAACATGACACAGGCAACTGCATGTCTGGCTGTGGGCCTGCGTGCAAAGGATCAGAACACCAAGTCCACCGCATTGTCCTGCGCTGCCACCGCTTATATCGCAGGCGTGACGGAGCCTGCGAGGTTTGGCGTGACCCTGCGCTATAAGCGCCCGCTCTATGCCGCCATGGCAGGCAATGCCGTGGGCGGTCTGGTTGCAGGTCTGCTGAAGGTTTCCTGCTACGCATTCCCCGGTTCCGGCGGCATTTTCTCCTTTGTGACCTTTGTTGGCCCCGGCATGAATTTTGTCTGGTTCCTGGTGGCAACGGCTGCTGCAATCGTGACGACTTTTGCTTTGACATTTGTAATGGGAATTCAGGAGGATTAAAAAATGGCATTTCCGAAAGAGTTTCTCTGGGGCGGTGCAACGGCTGCCAATCAGTTTGAAGGCGGCTGGAATGAGGACGGCAAAGGCGAATCGACCGCAGACCATCTGACGCTCGGTTCCCGCAGCAAACCGCGGGAATACACCGAGACCATCGAGCCGGGCCGTGTTTATCCCTCGCACCGTGCCTCGGATTTCTACCATCACTGGAAAGAAGATATCGCTCTGATGGCGGAAATGGGCTTCAAGACCTACCGGATGTCCATCAACTGGGCTAGACTTTTCCCTCATGGAGATGAAACGGTGCCGAATCCGGCTGGTGTTGAGTTCTACCGCAACGTTTTTCAGGAACTGAAAAAATACGGCATCGAACCGCTGGTCACGATCTCGCACTATGAGCTGCCGTTTTATTTGAGCAAACACTATAACGGCTGGGCAAACCGGAAGTGCATCGACTTTTATCTGCGGTATGTTGAGGTGCTGTTCCGGGAGTACAAGGGACTGGTCAAATACTGGCTGACCTTCAATGAGATCAACAGCGCGATTTTGGAAGGAAATGCCTTTTTCTCCACGGGCATTTATTCTTCACCGGAAAAAGGTATGAAAGCGGGTGTGCTGGATTCTGCCGAGGAAGATGTAAAACCGACAGAGGATATCCGCAGCCTGCAGCATACGGCTGTGCACAATATGATGGTTGCCAGCGCCAAAGCGGTACAGCTGGCACATGCGATCGACCCAGAGTATCAGATGGGCTGCATGATCGCCGGCATCTGCCAGTATCCCTATACCTGCAACCCGGATGATATGCTGTTGATCCAGAAAGAACGGCGCAATGTGTTCTACTACTGCTCCGATGTGATGATCCAGGGCGGCTATGGCAGCTATGTAAAGCGTTACTGGGATGAAAATAACATCAAAGTGGAAATGCAGCCGGAAGATGCAGAGATCCTGCGGCAGGGAACCGTAGATTTCTATACCTTCAGCTATTATTCCACCGGCTGTGTCAGTGCAGCCCCGGCGGCAGAAAAAACGGCCGGCAACCTGATCTTCGGTGTGGCGAACCCGTATCTGAAGACTTCGCAGTGGGGCTGGCAGATCGACCCGAAGGGCCTGCGCTACTTCCTGAATGAGATCTGGGATCGCTATCACAAGCCGATCATCGTCACAGAGAACGGTCTGGGACAGGCGGATGTGCTGGAACCGGACGGCAAGGTACACGATGCATACCGCATCGACTATCTGCGCCAGCACATCGAGCAGATGCAGGAGGCTATCAAAGACGGTGTAGACCTGCGCGGCTATACCATGTGGGGCTGCATTGACCTCGTCAGTGCGTCTACCGGCGAAATGGCCAAGCGCTACGGCTTCGTCTATGTGGATGCCGATGACTGTGGCAACGGTACCTTCAGGCGCTATAAGAAGGACAGTTTCTACTGGTACAAAAAAGTGATCGCCTCCAATGGCGAAGATCTGGCATAAAGCTGCCGGAGCAACAAAAAACGAGGGTCTCTGCCGTTGGCAGAGACCCTCGTTTTGCCTGTGGTTTACACTCTTGCCGCACCCTGATCCAGAATTTTATCGAACCGGGCAAAGAAGGTGATGGTAGTAATGGTGGCCGCCAGAATGTCGCTGACCGGCTCCGCCAGAAATACGCCGAACACCGGGTCTGCCACGAGATGCGGCAGAATAAAGATGAGCGGGATCAGCAGGATGATCTTGCGCAGGCAGGCCAGCAGCAGGCTGACCTTGGCCTGCCCCAGCGCCATAAAGCTCTGCTGGCAGGCGATCTGGAAGCCCATGGCAAAAATGCCCGCCATGTAAATGCGCATGGCCCAGGTGGTGTAGGAAATGAGTGCGGAATCGGAGGTGAAGATGCCTGCCACGGCCCCGGGCACCAGCATCATGGCCAGCCAGAACAGGCAGGTGTACCCGGCACAAAGGGCCAGCTGGAACCGGAAGGCCTCCCGGACCCGGTCCTTTTTCCCGGCCCCGAAGTTGAAGCTCATCACCGGCTGGCCGCCCTGGCACACGCCCTGAATGGGCAGTGTGCACAGCTGGGAGGCGCTGGTGATCACGGTCATGGCACCCACAGCCACGTCGCCGCCGTAGCGGGCCAGACTGGAGCTGAAGCTGATGGAGAGCAGACTCTCGGTGGAAAGCATCACAAAGGTGGAGATGCCCAGTGCCAGCACCGGCAGGATGACCTGCTTTTCCGGGCGCAGATAGTCCTTGCGCAGGCGCAGGATCGTCTTTTTGCCGGTGAGGAATCGCAGGATCCACGCCGCGCCCACGGCCTGACTGAGCACCGTGGCAATGGCTGCGCCCTGCACGCCCAGCCCAAACCCGAAGATGAGGATAGGGTCCAGAATGATGTTGATCACGGCACCGATCACGGTGGTGAGCATGCTGGTCTTGGCAAAGCCTTGGGTGGTGATGAAGGGATTCATGCCCAGCACCAGCAGCACGAACACCGAGCCGAGAATGTAGATGCGGCTGTAGCTCAACGCATACGGCAGGGTGGCGTCGCTGGCACCGAACAGCCGCAGCAGCGCGGGCGCACCCGCATAAAAGCCGATGGTCAGCACCACTGCAAAGAGCATCAGCACCGTAAAGCTGTTGGAGATGATCTTTTCGGCCTGCTGCCGGTCCCCCTGCCCCAGTGCGATGGCGGTGCGCGGTGCACCACCCGCGCCCACCAGCATGGCGAATGCGTTCAGCAGCATGAGGATGGGGGTGAACAGTCCCACGCCGGTGAGCGCGGCTGCGCCGATGCCCTCAATGTGCCCGATGTAAATGCGGTCTACGATGTTGTACAGCAGGTTCACCACCTGCGCCACCACGGCAGGGATCATCAGCTGCAGCATCAGCTTTTTCACGCTGCCGGACCCCATGTCCTGTTTTGCCTGTGCCATAGAACAAAAACTCCTTTTGCTTCAAATTTGAACGATATCCCTTTTATTATAATCGAAACCGGTCCAAAAGGATAGACCTTTTTCGCAAAGAAGTGCAAAAATTGGAAGCGTGCGGCGTCCGTTGGCACGCTGCAAAAAACGTGCAGAGAGCAAACTCCCTGCACGCAGACCCTATAAAAAACAGTTGACGGAAAATCGCTTTTTTGCTATACTATAAAGGCTACAATATGGAGATGTATCGAAGTGGTCGTAACGAGAACGACTCGAAATCGTTTTGTCCTTAACCGGGCACGTGGGTTCGAATCCCACCATCTCCGCCAACAAAAGGCACCGGCTCAGGCCGGTGCCTTTTTTGCGGCTAAGATGGTGAGGATGAGAACAGGGCGGCGGTCCGCAGACCCCTCCTTGCTCTTGTAATCAAGATGTGCATAGATGTCAGCGGTGGTCGAGAAGGTGCTGTGACCCAGCCATTCCTGAACCTGCCTCATCGACACGCCGTTCATGACCATCAGGCTGGCACAGCTGTGGCGCAGATCGTGGAACCGGATGTGCTTCAGCCCATATATACGAGCCATCGAGAAAGGCCTTTTTGCACCCATTTTCCTGAGAAGTAACAGAAAATTCACGATGAAAGAAAAAAGAAGACCGAACTCAGCCGGTCTTCCCTGAAGCATCCTATGAAAATCAATCAAAGTTTGCAATTCAAAATCTTTTTCAGTGTTTCTGAAAACTTCATGTCCTGCTCCTTTGTCCGTTTCGCACTCCCTTTCGGGTGCTTTCCGGCACGAAGGAGCTTTTTGTTTTCGTACCGCCGCAGCATGAGGGCATCGATGTTGTCAGCAGTGTACTCCAAGCCGTTCTGATTCAGCACTCTGGCACACCGGGCAAGGCACATGCTTGCCAGCCCATAGTCCTGTGTTACGACAATATCCCCCGGCTTTACCCGGTTGACCAGCGCAAAGTCCACACTGTCAGTACCCTTGTCGAATACCAGCGTCTGCGCACCCTCACGCTCGATCTGGTGCGAGGTGTCGCACAGGATGACGACCGGGATGCCGAACTGCTTTGCAATCTGCAAAGTCAGATCAACCACGGGACAGCCATCTGCATCAATCAGAATATTCATCGCATATCCTCCATCACCCATCGAAACGCCCTTGCTGTGCGCAGGTCGGCATCCTTGAAATGCCCGCCGTTGTTCCATTCGAGGGTGCAGTCTTTGCTACGTCCGGCAAGTTCACGGTGCAGGGCGCGGATGTTCTTCCCGACAGCAGCCATAGTTGCGTTCCTTGTGCGCTCTTCCCGGTCGCCAAGGCTCAGATAAATGCGCTGTGCCTGAATGGGGTGCTGCTGTTCAAATTCCATCCATCCCGGAAACCATACGGAAGGCGAAGCGGCCGCAACACCAGAAAACAGAGCTGTCTGCGTGGATGCCCACAGCGCGAACAATCCGGCCAGCGAGTAGCCGCCCAGAATAATCCGAACATTTTCCGGCAGTGCGAACTGCTGTTTCAGGGTGGGAATCGCCTGTTCTGTCAGAAAGCGCAGTGTGTCCGCAGCCTTGCCGCTGAAACTTTCTTTGCCCCACACTGCAGGAGCTTCCCACGGGGAAAGTTCATCGTTCCAGTTTTTCACCAGGACAGCGGCGAAAAGAAACGAATGCGCCGAACCCTGTGCAATGGCTTCAACTTCGCTGTCCATATGCTGCAATTCCTGTTCGTTCGTCATCTGAAGCAGAAGATATTCGGCGCAGTCTGTGCCGTAAATGCGGCAGGGTCTATCTCCGATTTGAACTTGCTTTGCGGTCACGGCAGCAGCCTCCTGAAAAAATTTTGATATGCGAGAATTAGAATAAAAGAGCTCGACGGTGTCGAAAAAGAGAAGAGCCAATCCATCCGTACCTTTTTGTACAGTGATGCCTTGGCTTTTCTTGACGCAGAGACAGTGCGCTGATGTTTTACGCTGTGGAACTGCTTGCGGCCAAGATGGTGCAGATGAGGAGCGAAAAGCGTTCCCGGTTTCGGCAAAGGTGCCTTTTCACGGGAGCCTTTTTCCACAGCTCGGGCAAAAATCAACGTCGTACATTGATTTTGTGGGAAGATTTTTGTGGCAGAAAGGGCATCGCCAAAACAGAAAATAGACGATCAGGCCTGCCAGGGCCGCCAGGATGCCGGCGATCACAAGGATCGGGACGAGGATCTCTGGAAGAGAAAAGAAAACGGCGATGCACAGCAGGAAAATGCTCAGAAGAAACAAAACCTGCCCGAGGGCCCTTCCGGTTTTATAGTTCATCGACAAAATACCTCCCATTGATCGGCATGAGAAAAAGGCGTGAGGAGATTGGCTGCTTCCATTATAGCATATTCGGGCGGAGAGACAAGAAGCCCGGATGTGCGGCACGCTCTGCAGGGACTTCCTGCATTTCTGTATGGGAGAATCGACACAAAACCGGTTGACATCCACCGGAAGAAACTCTTACAATGGGAACAGAAACCATGTCGGGCAATGGAACAGGAGGAATTTTGGAATGAACAACACAGAAGCATTTGAGTTCTTGCTGAGCTGGAAGGATGACGTCCTGATGAACTGCCTTTCCGGGCGGCGGGATAAGGCTTTTGATCCGCAGGCCATGCAGAAGGTCCGGGCGGCCTGCGCCGTGCTGGCCGAGGACGGGACCTATCCGTTCGACCTGTCGGTCACAGACCCGGAGATCTACCGTCAGGTCAGTGCCTGGTTCACCGACCTGCTGCGCAAGTCCTGAACCGTTCCGACACGAAAGATGCATTTATTTTCCACAAACGCTTGACATCTTGTGCGATCTGCATTATCATAAAGCCATCAAGTGTTTGTTCAGAGAAGCGAGCAGAACAAACAAGAGGGAGCCTGTTCCCTTTTGTTTGCTCTGCTCTTTTTTGTTCCCGCTACGCAAACGAGCATGCTGTGACAGGCAGAAGATCAGGAGGTTTTTATGCTGGATGTAGCAATCATCGGCTGCGGTGTCGTTGGCGCGGCTGCCGCCTATGAGCTCTCGCATTATCCGCTGCACACTGCAATTTTTGAGGCCGAGAACGATGTGGCCGACTGCACCACCAAGGCCAACAGTGCCATTCTGCACGCTGGGTACGACCCCGAGCCGGGCACCCGGATGGCACGGCTCAATGTGGAGGGCGTTGCACTGGCCAAAGAGATCTGTGCCCGGCTGGATGTGCCGTACCGGCAGTGCGGCAGTCTGGTGCTGGCCCTCAGCCCGGCGGAGCTGCCGCATCTGCAGAAGCTGTACGAAAACGGCCTTGCCAACGGGGTGCCGGGCATCCGGCTGCTGTCGGCAGAGGAAACACGGGCCATGGAGCCCGGTCTTTCGCCGGAGGTGGCCGGAGCGCTGTATGCACCCAGCGCGGCAATCGTCAGCCCGTGGGAATATGCGCTGGCCATGGCGGAGGTGGCGGTGCGCAACGGAGTGGAACTCCACCTCAGCAGCCCGGTCACCGGCATTCAGAAAACCGCGTCCGGCTGGGCGCTGACCACGCCGTCCGGCGTGGTGGAGGCCCGTTACGTTGTCAACGCCGCCGGCATCCGGGCCGATGCCGTGCACGACATGGCCGCTCCGCATCAATTTACCATCCAGCCTACCCGCGGCGAATATTACCTTCTGGACAAATCGGAAGGCACGCGGGTGCAGCATGTCATCTTCCAGTGCCCCAACGAAAACGGCAAGGGCGTGCTGGTGGCACCTACCGTTCACGGCAACCTGATCGTCGGACCCAATGCCGAGCCGGTGGCGGGCGACAACACCGCCTGCACCGCCGCCGGGCTGGCCTTTGTCAGCGCGGCCGCACGCCGCAGCGTGCCGGACATCCGCTTCGGCGAGTCCATCCGCAACTTTGCAGGCGTCCGCGCCAATGTGGACACCGGGGATTTCGTCATCGGCGAGGCGGAAGGTGCACCCGGCTTCATCGACCTGGCCGGTATGAAATCGCCGGGCCTGTCCAGCGCACCGGCCGTTGCCAAAGAGGTGGTCCGCATTCTGGAAGGCCGCGGGGATCTGCCTGCGGCCAAAACGGATTACCGGGACGGCCGCACCCGGGTGCGGTTCAAGGAGCTGCCGCCGGAAGAAAAGGCAAAGCTCATTGCCCGGAACCCCGCCTACGGCCGGGTGATCTGCCGCTGCGAGACCATCACCGAGGGCGAGATCCTGGACGCCCTGCACACCGAGATCCCGGCCACCACCATCGACGGCGTCAAGCGCCGCTGCAACGCCGGGATGGGCCGCTGTCAGGGCGGCTTCTGCGGGCCCCGGGTGCTGGAGCTCATCAGCCGGACGCGGGGCATCGACCCGCTGGACGTCCTGCAGGACAAGGCAGGCAGCAACGTCTTACTGTGCGAAACCAAGCAGGAGGGAACCAACCATGATTGATCTGGTCATCGTCGGCGGCGGCCCTGCAGGCCTTGCCGCAGCCTACAGCGCATGGCAGCACGGCCTGCGCGATATTCTGATTTTGGAGCGTGACAACGAACTGGGCGGCATCCTGAACCAGTGCATCCACAACGGCTTCGGGCTGCACCGTTTCGGCGAGCAGCTCACCGGCCCGGAGTACGCCGGGCGCTACATTGAAATGCTGCGCTCCACCGGCGTCCGGGTGGAGCTGGGCACCATGGTGCTGGAGGTCACGCCGGATAAAAAGATCCACTGTGTCAGCAAGGAGAAGGGCTACCAGATCCTCGAAGCAAAGAGCGTCATCCTCTGCATGGGCTGCCGGGAGCGCACCCGCGGGGCCATCGGCATCCCGGGCACCCGCCCGGCCGGCATCTACACCGCCGGTGCCGCCCAGCGCTATGTCAACATGGAGGGCTATCTGGTAGGCAAACGGGTGCTCATTCTGGGCAGCGGCGACATCGGCCTGATCATGGCCCGGCGGATGACGCTGGAAGGGGCCAAGGTGCTGGCCTGCGTGGAGGTCATGCCCTATTCCGGCGGCCTGACCCGCAACATTGTGCAGTGCCTGCAGGATTTTGACATCCCGCTGTACCTGTCCCACACCATCGTGGACATTCAGGGCGATACCCGGGTGGAAAAGGCCATTGTGGCCAAGGTGGACGAGAACCGCCGCCCCATTCCGGGCACCGAGATGGAGTTTGACGTGGACACCATCCTGCTCAGTGTGGGCCTGATCCCGGAAAACGAGCTGACCCGGCAGGCCGGCATCCCGATGGACCCCCACACCAAGGGAGCCGTGGTCTACGAGAATATGGAGACCGGCATTCCCGGCGTGTTTGCCTGCGGCAACGTGGTGCATGTGCACGATCTGGTGGACTTTGTTTCCGGCGAGAGCGACCGGGCCGGAGCCGCCGCCGCCGCCTATGTGCTCCACGGTGAGACCCCGGACGCGGCCGTGCTGGACCTTGTCCCGGGCAATGGCGTGGGCTATACCGTCCCCCAGCGGGTGCGCCCGGCGGACGTGGACAAGGGCGTGGAGATCTCGTTCCGGGTGCGGCAGAATTACGGCCCCAGCCAGATCACCATCACCTGCGGGGAGAAGCAGCTGGCCCGGTTCAAGCGCCAGCGGATGGCACCCGGCGAGATGGAGCACATCACCCTGCCCGGGGTCCTGCTGGCAAAGGCCGACGGCCCGCTGACCGTTGCAGTAGAGGAGGTCGTAGCAAAATGAACAAAAAGTGTGAGATCATTTGTATCTGCTGCCCCCGTGGCTGCCACTTGCAGGTGGACCCGGAAAACGATTATAATGTAACCGGCAATGCCTGCCCCAACGGTGCCGCCTATGGCAAGGAAGAACTGACCCACCCCACCCGTATCCTGACCAGTACGGTGCGGGCCGAGGGCGGGCGCTATCCGCGCTGCCCGGTCAAGACCGCGCAGGCGGTGCCCAAAGAAAAGATCATGCAGGTCATGGCTGCGCTGGACGGCGTCACGCTGCACGCACCCATCCGCACCGGGCAGGTCGTGCTGACCGACGTCTGCGGCACCGGTGTGGATGTCGTAGCCACACGGGACCTGTAAAACCGCCCCTGAGCGAAACGGAGGTCGTTGAACCATGTCGACAAAGTATGTTCTTGCACTGGACCAGGGAACCACCAGCAGCCGCGCCATCCTGTTTGACAACGAGCAGAACATCATCGCGGTGCAGCAGCGGGAGTTTGAGCAGATCTACCCGCAGCAGGGCTGGGTAGAGCACAACCCCATGGAGATCTGGTCCACCCAGTACGGGGTCATGAACGAGGTGGTGGCCCAGAGCGGCGTGGATGTCCATGACATTGCCGCCATCGGCATCACCAACCAGCGCGAGACCACCATCCTGTGGGAAAAGGCCACCGGCCGCCCCATCTACAATGCCATCGTCTGGCAGTGCCGCCGCACCGCCCCGCTGGTGGACGAGCTGGTGCAGCAGCCCGGCATGACGGAATACATCCGCGAGAATACCGGCCTGATGCCGGATGCCTATTTTTCCGCCACCAAGATCAAGTGGATCCTGGATAACGTGCCCGGCGCGCGGGAGCGGGCCGAGGCGGGCGAGATCCTGTTCGGCACCGTGGACACCTGGCTGGTGTGGAAGCTCACCGGCGGCAAGGTGCATGTGACCGACCGCACCAACGCCAGCCGCACCATGCTCTACAACATCCGCACCCTGGACTGGGACGACACCCTGCTCAAAGCGCTGGATATCCCCCGCTGCATCCTGCCCCGCGTGGCGGATTCCAGCGAGGTCTACGGCACCACTGACCTGTGCGGGGTGCAGGTGCCGGTGGCCGGCATTGCCGGGGACCAGCAGGCTGCACTGTTCGGGCAGGGGTGCTTTGCCAAGGGTGAGGCCAAGAACACCTACGGCACCGGCTGCTTCTTGCTCATGAATACCGGTGACACCATCTGCCGCAGCCAGAACGGCCTGATCTCCACCATTGGCATCAGCCTGAACGGCAAGGTGGAGTATGCCCTGGAGGGCAGCGTCTTTGTGGGCGGTGCCGTCATCCAGTGGGTGCGCGACGGCCTGCGGATGATCCAGGAGAGCCGTGACGCCGAATACTATGCCCAGAAGGTGCCGGACAACGGCGGCATCTACATCGTGCCCGCCTTCACCGGTCTCGGCGCGCCCTATTGGGATATGTACGCCCGCGGTGCCATTGTAGGCATCACCCGCGGCACCACCCAGAACCACATCATCCGGGCGGCGGAGGAGTCCATCGCCTACCAGAGCGCCGACCTTGTGGCTGCCATGGAAAAGGACACCGGTGTGCCCATCACCTCCCTGAAGGTGGACGGCGGTGCTTCCCGCGACCAGTTCCTGATGCAGTTCCAGGCCGACATCCTGAACAAGGACGTTCTGCGCCCGGCCATCCGGGAGACCACGGCTCTGGGCGCTGCCTATCTGGCCGGCCTTGCCACCGGCGTGTGGAAGGACCGGGACGAGATCCGCAGCCTGTGGCACTGCAACATGACCTTTACCCCCGCTATGCCGGAGGCCGAGCGCGCACGGCTGCTGTCCGGCTGGCACAAGGCCGTGGGCCGCAGCAGTGACTGGGCAGAGCATGAAAAGAATTTGTCTGGATTTTGACTGCTTCCAACAAAAAATCACGAATTTGTGAATTGTCTGTTGACAAACCGTTGAGAGATGGTATACTGAAAGCATCCCAAGAGAATTGAGATGGGGATGCACTGTGCCACACGACCGCAGTGCGTCCCCATTTTTTTGTTCCCATCGCACCCCTTGTCCGCCCGTTCACATCTGTTCCGGGGGCTGGTTTTGGAAGTGCAGCCGCCGGGCACGTCCCTGAAAAAAGAAGGAGGATCCCCATGAAAAGCACCGCAAAGGCCACCGAAAAGCGTTCGCGCACGGTCGTTGTGCTGGCGATCGCTGTGGCGTTGATGCTGCTGGGCAGCATTTTTGCCCAGATGTTCAACACCTCATTCTACAAGGTCAAGGTCTCCCGCATTTCCTTTGATACCGACTCCGGCACCCTTTCGGGCCTGTTGTACCTGCCCAAGGGCGTGGACGCCTCCAACCCGCACCCCACCATCGTGACCACCCACGGCTACCTGAACAGTGCCGAGATGCAGGACGAGACCGCCATCGAGATGTCCCGCCGCGGCTATGTCGTGCTGGCACTGGATATGTATGACCACGGCCATTCCCACGGGAACGCCGACAATACCGGCGGCTTCTTCAACTTCTGGCCCACTTCGCTGTGGGATGCCGCACAGTACATGTACAGCCAGGACTACGTGGCCAAGGATGCACAGGGCAACGGTCAGATCGCGGTCAGCGGCCACTCCATGGGCGGCTTCTCCTCCGAGATGGCCATCTATCTGGATGAGCAGAACTACGCTGCCGCCGGTTACCGCATCATCAAGGCCGGTTTGAGCATGGGTGCCGATTACTCCTGGACCTCCTACCTAAGCCTGGACGAAGAGGCTGCGGTTGCCACCTTCGGCGGACGCACCATCGGCAAGATCTGCGGCCAGTACGACGAGTTCTTCTTTGCAGCCGACGAGCCTCCCACGAAGAGCGGCACCGTCTACCACAAGGACTATGTTGCCACCACCGCTGGCAAGACCCTGCTGGAGCAGGAAGCTCCGCAGGCTGACACCTGGTACACCGGCTCGGACGGCGGCCAGCGCATCATTTACCAGCCGCGTGAGATCCACCCCTGGAACCACTTCTCCAAGGCTTCCACCAAGGATGCCATCGAGTTCTACGCCACTGCATTTGCCGACCAGTCCGGTCTGGTGCAGAACATTGCTTCCACCAGCCAGATCTGGTACTGGAAAGAAGTCTTTGAGCTGGTCGCTCTGGTGGGCTTCCTGCTCATGCTGGCACCTCTTGCCCTGCTGCTGATGAAGCTGCCCTTCCTGTCCAATGCAAAGCAGGCCGTCGCAGCACCCACCCCGGCCGTCGGCACCCTGTCCGGCAAGCTTGGCACGATCAGCCTGTTCGTGGTCGGCATGCTGATCCCGGCCATCATCTTCCCCGCCGTGTACGACGGCAGTCTGACCGCAGAGCCCATCCGCTGGATGCGCTACGCCAGTGACATTGCCCTGCTCCTGTCGGTGGTGGGCATCGTTCTGGCAGCCCGCAGCACCGAGGACAACCGCAAGACCTGGCTGTCCGGCTCGGTGTGCGTCCTGATCGCTTCCATCGTCCTGCGTGTGCTGGTGACCAAGAACATCTTCGAGACCAATGCCACCTGGCAGGGCCCCACCGTCAACAGCATCGTGACCTGGGCTCTCATCTGCGCCTGCATCTCCATCGTGACCATGGTCTGCGTCTACCTGTTCGGCGGCCGCAAGCAGAAGGGCATCACGCTGGAACAGTACGGCATTGCCGCAAAGCCGGTGTCTGTGGCCGCAGCCTTCTGCGTGGCACTGCTGGTGAGCGTGATCGCCTACGCCTGCCTGTTTGCCGTGGATGCCATCTTCAAGACCGACTTCCGCATCTGGACCTTCGCCTTCAAGACCTTTGAAGCCAGCGCCATCCCGGCGGCGGTCAAGTATATGCCGTTCTTCTTTGTGTACTACTTTGTCAGCGGCGCCGCCGCCATCTCCAACACCAGCAGCGAAAAGCTGCAGGGCGGCTGGGGCTACCTGCTGGCTGCTCTGACCAACATGGGCGGCATCCTCCTCTGGCTGGTGCTGCAGTACGGCACCCTGTTCCGTACCGGCGTTGCCTTCTACCCGGGACAGGCCCTTGGCGGCATCCTGCTGTTTGCGCTGGTGCCCTCGCTGGCCATTGCATCCTGCCTGGCCAAGTACCTGTACAAGAAGACCGGCAGCGTGTACGTTGCGGCCTTCCTGAATACCATCCTGATGACCATGATGACCGTGGCCAACACCGCGATCTATTTCCAGGCATAAGCACAACCGCAGACTGGGGCTGCACTTTACAGTGCGGCCCCTTTGTGCGATAATGAGAACCATCTGAGAGAAAAGGAGTCCTGCCCGATGCATCCACTTGCTGAAACTCTGCTGGACGAGCCGGTGATCGCAGCCGTCAAGACGGATGACGCGCTGACGGCCGCCCTGGCCTCGCCCTGCAGCACGGTCTTTCTGCTGGCGAGCACCCTGCTCAATGTGGGGGAGCTGGTCCGGCGCATCCACGCGGCCGGAAAGCTGGCCGTCGTGCACATCGACCTTGTGGACGGCCTTTCGGCGCGGGAAGTTGCCGTGAATTCCCTCATTGCGCTGTGCCACCCGGACGGTATCATTTCCACCCACCCGTCCCTGATCCGGCGGGCGCGCCATCAGGGCCTGCTGACCATCCAGCGGGCGTTCATCCTGGACTCCCTTTCCCTGAACAACCTTTCCGGCCAGCTGGAACAAGGCAAGCCGGACTTTGTGGAGATCCTGCCCGGCATCATGCCCCGGGTCATCACCGAGATCAGTACCCGCACCCGGGTGCCGGTGATCGCAGGCGGTCTGCTGCGGGACAAGGCCGACGTCATGGCCGCCATGCGGGCCGGTGCCTCGGCGGTGTCCACCTCTGCCCCGGAGCTGTGGGACATCTGAACTCCGGAAAACACAAAAATGCCTGACCGCTGTCGTTGGCGGTCAGGCATTTTTTATGGAAAACAGCAGCGTTACAGCTGGCTCTTCTTGACAAGATCTTTGGTGTACAGGGCGCGGGTGGCGTTGAGCACGGCAATGACCATGACGCCCACGTCGGCAAAGATGGCTGTCCACATGCTGGCCATACCGATGGCACCCAGCAGCAGGCAGGCAAACTTGACCGCCAGCGCGAACACGATGTTCTCGTACACGATGCGCAGGGTGCGGCGGGCGATGCGCATGGCCAGTGCGATCTTGGCCGGGTCATCGTCCATCAGCACCACGTCGGCGGCTTCAATGGCGGCGTCGGAGCCCAGGGCACCCATGGCGATGCCCACATCGGCGCGGGACAGCACCGGGGCGTCGTTGATGCCGTCGCCCACAAAGGCCAGATTCTCCTTGGACTTCTTGGCGGCGATGAGTGTTTCGATCTGGTCCACCTTGTCGCCGGGCAGCAGACCGGCGTGGTATTCGTCCAGACCCAGCTGGGCAGAAACGGCCTTGGCCACCGGCTCGGCGTCGCCGGTGAGCATGACGGTCTTGCGCACTCCGGCGGCCTTCAGGGCCCGGATGGCCTCGGCACTGTGGGGTTTGACCACGTCGGCGATGAGCAGGCAACCGGCGTATCTGCCGTCGATGGCAACGTGCACGACGGTGCCGGTCTCGCTCACGGCGGGGGCAGAAAGGCCCAGCCGCTCCATCAGACGGGCGTTGCCGGCGGCAACGGGCTTGCCGTCCACCTTGGCGGTCACGCCGTGGCCGCCAAGTTCCTCCACGTCGGTCACGCGGGAGGTGTCGATCTCCTTGCCGTAGGCGGCCTTGATGCTCAGGGAGATGGGGTGCTTGGACCAGCACTCGGCCAGGGCGGCGGCCTCCTCGGCCGTCAGCTCCTCCGGCTCCCGCGCGTTGATCTCGGCAAACCGCTGTTCCAGTTCGGCCGGAGATAGAGATTGATTCATAAGGAACCCTCCTTAATACTTGATATTGGTACGGGTATTGATCTCAATAACGGTGATGACAATTTCACCTTTGACCCATTCAAAGGTTATGCGGTAATGCAGGATCTTATAGCGGTATCGGTTCGCATATCCCTTGAGCGGGACGATATCGCCCTCCAGCCTGGACAGGCTGTCCAGCGCCCGATAGAGCTTTTTACGGGTCGGGGCGTCCACACTGGCCAGGTATTTCTGCGGCTGCTTTTTCAGTTTTAGCTCCATCTCTTTTCCCCCTCATTTGTTTATATAGTATCATATATAATACTATTTGTCAAGAAGAAATCACGCAAGGAGGCATCCATGGACGACGTATATGCGGGGCTGACGGAGCTGCTCCGACCGGCGGAGCGGGGGCAGGCCCCCGGCGGCTGGCTGTTTGGGCAGGTGCAGCAGGCCGGGCAGGGGACGCTGCGGGTGGTATGCGGAGGGCTCACTCTGGACCAGACGGAGCTCCACGTGCCGCCCGGGCTGGACTACGCCTGG
>ERZ839947.2036-NODE-2036-length-15878-cov-2.684383_pt1 | contig 15878 bp, 11 predicted proteins | sample MGYA00519908_ERZ839947 | MGnify/ENA primary metagenome ERZ839947 (study PRJEB31850, sample SAMEA3708857) | human gut metagenome | biome: human gut; feature: human-associated habitat; material: faeces | place: China | collected 2014 ... | reverse complement strand
TATATGTTTGAGGCCAACACCCCAGTAAAAAAGATGCTTACGTATCTGGCCTCCTCCCTCTATCGTATTTCGCTTTCTTTCAGCGATGCCGTGTTCTTTCAGAATACGGACGATGTCCAGACGTTTCGAGATTGGCATTGCCTGCCGCGCGGTGCCCATGTCGTCATGACCAAAGGTACGGGAGTGGACACGGACAAGTTTGCCGTGGCGCCTCTTCCCGAAGCCCCCCTTACATTCCTTCTTGTGGGAAGGCTTCTTGAAGCCAAGGGATTGTATGAATATGCGGAAGCGGCCCGTCTGGTAAAGAAACGGTACCCCAATGCCCGTTTCCATCTCCTGGGTGCTCCCGAAAGCTCCAGGGGCGGAGTCCCTCTTGAAACGGTCAAGGGATGGGAACGGGAAGGTATTATCGAATACCTCGGCGTCACGCGTGATGTGCGCCCCTATGTCGGGCAGGCGAATGTTGTCGTTCTCCCTTCCTGGCGGGAGGGCTTGCCGTGTTCGCTCATGGAAGCCATGAGCATGGGACGTCCCATCGTGGCAACCGATGTTCCCGGATGCCGGGACGTGGTCGTCGATGGGAAGAATGGTTTTCTCGTGCCTGTGCGGACCCCCGAGGCCTTGGCAAAGGCGTTGGAGTCGTTTTTGGAGGATAGCGCTCTGACGGCCCGTATGGGGAAGGAAGGAAGGTTCATTGCGGAAACAGAACTGGATGCCCGCAAGGCTGCCGATCTTATCCTCAGCGTCATGAAGTTGGTTTCGTAACGAGGATTCACTGGAGGTTTCCCTTGCTTATCAGCGGTTATCGCAAAGGGCTGTTCAAAGTTCTGGATGCCGTCTGCATCCTTGCGGCGCTCAGCATTACCGGGTGGTTCATGCTGCCCGCGGATCTTTCCGTTCTGGACGACTACACAGGGGCGTCGCTGTTTACCGTCGTCTCCTATCTTTTCTTCTTTTACGTGCTAGATGCCTACAACGTCGGGGCTGAAGACTTCAAGGACACCACAGGCCGGGTCCTCATAGCCTTCTTCCTTGGCGCAATCGCTTCCGCCTCCGCATTTTATGCGTTCCAGCACTGGCGTTTCGATCGCAGGACCCTGCTGCTGCTCTTCAGCTTGTGCCTTTTGTTCTGCCTTGGCTGGCGTGCGCTCTATTACAAGCACATCGGCCGGTTTGTGCATAAGGCCAGAATCCTGCTCATCGGGACCGACCGTGCCGGGAAGGTACGCCAGACCATTTCCGAATCCCTGACCGACGCCGACATCGTCGGTTATGTGGGCGACTGCGATAACGACAGGGAAATCCCCTATCTTGGCACCCCCATGCAGGTTGAGGAAATCGCCAAACAGCAGAACGTCACCATGATTGTCTTGCTGCCCGACGCCCCCATCGACGAAGACATCGCTACCGAACTGCTACATGCCAAACTGCACGGGCAGATGATCGTCGATGTCCGCTCCTTCTGCGAACATATGGTGCACCGACTCCCCGTCTCACAGATCAGCTCCGAATGGTTGCTCACGGAAGAAGGCTTTTCGCTCAATACCCGAGGTTCCCTGCGCCGCCTCAAGCGGGCTTTCGACCTGTTCGCCACGCTCGGCCTGCTGATCTGCACATCGCCCATCATGCTTCTCACCGCCATTGCCATCCGTGTGGAATCTCCCGGCCCCGTCATTTACCGGCAGCGTCGCGTGGGCCTGTTCGGGCAGGATTTCACCGTCTACAAATTCCGCTCCATGCGTACCGACGCCGAGAAAAACGGTGCTGTCTGGGCCATGAAATCCGACCCGCGCGTCACCAAGGTGGGGAAAATCATCCGCAAGACCCGCATCGACGAATTGCCCCAGTTGTGGAACGTGCTCAAAGGGGAAATGAGCCTCATCGGACCTCGCCCGGAACGCCCTGAATTCGTCAAGGAACTGGAGAAGGAAATCAGACTTTTAAAGAAAGAAAACGACTTTCTTGAGGAAGCCAGTGCTTTTTTCGCCGCGAGCCGTCTGAAGTCAGCAAAAACGAAAGAATGAAGTTTATTGCATTAAAAACAAAAGACGGCAGCTCCAAAGGAAATATTACCTTTTTCTGCAGGGTTCTCCATGTCAGCAGACAGGGATATTACCAGTATCTTGTCATGAAAGACCGCCCATGGAAATATCAGCCACTGGCAGATGCCATGAAAGATATACTTACAGAAGATATCTGCAATGATACGTATGGCCGTACCCGCATGTATCAGGCATTGACGATGAAACAGCCGAAAAATGTGGATATTCCCAGTGAACGCACTGTTTACCGTGTTATGGAAGAGATTGGGATCAGTCATCATCCCAGACGCAAACCGAACGGGATCACGAAAGCGGACAGGGAAGCCAGAAAATCAGAGGATCTGTTAAAGCGTGATTTCCACGCAGAAGAACCGCTGACAAAATGTGTTACAGATATGACAGAGATCAAAGGCTGTGATGGGAAACTGTATGTTTCAGCCATTTTTGACTGCTTTGATTCCAGCGTGATCGGTTTGGCAATGGATACAAATATGAAAGCCTCTTTATGTAAAGAGACACTGGAAAATGCTGCTAAAGCGTATCCTAGTATCCGTGGAGCCATTATCCATTCAGACAGGGGAAGCCAGTATACCAGCCAGCTTTACCGGGAAGCGATACAGAAATATGGCATACAACAAAGTATGAACAGCGCAGGTGGCAGGTGCCACGATAATGCCCGGTGTGAGAGCATGTGGGCAAGAATGAAAACAGAACTGCTATATGATCGTTATGATACAGAGAAAATGACTACGGATGAACTTAAGACAATCATCTGGAGATATTTCACCAGTTACTGGAATAACAGGAGGATCTGCTCCACTAATAGAGGTCTTCCCCCAATGATCAAAAGACAACAATATTACGCTTCCCTGAAGGAAGCAGCATAGGGTTCAAAATCCTTGAGGAAAATGTGTCAACTAATATTGACAATATCAGTTGATAAGCGGTAACAGCCACAGCTGCCAACAACGAGTGGCTGCCGTTTATCCTTAAAATCCTGGCGGGACTGGTTCAGATACCCAGTATTCATGTACATTTGCATACCCCCTTTGGGATAGTATATCATTTTGTGCATATTTCGTCTATTTCTATTCATGTACATGCACAGCATAATTCTGTAGAATATCCTTATACGATTGCAGAACTATATAATCCGCCTTCTTTTGAAGAAGGCCCACAGCACATCAGGAGGGGTTAACCATGATGATACCGCGTTATTATGAAGATTTAAGCATCCTGCATGATAACACAATGCCGATGAGGTCCTACTATATTCCGGCATCGCAGAAAATGAACACGCTGATCGAACACCGGGAAGATTCCGACCGCTTTCAGTTATTAAATGGAGTCTGGAAATTCCAGTATTATAAAAGTGTTTATGACCTAAAAGAAGCATTTTACAGGACCAGCTTTAATGCAAAAGATTTTGATGACATTACTGTTCCCGGAGTCTGGCAGATTGCCGGATATGATTCACCCCAGTACACCAACATCCGCTACCCTTTTCCATTTGATCCGCCTTATCTCCCGCAGGATATTCCCTGTGGAGCCTACGTCCGAAAATTTACTTACCATGAAAATATCGATGCGCCAAAAATTTATCTGAATTTTGAAGGCGTTGACAGCTGCTTTTTTGTCTGGCTCAATGGAAAATATACCGGCTACAGCCAGGTTCCTCATGCAACCGCAGAATTTGATGTTACAGAATTTCTGAAAGAGGGAGAAAATACCATTGCAGTTCTGGTCTTAAAATGGTGCGATGGCTCATATCTGGAAGACCAGGACAAATTTCGCATGAACGGCATTTTCCGGGATGTTTACCTCTTAAAACGCCCAGAGCGGGCCATCTGGGATTATCATATCACTACCCAGATCAAGGAAAATACTGCAAAGATCAAACTGAATGTGACCTTTGATTTTTCAATCCCGGTCTCTGTTACCATTGAAGACCAGGCCAGAGCCGTAGTTGCTACCGGCACAATCTCAGATGACGGATCCATAGAATTTAAGATTCCAAATCCTACTCTGTGGAATACAGAGCATCCATATATTTACACTCTCACCTTACAAAGCAGCTATGAAACCATCGTCGATTACATTGCTCTTAGGACCATTGAAATCCGTGATAAAGTGATTTACTTCAACGAACAAAAAATCAAATTCCGGGGTGTAAACCGCCACGATTCCGATCCAGAAACCGGTTTTACCGTTAGTGTGCCACAGATCAAAAAGGACCTGTCTCTGATGAAGCAGCACAATTTCAATTCCATACGCTCCAGCCATTATCCAAATGCCCCTTACTTCTATCAGATGTGCGATCTATATGGTTTTATGGTCATTGAAGAAGCAGATATCGAAGCACATGGCCCATACATGCTGTACCGGAAAGAAGATACCGATTATAACCGTTTCAAGCGCTGGAATGAAAAGATCGCGGATGATCCAATCTGGGAGGAATCAATTCTTGACCGTGTTCAGCATATGGTCCAGCGCGATAAGAACCGCTTCTGTATCGTGATGTGGTCCATGGGTAATGAAAGTGCGTATGGATGCAATTTTGAAAAAGCGCTGCGGTGGACCAAAAAATTTGATCCATGCCGGCTCACCCAATACGAAAGCGCCAGATACCGCAATTATGACGTGACCTACGATTATTCCAATCTGGACCTGTACAGCCGTATGTATCCGGCCATGAACGAAATCGAAGAATATCTTGAAGAAGACGGAAGCAAACCATTCCTTCTTGTAGAATACTGCCATGCCATGGGAAACGGCCCTGGCGATTTAGAGGATTATTTCCAGCTCATCCAGAAAGACGACCGTATGTGCGGAGGATTTGTCTGGGAATGGTGTGATCATGCCATTGCCCACGGAAAAACGGAAAGCGGTAAAACCATTTATTATTATGGTGGCGACCACGATGAAGAACTTCACGATGGAAATTTTTGTATGGATGGCCTGGTATTCCCAGACCGTACTCCTCATACTGGGATTTTAGAATACAAAAATGTTTACCGACCAGTGCGGGTTGTCTCTTATGATCAGGAAACTGGAAAACTGGTTTTACATAATTACCTGGATTTTGATGATCTAAAAGATTATCTGGATATTCGCTTTGAGGTAATCAAGGACGGGCTGTCCACCGTACAAAAAGGAAAACTTTCTCCATTCTCTGTAATGCCACATACAGACGGCGTGACCGAGTTAAACGTAACCATTCCCAACGAAGGAAAAATCTATTTGAAACTGATATACCGTTTAAAGAAGGAAACACCTTTCCTGAAGAAAAATTTCATTCTTGGATTTGATGAGATCCTGCTTAAAAATGAAGACGGAAGAAACCAGATGGCTTTAAGCTTGCTAAAAAAAACGGACCAGGTAAAAGAGATCCGGGTACATGAAACAGACACAGAAGTGACTATAAACTCAAAAGATTTCACTTATACACTGGACAGAAGGACCGGTCTTTTTGAACAGATGCAGTTTTCCGGCCGCAACTATCTTATCCATCCAATGGAACTAAATATCTGGAGAGCCCCTACGGATAATGATATGTACCTGAAGTCCAAATGGAAAAAGGCACGCTATGATAGAGCATACACCAGGGCCTACACCGTAGAAACCATTCAGAATATGCATGGTATCTTTATCGTTTCTCATGTTGCTGTTGTTGCTGACTCCATTCAAAAAATCCTGGATATCACGATCAACTGGAAGATCGACAACGATGGAAAGCTCAGTTCTGTAATGTATGCGGAAAAAGATGATGAATTCCCGGTACTGCCAAGGTTTGGCATCCGGATGTTTTTAGATAAAAGACTGAAAAATGTGAGTTTTTATGGTATGGGGCCACAGGAAAGCTATCGTGATAAGCACCAAGGAGCTTACCATGCCTTATTCCGTACCAAAATAAACGATTTGCATGAAGATTATATCCGGCCTCAGGAAAATGGATCCCATTTTGATTGTGATTATGTGGTGTTCTCAGCAGCCCAGTTTGGTATTGCTGCAGCAGCAGAAAAGCCATTCTCCTTCAATGCATCCTGCTACACACAGGAGAAGTTGGAGGACACCGCGCATAACTATGAACTGGAGGAATCCGACAGCATCGTATTCTGTCTTGACTATGCATTAAATGGCATTGGCTCCAACAGCTGTGGTCCTGCTCTTCTGGAAAAATATCAGTTTGATGATACTTCTTTCCAGCTAGAATTTACTTTGGTTCCATTTTCCAAAGGCTAAAAATGATTATTTTCTGATTATGGGGCATTGTTATTTCGGATTACCGATACAGTAACAGTGTCCCTTTTACGCACGATATAAATGATTGAAAAAATCTGCATAAAACATTAAAAGCTCGTTGATATAATTATGAATTCTATTCATCCTAAATATCCCCTTTCTTTTTGTTTGCAGGTTCATTATAAAACCATTTCACTTTGCGAGCTTGTCAAATCGCAGTAACTATTAGCCAAATCTTGCATCAGGGCGATACGCTTCTTATCTTAATTTAGGAGAATTTTGAAATGCATTTAGTATACGAAAATACAAAGGAAGAGATTATTGCAATAAAAAAGACACCGGTCCACCGGCCACCGCATCTACATAATGCGCTGGAAATTGTATATGTTACAGAGGGATGCGTTGAACTCGGTGTTGGAGAAGAACTTTTCCATATGAATCAGGGCGACATTGGTTTTATCTTTCCAAATATCATTCACCACTATCAAGTATTTTCATGTCAGCGCAATCAGGCAATTTATTTAAACGCTTCTCCATTCCTGGTTGACCGGTTTACAGATATTTTGGAAAACAAAGCGCCAAAGCCACCCGTAATAAAAGCTTCCTCTATAGAACCTGATGTTTATCATGCATTTAATTCCATTCTCGGCGCACAAAAGGACGACATTACATTGGTCCAGGCGTATCTGCAGATTATACTGGCAAGATGTATCCCAAAATTTCAGCTGGTTGAGAAGAAGTCTGTCGGAAGCACGGACCTGATCTACCGCACGGTATCTTATGTCTCCGGAAATTTTAAGCATTCCATTACGCTGGAAAGCATGGCCAGAGATCTGGGTGTCAGCAAGTATGTTCTGTCTAGGATTTTTTCTAAAACATTCCATAAAAACTTCAACCAGTACCTGAATGATGCCCGGTTGGGATATGCATGTCAGCGACTTGAAAATACCAATGATACAATCACGGAGCTCTGCCTTGACAGTGGATTTAAAAGTTTGCGCACTTTTAACCGTGCGTTTAAGGAAAAGTTCAAAACTTCCCCCAGTGAATACCGGAAAACATTTGTTAGAAATTGGAATATGATGTGATGTCAAGAAATTGGAATATGATATGATTGCCGAGCGCATGATCCTATGATATACTGATGGGACGGCAAGTCAGAGCACATTAATATGACCAGACAATATATGCAGAGAAGATATTCGAATATCTGGAGTATCACTTGATACAGAAAAGAAAGTTTCCTGATCTTCGCGGAAGTAATTCTATCCATATTAACATATTGTCTAGTGAATGATAAAACCGTGGGACACAAGTGGATAGCTCGCTTATGCTTTGCCCTATCAAACAATCGAACGAAAATCCCCCACTTCAAGCGTTTGCTAAGTGGAGGTATGTCGCATAGGATTTTTTTGTTCATACTTGATTTCATATTGTCCATGACATTAAATTCACATGTACATGCAGATAGGCACTTTCGATTCCAAAAGTGCCTGCTGTTTGTCAAACTCTACATTTTTCTTTATCTTTATAGTATAACTCTATGGACTGATCAAATGCATTTTCCTCATAACACATTTTTTCCTGTCCGCGGCCTACAGCCCCGCCTTTTCTGGCATCCATCTTAGGGTCTGTGTAACGATCAAACCACTCTTCCATTTCAGACTTTAAGCGCTGGATCTGCTCTTCCCAGACTGGGTTTCCATAAAGGTTATTTTCTTCATCTGGATCCGTGGAAAGATCATAAAATTCGCAGGGGCCATCACCGTAGCGGTGGATATATTTTAATTTTCCCTTCTTGATCATACGGGTCTTGCTGTATTCATCAAAAACTACGATACGATCCTCATATTCAGCAGTTGGATGATTGATCTGTTCCAGCAGACTCCTTCCAGGTTGCTTCAACTCCAATTCATATTCACAGCCGGCCAGGGACAGAATGGTTGGGAAAATATCGTACTGTCCTGCCATAGCAGAGCAAGTGCTTCCTGGTGCCTCGCAGCCAGGTACTTTGATGATGAACGGTACCTTTACAGAAGAATCATACATATTTGGTGGATAGGTTCCGTTTCCTTTACCCCAGATACCATGCTGTCCTAAGTTCATACCATTGTCAGAAGCAAAGATGATCACCGTATCGTCCTCCAAGCCATGGCCCTCTACCCAATCCATGATCTTGCCGACACCCGCATCCATGGCAGAAATTGCCGCATAGTAGCCGGTCAGGTATTCCCGTCTCTTCTCCGGTGTATCCCCGATCGGACAGGTATTTGCCTGCCACGGGTGAATCGGCAGATCCGGCGTATCCTTAAATTCGCAGTCCTTGTAAAGATCCCTAAATTCCTTTGGATGTTCATTTTCTTCCCACGGGCTGTGTGGCGCTGTGTAATGGACACTTAAATAAAACGGTGCGCCTTCACCGGACATTTTATCCAGATACTCAAGAGCATGGTTTGTAATGGTGTCAGTGATATATTCATGAGAAATGGAAAGCACTCCGTTTTCAAAAATATCTGCATCATAATAATGGCAGCCGCCTCTTCCAACGGTGAAATAGTACTCAAATCCTTTTTTCTTGTTGATGTTATCACCCATGTGCCATTTTCCACTTAACGCACAATGGTAACCATTTTCAGCCAGATACTCCATATAAGTCTTGTGGCCTTTTAAATAATCAATGGCTTTATCTTCCATGTCGAAACCGTCCATCACAGCCATATGGGGATATTTCCATGCATCCAGATTGCCTTTTTTCAGCCAGTCCTGGATACCATGGCAGGAAGGGATTTTTCCAGTTACAATGCTGGCTCTGGCCGGTGAACACACCGGAGATGTGCAGTAAAACTCATCAAAAGTGGTTCCCTGCGCTGCCAACCGTGTTAAATTCGGAGTCTTAATGTCATGGTTTGTCTCCGATTCTACTGCCCATGCCCCCTGATCATCCGTAATGATAAAAATGATATTTGGTTTCTTTTTCATAATCAATCCTTTATCCTTTCCTTTATCCTTTCACACCACCTGCTGTAAGACCGCCGATATAATACTTCTGCGCTGCCAGGAAAATGGCAAAGATCGGTAAATGGAGATAACGCTGGCAGCCATGATCAGGCTGTATTTTAATCCAGTTTCATCCATGAAGTTTACCAGTCCCAGGTTGATGGTGTAGAGATTTTTATTATTGATGAAGATAAGTGCATTATCATAATCATTCCAACTCCATGTAAAGAACAGAATGACCAGTGTTACCAGCGCCGGCTTGCAAAGGGGTGCTATAATCTGGAAACAGATGCGCATATCTCCCGCCCCGTCAATGCGAGCTGCTTCAGAAAGTTCCTCCGGTATCTGCAGCATGTACTGGCGCACCATAAACACGCCGTAAATGGAAAATGCAGCCGGAAGGATCAGTGCCCAATGGGTATTGTAAATGCCCATTTCCTTAAACATCAACATTTTGGGCACCATTAAAAGCTGATGGGGAATCATCATGGTCGCCAGATAAAGAAGAAAGATCTTATCCCTTCCTGGAAACTTTATCTTGGAAAATCCATATCCCGCAAGGATGGAAGTTGTTACTGCAAACACAAGAAAGCAGTGTTACCTTCGCTGAGTTTAAAAACATCAATGAATAACTGTATTTACCAAACCAGACTTCTTTGAAATTCTGAAGGTTCAGATAATCCGGAATCAGTCGGAATGGCACTGCGAATATATCCGCCTCTCTCTTAAAACTGGCAGAAACCATCCAGATAAAAGGAACAATACACAGCAGTACTAGCGACCAGAGACAGAGGCTACATATTATTTTTGCGATTCTTTTATTGTTCTTCATTTCATCATGCCCCCTTACTCTTCATTACGCTTCTGGATGCGGAACTGCAGCCAGGTAATGAAGAAGATGATCGCTAACAGGACGATTCCCTGAGCAGATGCGAATTCCAGTTTACCAAACTGGAAAGCTGTACGGTAAATGTTGTATACCAACATGGTTGTGGCCGTTCCAGGTCCACCGTGGGTCATCAGGTTGATCAGTCCAAACACCTTGAAAGAGTTGATCACCGATGTGATGACGATAAAAAAGGTGGTTCCTGAAAGCATGGGGATCGTTACATACCAGATACGGGCAAGCCCGTTTGCTCCGTCAATGGCAGCTGCTTCATACAGATCTTTAGATACATTGATCATACCGGAAAGGAACAGGATCACGGTATAGCCCATGTTCTGCCATACACAGATCATCACAATCGTCGGCAATGCCCAGTGAAGATCTGAAATAAAGACCGGCGGATTTGACATTCCAAGTTTTCTAAGTAAATTCAAAATCGGTCCATTATTAGAAAAAAGAGCCAGCCATACCGCGGAGATCGCTACAATATTTACGATATATGGCAGATACAGTCCCAACTGTACAAATTTCTTTCCGACTACATATTCATTTAAGAGATAAGCCACAATGAAAGACAGTACGATTAAAATCACCACATAGCTAACCGTGAACACAATGTTATTGATGAGGGAAGCGCGAAACCACGCATCCCTCCATATTTCAATGTAGTTGGAAAATCCTACGATCTTAATGCCTTTAAATCCTTTGGAAAAGTCCCACTTCGAGATACTTATAATAAAGCTGAAAAGCATGGGAACGGTCCAGAATATAAGCACACCAATCAGGTTGATGCCGATAAAAGCATAGCCCTTTGCGGCAGTTTTAAGTTTCTTGCGCTTTTGTTTATCCATAGGTCATCACCTGCACTACTGTTCCTGAGCGATTTTCTCATCCGCTCTCTTTTGGGCATTTTGTAAGGTCTCTTCTACAGACTGGGCACCTGCAAATACCTTATCAAATTCCTCAGTCAGAATAGTATTGATCTCTGTTGCAACTGGCATGTTCTTACGTACATAAAAGTCAGTTGGTGTCAGATAGATATTTTTAGCACTTTCCATATCAAACAGATCAGACTGCTCTCCAAAGATCAGAGAAGCCACTTTATCTGCATCATATTTCTTGCACGCTGGGATTCTTGCATATGGCGCAACATAATCCATACCTTCTTCCAGATACCATTTTATGAACTTCATAGCTTCCTGTGGATGCTGAGATTTGGAATTGATGCTTAAGTCATCGCTGTAAGAAGTGGTATAGTTATTTTCCTGATCTGCAGACAGTCTTGGCATTCTTGCAAAACCAACCTTGAAATCGTGAGGATAATTGTCTGTATCCTTTACATTTCTTACGACCCAGTCACCAAATACCATGGCAGCCTTGCCAGTTAAGAGCATATTTGCAGGCTCCATTTTCTGTGTGGTTACATCTACATAACTTGGTTCAATTCCTTCTTCTACACGCTGTAAGTACTTCTCGGTAAGATCTTTTACATCTTCTGTATCAATGGCTGCGGATTTTCCATCTGAGCATACATCCAGTCAAGCCCCAGCTTGCTCTCAATCATACGAAGAGCCGGCTGACCAGCATCATATCCTGGGAAGAACCAACCATAAACCTTATCATTTCCTTCTCCCTTTGTCAGCTTTCTGGCTGTGTCAATGAACTCATCATAAGTCCAGTCATCACTTGGATAAGGAATTCCTGCATCATCAAACATCTTCTGATTGTAAAGAATGGTGGATGTGATGCGCTTTGCAGGAAGGCTGTAATAATGGCCGTTGATCTCCTTCTGGGCAATATTTTCATCATAATCATCTTCCAGACTGAATCCCGCGCTTTCAAACAGTTCATCCAGCGGATACATATAACCGTTCTCAATTCTCTTCATTAAAAGAACGTCATTCATGTTCAGGAATACATCAATGGAATCATCGGACATCAGTGTCATATCCAGTTTTGTATTTCCGGCATCATCATTGACATATCTTGTGTACTCCACCTGGAGATTTGGATCTATTTTATTAAAAGCTTCACATACCTGTTCTGGACCCATATTCTCTGCAAAGGATCCCCACCAGTGAAGTACGACCGGCTCTGTGGAGCTTTCTGCGGATGCATTGCTTTCCCCCTTTGTATCTGCTGTTGTGCTGGAACTGGAACTTCCGCAGCCGGACAGTACGGAAACTGCCATCACTGCTGATAACCCCAATGCAACTGTTCTTCTTGTTCTCATAATACCTTCCTCCTTCTGATTTCTGATTGATGCCCTTATTATAGGCCAGGTATTCCGTATTTTTGAATGGAGAATGAAAAGGCAAATTGGTATTTTTTTACGCTTGTGGTAATATTTTTTGAAAATTAGTATTTTTTTACGTAATTCTCAAAGGCACTTTTTTTTTCACGTTCCCTATTGTATACTTTAAGCATTAGATGCCGCTTCGGGGTCTTAAAAGCAGAAAGAATAGGGGAAATTTATCGTGATAAAACATACTTTTATGAAATTAAACCTATCATGCCGTTTATTCCTCATTATCATCGTACTGTTTCTCGTCCCTTATCTGACCCTTTTTTCATGGGCATATAAAAAGGCTGAGACCATTATCCGAGACAAGGCGCAGTCACTGGAACGAGAAAATCTGAACCAAACAAAAAATGACATCGAAAGTCTCTGCCTAAACATGATCCAGGCTTCTGATTATCTGATATCCTTAAATAATTACGGTGTTCTTTACCGTGAATCTGCAACAAAGGGATATTCCTATTTAAAATGCTGGCAGGATGCCAATGAGCAGATTCAGAATGTAAATAATTCCCTGTTAAATTCCAATGCTGACATCAGTGTTTTATCCAATGACCAACTGCTCTACTCCACGCTTCCCCAGCAGAAATTCCGCTTTGAGGATTTTTTTGCGGAGCAGGTAGTTCCGTCGGTATATTTTACGAACGCCCACCAGAGTTACCGCCGTTTTGAAAGCAATCAAACTTTCGTTTCCTATATTAGAAAGCTCCCGCCATTTTCACCGAAAAGCTTTTATCTGGTCATCTCCCTTCCTGCCAGCAGTTTTTCCCGTCTGTTAGGAGCTGCAGCAGGGAACATGGAATTATGGGATACTTCCGGTTATTCCATCTGCGGGATCCATACTCCCAAAGATGTTAAATATTTCCAGGAAGAAATCTCCATTCCACTTTCAGGCTGGCGCCTGACGGATACCATTTCTACGGAATTTCTCTATCAGGATATCTATGAACTGCGCACATTCACGTTTGTTGTATCCCTGGGACTATTAATGATATGTCTTCTGGCCACATTTTTCGCTATTTATTCGCAGCTACGTCCACTTTTTAAGCTGAAAGAACAGATGCAGCAGGTTATGGCTGGGAACCTGAATGCCGAAATCGCCACTACCGATTCCAAAGATGAGATCAGCAGTCTTTCCCGAACCTTCAACAACATGGTTACAGAGATTGGCCATCTGATTGAGGAAATACAGGTCACTCAGAAACGGGAAAGTGAGCTGCGCTTTGAAATGCTTCTGGCCCAGATCAATCCCCATTTTCTCTTTAATACCCTAAACTCCATCAAATGGATGTCCGTAATGTCCGGGACAGAACACATCACCAACACCATTACCGCTCTTGGCCGGCTTCTTGAGATCAGCATGAATAAGGTCAATGACGTGCTTCCTATTGAAGAAGAGTTGGAAAACATCAAAAGTTATATCAAGATCCAGCAGGTGCGCTATCCCGGCCGTTTCGATGTGGCCTACCACATAGAGGAGGGAATTTTAAAAGAGCACACCTTAAAACTGATCCTACAGCCCCTGGTGGAAAATTCCATTCTCCACAATATTGAAGCACGGGATTTTCTCATGATTGATATTTCCGGCCGGTGTGAAAACGGCATTATCATCCTGCAGGTTCAGGATAATGGAACAGGCATGGATGCAGATACTATGAAAGAAATCCTAAAACCCAAAAAGCAGGGTAAAAAGGGGTATGTCTTCTCCGGTCTCGGCGTGAGCAATGTCCAGGAACGCATACAGCTGGCTTATGGTCCTGATTACGGCTTACAATATGACAGCGACGGCAACTCTTTTACAACCGTGACGATCCGCTTCCCGCAACATAAACAGATAGACAGCCTTCTGTCCGAAAGGAGAGAGAACAATGATAAAGGTACTGATTGCAGATGATGAACCATTGGTAAGGGCCGGCATCAAAACCGTCCTTCCATGGAATATGTATGGTTTCGATGTGATCTCAGAAGCGGCCGATGGCAAAGAAGCTTACGAAAAAATCTTAAAACTCAAACCCGACATTCTGATCACCGACATCAAAATGCCGGGAATGGACGGAATAACTTTACTCAAACGCCTGAAACAGGAAAAAATATCCATCCAGTCTCTAGTCCTAAGCTGCTTTGATGAGTTTGAACTTGTCCGTGAAGCTATGAAGTACGGTGCCCATGATTATATCCGAAAGCTTTCTATTGATCCGGCCAAACTACTGGAAGTCTTAAAGGAAATGAAAGAGGCCATCTCTGATCAGCCGGAACAGAACGCTTCCTTTTCTTTAAATACAGACGATCTGAAATATCTTTTTATCAAGCGCCTTCAAAATCAGGGGTTTGAGGATCACGAGCAGGTGAAGAATGTACTCCATAACATCAAACTGGATATTTCCATTCAGGATTATCACCTGATCCGTTTTTCCTTTGAACCAGATACTGCTCCGATTACGGATACCAATCGCAAAAACATGATCTATAACCTGTTAAACCAGATCTGCGAACGTTACTCAGGACAGGAACTGTTTTCCCTTGATGAAAAAGGATACCTTCTTATATCCAACACAAAGAAAGATCTTCTCCTCTGCCGCCAGATCGGAGCTGCCATGAAACAATACGCCAATCAGACCGTATATTTCGGTATCAGTCCTTTATTAAAGGATGAAACTTCTTTTAAAGCCGGAATGAAACAGGCCGAAGAAGCCCTTTCTGCCTGCATTTTTTATGAGCGAAGTGAACCGCTGCCTTATCCGCTGCTTACCTCCGTAGGCTTTCCATTCATTACGGATTCACAGGCCCAGGAACTTTATATTGCCCTTTCCTCCGGAAACAGTGAAAAATCTTCGGAACTGGTCCAGCGCTTTTTACTATGGCTTAAAAGCGGCCTATTCTATCCTTTTCAGTGTTACTCTTATATGGAAGAGATCCTGAACATTTTCATCCGGGTGGCCAGGGAACTGAATTTTTCCCTTTACCAGATGACAGCGGATGAAAATGACATTCTAAGGCGCATCCGCCAGGCCCATACCTTACGGACCTGCCAGAAAATCCTGTCTGATTTTATTATGGAGTTTTCAGAATTTGTCCGCGATAAACGTTCCGGAGAGAGGTCTGAAATTTTGAAGATAAAAGAATATGTCCAACTTCACTATAGCGAAAATATCGACTTAAACCTGGTTGCCGGTCTCGTGAATGTCACTCCATCCCATTTAAGCAATCTTTTTAAGAAAGAAACCGGCACCAACTTCTCTTCCTACCTCACCGATGTGCGGATGCAGGCAGCAGGCAAACTTTTAAAATCCCCGGACATGCTCATTTATGAAGTTGCTGAAAAGACGGGATATTCCAATGGCGGATACTTCGGAAAAGCTTTTAAAAAATACTGGGGCGTCTCCCCGGAAGAATATAAAAAAGAAAAACGTTA